>Ga0302324_100003319_pt1 | contig 36389 bp, 30 predicted proteins | sample Palsa_T0_1_FD_201949 | JGI IMG/M metagenome (GOLD analysis project Ga0302324, IMG submission 201949) | Peat permafrost microbial communities from Stordalen Mire near Abisko, Sweden - Palsa_T0_1 | ecosystem: Environmental > Terrestrial > Soil > Palsa > Peat permafrost | place: Sweden: Abisko... | reverse complement strand
TCTCGCCTTCGGTGGCGCGGCTTTTTGGCTTGGGCTGCGTCGCTCCTCAGTTACAGACCACTGCGGGTATGCTCCTTCGTCACGCCTTGCCCAAGCCAAAAATCCGCGCCACGCGACCTTCCCCTACTTTTTAGACGCCCTCTTAACCGCCGACCGTCTCGCAGCGGCAACACCACAGATTCGTGCCGAACTCCACCGCGATACTGGCGGCCAGCGATTCGCCGCCGCTCTTTTCCCGCAGCACGGCCAAGACCGTCGAGCCCGACCCGGACAGAAGAGCACCGGCCACCTCTGGCTGATCGAGGAGCCAGGATTTCAGATCGGCGAGGAAGAGGTATTTCTCAAAGACGGGCCGCTCCAGATCGTTCACCAGCGAACCCCACGGAAAGTCCTGCGTGGCGTAGCGGACACCGGGGATTTCGCGGGAATCGCGCCAATGCTGATAGGCCCACGGCGTCGGCACACCGAACGGCGGCTTGATCAGGAATAGCGGCAGTTCGTGCGGGAAAGCGACCGGTTCGACACGCTCCCCCCGGCCGCGAATGATCGCGGCGGACTGGTAAATAAAGAAGGGCACATCGGAGCCGAGGTCCGCGGCCATGGCCGACAGCGCCTCTCGTGAAAGCTCCGTCTCGAAGAGTCGATCAAGACCGATCAAGGTTGTTGCGGCATCGCTGCTGCCACCGCCGAGGCCGGCGCCGTGCGGGACGCGCTTTTTCAATTCGATGCGCAGGCGCGGCTCGAACCCGCACGACTCGCAGAACAGTTTGGCCGCGCGGACGACCAGATTTTCTTCGCCCGTAGGCAGCGTCGGATCATCGCAGGTAAACTCCAACCCCGGATCGTCGCGGTGCGCAATTTCGAGTGAATCGAAAATGGACAACGGGCAGACCAGGCTTTCGATTTCGTGAAAACCGTCGTCGCGCCGGCGCAGGACGCGGAGCGAAAGATTGACCTTGGCCGGAGCGAGAAACTCCACGGGGGAGCTAGGGGGGAAGCACGCTGCTAGGAGTTGCGATTGACGTTATTAAGGTCTTCGAACGAGACGAGCAGCCGCTTGGTCGCGGAGTCTTCGGCGGCGCCGAGCCAGACCCGCGGGTCGTACTGCTTTTTGTTGGGCGCGTCGGGGCCTTTGGGGTTCCCGATCTGGCCCTGGAGGTAATCGTGGTTTTTCGCCTCGTAGGTGCGCACGCCGTCCCAGAAGGCCCATTGAATGTCCGTGTCGAGATTCATCTTGATCACGCCATAGCTCACGGCTTCGCGGATCTCCTCACGGGTGGAACCGGAACCACCGTGGAAAACAAAATTCACGGGCTTCGGTCCGGTGCCGAGCTTCTTCTCGATATAATCCTGCGAGTTTTTCAGGATCTTCGGCGTGAGCTTGACGTTACCGGGCTTGTAGACGCCGTGCACGTTGCCGAAGGCGGCGGCGATGGTGAAATTCGGGCTGATCGCTTTCAGAGTCGTGTAGGCCTGCGCCACTTCCTCGGGCTGCGTGTAGAGCTTCGATTCGTGGACGCTCGAATTATCGACGCCGTCCTCTTCACCACCCGTCACGCCGAGTTCGATCTCGAGCGTGATGCCCATTTTGGCCATGCGCTGGAGATATTTTGACGAAATCTCCAGATTCTCGTGCAGCGGTTCCTCCGAGAGATCGAGCATGTGCGAGCTGAAGAGCGGCTTGCCAGTTTTCGCAAATTGTTCCTCGCTGGCGGTGAGCAGGCCGTCCACCCAGGGGAGCAATTTCTTCGCGCAATGGTCGGTATTCAGGATCACGGGCACGCCGTAGGCCCTGGCCGCGGCGTCCACGTATTGCGCCCCGGCGATGCCGCCGAGGATCGAGCCGAGCTGGTTCTCCTTGCTGAGAGTCTTGCCGATGAAGAAATGCGCGCCGCTATTCGAGAACTGAATCATCGTCGGCGAGTTGAGCTGGCGGGCAGCGGCGAGCGTGGCGTTGATGGTACCGGTACCGATGCAGTTGACGGCCGGAAGGGCGAATTGGTTGGCCTTGGCGTAATCGAGGAGTTCTTTGACTTCGTCACCAAAAAGAACACCCGGCCGGAATCGCTTTGTCGTAGTCATGCTACTGCTCTTACCAGACGAGCCGGCAGGAACAAGGCCCAAGTGCCGCCAGGATCTACCTCACCTTCACATTGCGCCGCAAAAACGTCGGCACGTCCAGGTCCTGCCCATCGACAATCGTGGGCTCGCTCTTTTCGAAGCGGCCGCGCGTAACCGGCTCGAATTGCATTTGTTCCTGTTTGGCGGCCGCAGGTTTGGTCTTTGCCGGTTTGGGTTGTGGCGGCGGAGTGCGCGCCGGTTCGGGTGTGGGTTCGGGCGCCGGTTCCGGCTCGTCAAAGAGCGGGACAGCCTCGGCGACCACCACTGGCGCCAGGATCACTGGCGCGGGTTCGAGCCGCACCGGCTCGGGCTCCGGTTCGGGGGTGCGTGGGACGACAAATGGTTCGGCGATGGGTGCCGAGATCGCCGGAGCGGGGGGGACGGAGACGGGAGAGCTTTCCACGCGCGCGATCGGACGTGGCTTTAGTTCCACCACCGGGGGCGCCTGGCCTTGCAGTGCGCTCACGACGGTGACGCTGATTTTCTGGCCGAGCCCAGGGTCCACGGCAGTGCCAAACAGCACGCGCGTTTGGTCGCTGATGTGCCGGTTCAATTCCTCCATCAAGATGTTTACTTCATTGAGCGTCATGCTGGGACCGCCCGCGATGTTGACGAGCACGTTGCGCGCGCTCTCGAGCATGCGGCCTTTGTTCATCAGCGGGTTTTTCAAAGCCCGCGCGAGGGCTTCGTGGGCGCGGTTGTCGCCCTCGGCTTCGCCATAGCCGAAGACGCAATGGGCCCCGCTTTCGCCCGCGCCGCGCAAGGCAGTCGCCAGTTCGTCGAAGCCGATATGCACCAGTCCGCGTTGGCGGACCACCCGCGCGATGGCGCGGATGCTCTGGCTCAAGTTCTGATCGGCCGTCACGAACGCTTCGTGGATGCCGGCGAGTGGGGCGACGGAATCGCCCATCCTGTCATTTTCGAAATGAATCACGACATCCGAGTAGCGCTGGAGGGCGGCGAGGGCTTCGTCGGCCTGGGCCCGCCGGCGTTTGCCCTCGAAGGAAAAGGGCAGGGTCGCGAAGGAAATCACCAGGGCCTTTTGTTCGCGAGCCAGCGAGGCCACGATCCGGGCGCCACCGGAGCCGGTCCCGCCGCCGAGACCAACGCAGAGGATGATCAATTGCGCGCCCTCGACGGCCCGCCGGATTTCCTCCGCGCCTTCCTCCGCCGCGGCGTAGCCGATTTCCGGATCACCGCCCGCCCCAAGGCCGCGGGTGGTCGTCCTGCCCAACTGTACTTTTTGCTCCGCGACCGACGCCGTCAGCGCCTGGGCATCCGTATTGATGGCAACAAGTTCCGCGTCGCGCAGACCATCGAGCAAGAGACGGTCGAGGACGTTGCCGCCGGCGCCTCCGAGGCCGATGACTTTGATGCGGACATCAGGCTGCGAGGCGGAATTCCGGTGGAGTTGGATCATGGCGGATTATGTTAAAGGTTCACCACATGCCGAAGATGGAAAGCTTTTTGCGAAGGCGGCCAAATAAGCCGGTGGGTCGCTCGGGTTGCATGGCATCGGCGTATTTGATGAGGCCTATGGCCGTCGAGAATTGCGGGTTTTCAAAGGCCGAGGTCAGGCCGGACACCGTCTGCGCATGGGTGAGGTGCGCCGGCATGCCGAAGATTTCCTCGGCGAGATGGTTGATGCCCTTGAGCAGACTGCAACCGCCGGTGAGCATAAGGCCGGCGCCGAGAAAAGGTAAATGCCCCTCTTCCTCGAGCCGCTTTTTGAGCAGCTCAAACGCCTCCCGGACGCGGCAATGGATGATCGTATTGAGCATCTCACGCTCGACTTCCTTCCCGGCAAAACCGGTTTCGTCTTTCAGCACGATGACCTCTCCGGGCCGTGAATTGCCGAGGATGACACTGCCTTCGTCAATCTTGAGCCGCTCCGCTTTGGCCATCGGGATGCGCAGTCCGAGCGAGATGTCGTTGGTAATGTGGTCGCCTCCGATGGCCAGCGAGCCGCTCTGCCGGACCGCCCCGTCGACATAGACGAGATAATCCATGGTGCCGCCCCCGAAATCGACGACGAGTGCGCCGAGACCTTTTTGATTTTGGTCGAGAAGAACCTGCGCCGTAGCCAGAGGATTGAAAACGACGTCGAGCACATCAGGACCCACCTCCTTGACGCAACGCACGCTGTTTTTGATGCGCGTGGCCACGCCATGGATGATGTGGAAGTCCGCTTCCAGCTTGCGCCCCAGCATGCCGATGGGATTGAGCACGCCGTCCTGGCCGTCCACGTAGTAGTTTTTAAGGATCGAGTGGACGAACATATTCTGCGCGGGAATGCTCACCTCGCGCGCGCTGGCCTGCACGTCTTCGAAATCTTCCTCACAGATCTCGTCGCGGTCCTCGGGGATATTGACTGCGCCGCGGTTGTTAAAGCCCACGATATGTCCGCCAGTGACGCCAAGATAAACGCTGCCGATCATCACATCGCTTTTTTCCTCGGCGTCAACCAGCGCCTCGCGAATGCATTTTCCGGCGGTCTCAAAGTCCACGATCTCGCCTTTGCGCACGCCGCGCGACGGCGCCTGGCCGACGCCCAGAATGCGAATGGTTCCATCCCCGCGGGTCTCGCCGACCACGGCGCAGATCTTGGAGGTTCCGATTTCGAGTCCGACAACTATGGGATCGCGGGCCATCAAGGATTCAGGCGGAAGGGTTTTTTCAAAGATTGCACACCGGGGGCGCCGTGCCATGACGGCGTGGCCTTGGGAGAAGATTTCGGGATCACCGCCTCGGCTTTGCGGATCTCGACGGGCTTGGGAACCGGCGGCTTTTCTTCCTTTGGTGGCTTGCCGGCGGCCGGTTCCTCCGTGGCTGCCGGATCGGTCTCGAGATCATAGAAGGTGACCGGAATATTGCGTTCCACGAGGAGGTTCACGGTTTGCAATTCCTTGTGGTCCTGCGCGGCGCGGTCCAGGCAGCGGTAGAGGCGGAACAACTGCGTGTCGAGCCGGTCGAGACCGAAGGTGATTTTCGCGTGCCGCTGGTCGGTGACGACGAGGCAGTAGCCTTTCGACAGGTCGATATTCTGGACCTGGAATCGCGTGCTGTCGGCGTTGAGGCGGATCAATTCCAGCACGGCCTGCATCTCGAGGACGTTGACGCGTTTGCCCGGCACCAAATTTTCCGTCTCGAAGCCAGAGACGATGGGCAGATGGAAATATTCGGGTAGCAACACCCGGCTGCGCAGGACGATACCGCGGGCGTCGATGAGAAACGAACGCTCCGAGGAACTGGGGTCGGCATCGCCCCTTGCCGCGACCCAGGCGATCGGCCGGCGCTCGACGACGGTCACGTTGATCCGGTTGGGCAGCACGCGTTGGACGACCGCGCTCTCCACCTGCGGCAACTGTTCGATGGCGGCACGCGCATGGCCGATGTCCACGGTGAAAATGTTGCGGCCTTCGACCAGGTGAGCCGATGTCAGCACCTGTTCACGCGTCAGCGCGCCGTCGGTAGCAAAATTGATTTCGTGCACGGAGTAGTCGGGATTCTCCCAGACAAACCTGCGCAGCGCTTCCTTGCCTCCGAGCCAGGAGCCGACGCCAAGCGCGATGAAAAAGATCGCCCTGGCAACGAAGGTGAACACCGCCCGGAAGCGGCGCGAACGCTCGGTGCTCGCGCGCAGGGTCACTTCGAGCAGTTGTTGCCGCTGTCGCTGGCGCGAACTGGAAATGCGTTTGTTGGAGGTTTTGCGCGAGGACGGCTTCATGTGCGGCGACGGGCCAGGGAGAGTTCAATGACGCGGGCGCACAAGTCGGCATAACTGATGCCGGCGGCCACCGCGGCCTCGGGTAGCAAGCTGACCTGCGTCATACCGGGAATGGTGTTGATTTCGAGGACGCAGGACTCGCCGGCTTCCGTCAGCAATAGGTCGACTCGTGAATAGACCTCCAGGTCCAGGGCCCGATGGGCGCTCAGGGCGATTTCCTGCACCCGGCGTGTCAGCGCGCCATCAAGTTTCGCCGGGCAGATATGATCGGCCGCGCCGCCGGCTTTGGGATTCAGGAAAGGATACTTGTTGTCGAAGTTGTAAAAGTCCTTGGAGACCCTGATCTCGATAATCGGCAGAGCCTGATCGCCCACGATTCCAACGGTCAGTTCGCGTCCATCCACGAACGCTTCGACGAGAAGTTCGCCGCCGAAGGCGCGGGCTTCTCGAATCGTGTCAGCGACTTTCGTTTCGTCGCGGACAATATAGACGCCGACGCTGGAACCTTCACGCGGGACCTTGACCACATACGGAAGCGGCAGCGTCGGCGCGGCGCCATTCCGGAGAATCTCGAAGGTGGCGGTCGGCACGCGGCGCTGTTGAAAGCGCTTCTTGGTCGCGATCTTGTCGATCGCGAGTTCACTGCCGGCGACGCCCTCACCGGTGTACGGGATGCCACGCGCTTCGAGAATGCGCTGAATCTGCCCGTCTTCGCCAAAGGTCCCGTGAATCACATTGAATGCGACCTCGGTGCCCGCCGGCACCGTGAACTCCGGCCCCGTGACATCCACCTCCGTCACTTCCGCGCCAAGCGAGCGCAAGGCGCTGGCGACTCCCGCGCCGGAGGCGAGGGAGACTTTGCGCTCCGACCCAGGACCGCCCATGAGGACGGCGATTTTTTTGCTTTTTAAGTCAATCATGGATGCCTTTCTCCTCGCCGACGATTTGCACTTCAGTCTCCAGTTTGATGCCGCGTTCGCGGAGCGCCACTTCCTTGACCTTGTCGATCATCGCGAGCACGTCCGCCGCGGAGGCGCCGCCGTCGTTGACGATGAAATTACCGTGCACTTCGGATACCTTGGCGCCGCCAATCCGGGCGCCTTTCAGGCCGAGTTCATCGACGAGTTTGCCGGCGGGACATTGCTCGGGATTTTTGAAAATGCATCCGGCGCTGGACTCGCGGGGTTGGGTCGTCCGTCGCTTCTGCGTCGAGGCTTCGAGCAATTTCTCGATTTGCTCTGCCGTCCCCGGCTGTCCGACAAAGGTTGCGGAGACGGCGTAATTGGTTTCCAAGGTGCCACAGTGACGGTAGCGCACATCCATTTCCGCCGGGGTCTTCATATGGAAATTGCCGTGTGCGTCGACGAACCGCACGCTGACCACGTGGCGGAATGTTTCGCCGCCCATGGCGCCGGCATTCATGCGCAGGGCGCCGCCGACATTTCCGGGAATGCCCTCGAGCCATTCCAGGCCGCCGATTTCGGCATCGCGCGCGGCGTAGGCGAGTTCTTTCTGCTTGACGCCGACGCCAGCGAGAATCTTTCCGTCGCGGACTTCGATCTTCTTGAATTCGCCCCGGGCTAGGTGGACGACGACGCCCCGGATGCCACCGTCCCGGACGAGCAGGTTTGAACCGCGGCCCATGACGAAGAGTGGGATTTCATTGAGCGTGCAGAACCGCACCAGCCGCGCAAAGGCCTCCTCGGTTTCCGGCTCCGCCCAAAATTGCGCCGGACCGCCGACACGCATGGTGGTGTGCTTGGAGAGCGGTTCGTAAAGCTTGATGGAGCCGTGGCCCATCACCGTCTGGAGTTCGTCGAGTTGCTTCACATCCCGCGCGAGGATGGAGGCGGCTTCGTGGATATTCCCCGCGCCAAGGCTGATGATCACGTCGCCCGGTTCCAGACTGCGGCCGATTTCCAGGGCAATTTTCTTCCGGTCCGGCTGGAAACTCGCCGCCTCGTGTCCTTCGCGCAGCATTTCATCGACGATGGTCTGTCCGCTGACGCCCGGAATCGGCGGCTCGCTGGCCGGATAGACGTCGGCGATAATGACCACGTCCGCATGATGAAAGGCCCGGCCAAAGTCCTCCTTGAGTTTGAGCGTGCGCGAGTAGCGATGCGGCTGAAACATGCACAGGACGCGTTTGCGGCCGGTATTCTTCGCGGTCGCCAGGGTGGCCTTCACTTCGCTGGGATGGTGCCCGTAATCGTCGACGACCATGTAGCGATCACTGCGATATTTGATTTCAAAGCGGCGGCGGGCGCCACGGAAGGTTTCCAGGGCCTCGGCGATGCTGGCAAAGGGTACGCCGAGTTCCGTGGCCAGGGCGATGACGCCGACCGAATTGCTGACGTTGTGGCGGCCGGGAACGTTGAGCGTGATCGCTCCAAGCGGTTCGCCGCCGCGCAACACCCGGAAATGCGACTGGAAATCCTTCGCGTGGACATCGTCGAAACGGTAGAAGGAGGCGTGGGATTCGCCGTAGGAAATCGCGCCAGGATGGGTGCTGCAAATGCGCATGGCGTTCGCGTCGTCGGCGCAGAAGATGACCTTGCCACGCGTCTGCGAGAGCAACTGGTTAAAAACGACCTCAATCGCGGCGAGGTCGGCGTAGTAGTCGAGGTGTTCTTCCTCGATGTTCAGCACGATGGCGTGTTCGGGATGGTAGAAGGCCAGGGTCCCGTCGCTTTCATCGCCTTCTGCGACGAAGTATTCGCCCTGCGCGTCCCAGTTCGCATTCGTCCCGAGGATGGGGATTTCCGCGCCGACATAGTGCGATGGATGCAAGCCGCCGACCTTCAGCACGTGCGCGGCCATCGAAGCGGTCGTGGTCTTGCCGTGCATGCCGCAAATGACGAGGCCTTTCTTGCAGTTCAGGATCGCGGCCAGTGAATCGGCGCGCCGCACCATGTTCCGCTTGGTGCGCAAGGCTTCATCGTACTCCGCGTTACCGGGGCGGATTGCCGAGGAAAAAATGATGAGATCGGCGTCCGCGATATTCGCCGCATCCTGGCCGAGGTGAAAGTGCAGCCCCTGTTTCTCCAGACGGTCGATTTCAACGGTGCGGGCTTTGTCCGAACCGCTGACCTGGTGTCCGAGCGCGAGCAGCAATCCGGCGATGCCGCTCATGCCGGAGCCAGCTACGCCGATGAGGTGAATCTTCAATTCACCGCCAACGAGGATGTCTGCAAGGATCTGGCCGGTGTCCATTTATGCGCAAGTGTTGAGGATGGTGTCTGCGACCCGCTCGGCGGCTTTCTGCGGGGCGAGGCTCGCGCTGCACGCAGACATATCGGAGAGCCGTTTCGGATCTTGGAGAAACCAGAGCAATTTTTGCGCGAGCGTTTCGCCGCTGGTCTCGCGCTCTTGTAATAGCGTGGCCGCCCCCGCTCGTTCAAAGATTTTCGCATTGAAAGTTTGATGATCTTCCGCCGCGAACGGGTAGGGAATGAGAATGGCCGGCAGGGCAAAATGCGAGAGTTCCGTGAGGCTGGCCGCGCCGCTCCGGAAGATGGCAAAATCCGCGGCGCTGTAGGCTTCCTCCATGCGGTGGCAAAACGCGGCCACGGAGGCGGTGATGCCGGCCTTCGCGTAGCTCTCCCGCATCATTTGCTCGTCTTGTTTGCCGGTTAAGTGAATGACCTGCAACGGTTGTTTGGCCAGCGCTGGCAGGGCGTTGCAGAGAGATTGATTGATTCCGTGCGCACCCTGGCTTCCACCCATGACCAGGAGCGTGGGCCTGCCCGGCGCGAGGCCGAACGCGGCCAGCGCGGTGGTCTTATCGACCCGGTTGGCCAGGGAGGTGCGGATCGGCGTCCCGGTGACGGTGCATTTTCCGGCAGGAAAATAGCGCGCGCACTCTGCAAAGCCGAGCAGCACGCGCGCGACGATCCGGGCATTGAGCTTGTTGGCCTTGCCGGGGATGGCGTTCGATTCGTGGACGAAGGTCGGGATCTTTCGGGAACGTCCGGCCAGCAGCGGCGCAGTCGAGGTGAACCCCCCCATCCCCAGAACCGCCTGCGGTTCGAAGTCGCGGTAGAGCGCTTTTACCTGGGCCAGTCCCGCGCGGAATTTCAGGACGAATTTCACGACGGCAACGGGCGATTTGCTTTGCAGCCCGACACCCGGGACACGCTCGATCCGGAAATCGGCGCGGCCTTGCGTGGCGAGCGAGTCGATCTCCTTTTCGGAGATGATCAGCATCACGCGATGTCCCCGCTGGATGAGCACTTCGCCGACCGCCAGACCCGGAAACAGATGCCCCCCGGTGCCTCCGGCTGCGATGACGAAATTCATACTTTAGAGGCGCACGACGCGCCGGGAATTGGTCAGGTGGACACTCATGATCGTCTTCTTTTTATGTTCTTCGCCCTCATTCAGGCCCTGCCGGTAAATGTTGATGAGGATGCCAACGCCGAGGAGACAGAAAACGAGGTTTGAACCGCCATAGCTGATAAAAGGCAGTGGCAGTCCTTTGTTGGGAAGCAGCGCCGTGGTCACACCGATATTCACCGCCGCCTGGAGGGCGATGATCCCCACGATCCCGAAGCCGAGCAGCATGCCGAAACGGTCACGGGCGCGCAGGGCGACCGTGGCGCCACAGAGGATGAAAATGATGTAGGCGAAGACGATCGCCAGAGTGATCCGAAGCCCAAGCTCTTCGCCTACGACTGGGAAGATGAAATCGGTATGCGCGAAGGGAAGATACATCATCTTCTGCCGTCCATTTCCCAGGCCGAGGCCCTCCACGCCGCCAGAGCCCAGGGCGATCAGCCCCTGAACGGTTTGGTAGGCCTCGGCGGGATATTTGTCGGGATACCAGAAGGCCATCAAACGTCCGAAGCGCTGGGGCATTTTCACAGCCACGTAAATGAGCACGGCGAATCCGAAGGCCACGGTCGGGAGGAGATAATACAGCCGCGTGCCGGCGACAAACATGAGCAGGAAGGTCGTCGCGCCGATCAGCGCGGTCGTGCCCATGTCCACCTCAGGCGCGATCAGGGCCATCAGAATTCCCGCGGCGATGAGCGGCGCCACATAGCCGCGCCAGAACTGGCGCGCGTAGGCTTCGTCGCGCGCAAACCACCAGGCCACCGCCGCGATGGCGGCAAGTTTGGCGAATTCCGACGGCTGGAAGGTCACGCCGATATTGATCCAACGCCGCGAACCGTTGATGCGATGGCAGATGTGCGGCACGAAACACAGCGCCAGGAGAAAGACCGAGAGGACAAACCAGATCCACCACGTCTTTTCCAGGAGGTGATAATCCAGCGCGGCGGCGACGGCGCAGACGACCACGCCAATCCCCAGCCACAAGACCTGGCGCTTGAGCAGGAAGAGCGCGCTGCCGTGGCTCTCGGGCGCGTACGCCGAGGTGCTCGACAGCATGACCAGCCCGAGCACGATCAATCCGATGACCGTGACGACAAGAAAGTAGACACTGGTGCGGTGCGCGTTCAACGGAGGCTCAACTCTTGCGCGGCGGCACTTTCAGGGTCTGGCCAGGCTGCAGTTTTTTGGGGTCCGTTATGCGGTTCGCTTTCAGCAACTCTTCGGCGGTCAGGCCGAAGTTGTGGGCGATGGAAGTGGCCGTGTCGCCTTTCTTCACCGTGTAAAAGCCGGGTGTGGTCGTCGTCGGAGGCACATCCGCCTGCTTCGGCGTTGAGTCGGCTTTGTGCGCGTCCGCGCTCGTCTTGCCCGCGGTCTTAGCCTCGGGGATGACCAGGGCCTGCCCCGGGCGCAGCACGGTCCCGTCTTTGAGATGATTGGCCTGCATGATCTCCGCGGGAGTGACGCTGTAGGCGAAGGCGATTTTGGTCAAATTGTCGCCGGCTTTTACCACGTACGACCGCCCAGTTCCGGGTTTGATGTTATTCAGCGGGGGGATCGCTGAAGGATCGGTGCTGTGCGGGGACGCCGCGGCTTGATGCGCGGTTTGGGAGGCTATCGTGGTGGCCTCATTTTGGGCGGCCTTCGCCGGCGCAGGTGTGGCGGGCACGCTCAAGGCCACGGCGGCTTCGCGTTCTTTGCGTGAAGCCTTGATACTGTTAAAAGCATAAATGCCGCCCACGGCAACGACGTGGAGGATGAGCACGACAATAAAGGCGCTGGAGAGCTTGGTCGTCGGTTCTTCCTCGTCGCAGGGGGTCATGGGACGTTGCGCGGCGCGGGCGGTGGCCTGGAGGCGCTTCTTCGGACGCGGCGTCAGAAGGGCGGAGAGTTTGCTGAGGAATTTTGGTGGTTTCATTTAGGAAGGCAGTGCTTGGACGAGGGCACGGAATTGATTTCCGCGGTCGGCGTAATTTTTGAACATGTCGAAGGAGGAGGTTCCGGGGCTGAAGAGGACGACGTCGCCCGGTTGGGCGAGTCCGTGCGCGAGTGCGACAGCCTTTTCCAGCGACCAGCCGGCATTGGCAACCGGCAGGCGCGATTTCCAAATGGCCTCGATGCGCCCGGCCATTTCACCGAGAACAACCGCCGCGCGGCAGCGCGCCACGACCAGTTCGGTCAGCAGATCGTATTCGAATCCCTTGTCCTTGCCGCCGGCGATCAACACCACCGGCCGGGTTTCCGAGTGCAGGGCCTTTTCCACCGAATCCGGGTTGGTTCCTTTGGAATCGTTGACCCACTCGACGCCATTGACCGTCCGCAGGATTTCGCACCGGTGCGGGAGCGGCTTGTATTCGCACAATGGCGGCGCCATCTGCGCAAAGCTCAGCCCGCGCACCATGCCGACGCCCAGCGTCGCCATAAGGTTCTCCGCGTTATGCGAGCCGCGCAGATGCGTGTCGGCCATGGCCAGCACCCGTTCCCCACGGAAATGGATGACGCCGGTGCGCAACTCGAAATCGGCCCCGGGCGCGTAGGCGCTGAAGGTGACCGTGCGCGCCTTCAACTCGGGCAGTCTATCGCGGCTATTGATCACCGCCCAATCGTCCGCGGTCTGGTTTTCGAAAATGCGGATTTTGGCCGCGTAGTACTCGTCCATGGACCGGTAGCGGTCGAGGTGATCGGGGGCAAAGCCCAGCCAGACGGAGGTCTCACAGCGGAAGCGGCGGATGGTTTCCAATTGAAAGGAACTGACCTCGATAGTCATGACCTCCAGGTCCTTGCTCTCGTGCACCCTGGCGGAGAAGGCCGGGCCGATATTCCCGCACGCGACGGTTTTAACTCCGCAGGCGTTGAGCATTTTTTCCACGAGCTGGGTGGTCGTGGTTTTGCCGTTGGTGCCGGTAATGCCGATGATCGGGCACTTGCACATTTCGTAGGCCAATTCCAATTCGCCGATCATCTCGATTCGCCGCTTGATGAAGTTCTGCACCAGGGGCACGGCGGGATCGATGCCAGGGCTGAGGATGACGTGGTCGTAGCGTCCGTGCAGGCTTTCGTGCTCGGCGGCGAGCCCGGCGATGACGCGAATGCCCTCGGTGCCCAGCGCGTCGATTTTTTTGCGCAGTTTGTTTTCTTCCGCGGTGTCGAGAATGGTGACCATGGCGTTTTCCCGCTTCAGCAGGCGGGCGGCGGATTCACCGCTTTCCCCCGCGCCGAGCACGGCGATGGATTGGTTGGCGTAAGGCACATTCAACGAAGTTTGAGGGTGGCGAGTCCCAGGAAGGCGAACATGATTGAGAGGATCCAAAAGCGGACGATGACGGTGTTTTCCTTCCAGCCCTTGAGCTCGAAGTGATGGTGCAATGGCGACATGAGAAAGACGCGGCGCCCTTCGCCGTACCGCTTCTTGGTGATCTTGAACCAGGTGCGCTGGATCAGGACCGAAACGGCCTCGATGACGAACACTCCACCCACGACGACGAGGAGCATCTCCTGTTTGGTGCAGATGGCCGTGACGCCGAGCATGCCGCCGATGGCCAGCGAACCGGTGTCGCCCATGAAGACCTTTGCCGGATGGCAATTGAACCAGAGGAACCCGAAGGACGCGCCAACCAGCGCCATGCAGATGACCGTCAATTCACCGGCGAAGGGATAGAACGGGATCTGCAGGTAGGTGGCGATGCCCACGTGTCCGCAGACGTAGGCGAGCACCGCATAGGCAAAGGCCGCGGTGCAGGTGCAGCCCGCGGCAAGCCCGTCCAGCCCGTCGGTGAGGTTGACCGCGTTGGAAGCGCCGACCACTACCAGGGCGAAAAAGCCGAGCGTGCCGAGGAGCCCAAGATTGGCGATGACCGGGGCCTTGCTAAACGGAATGTAGACCGCGCGGGCCTGCACTTCGACTGCTGGATTGAGCAGGAAAAACGCGGTGACGATGATGGCGAGGATGCCTTGCGCGATGAGCTTGGTTTTCTCGCTCACTCCGGCGGAATTCTTCTTGCTGACCTTGAGGTAGTCGTCCCAAAAGCCCAGGCCGCCGCAATAGAGAAGGGTGAAGATGAGCAGCCAGACCCCGATATTGTCAGTGCGCGCCCAGATCAGTGAGGAAATGATGACCGCGCCGAGCATGAGCACGCCCCCCATCGTTGGGGTGCCGGCCTTTGCGCCGTGCAACTCAAAGAGCTTGTTCACTTCCTCTTTCGTGCGAATCGGCTGTCCGAGCTTTAGTGAGATGAGACGGCGGATGACCCAATTCCCGCACATCAGCGAGAGCAAAAACGCGGTCAGCGCCGCGCCGATCGCGCGCAGCGTGATGTACTGAAAGACATTGAGGTCCCGGAAGAAATGCTGGTTCGGGTAGATCTGCGATAGCTTGTAGAGGAAATAGATCATGGCGCGAGGAGACCCTCCACAATGCGCTCCATGCGGGCGGAACGACTCCCCTTGATCAGGACGAGGTCGCCGGCCTTGGCGAGGTCCCGCAAGACTTTCGTGGCTTCCTCGGTGGACTCCACATTGACGACTTTCTCCACGCCGCCGCGCCAGGCCGCATCGGTGATCCAGGCCGCTTCGGCGCCGACGCCGATCACCCCGTCCACGTGCGCCTGGGCGGCTACTTCGCCGACCAGACGGTGGCCGCGCTCGGATTCCGCGCCGAGTTCTCCCATGCGCCCGAGGACGGCGATCCGCCGGCCCGCGGCGGGCATGCTGGCCAGGGTGCGCAGCGCCGCGGCGACGGAGTCCGGATTGGCATTGTAGGTATCGTCGATGACCTGGATGCCCCGGATGACCTTTTGCTCGAGACGTCCCTTGGTGAGCCGCAGCTTCGTGAGGCCCGCGGCCGACTCCTCGAGCGAAATTCCAAAAACCCGGCCTGCGGCGACCGCGAGGACCGCGTTGCCCACCATGTGCGGGCCAGGCACGGAAAGCTCCGCCGGGACGGAACGCCCGTCCGCGTGGATCGTGAAACTCGTCGTTCCAGTGGCGGTGACGCGCAGATCGCTGGCGAAGACTTCGCCTTTGCCGATCCCCGCCAGGACCACGTCCGCCTTCGTACGCGCGCCGATGGATTCGGAAAAATCGTCGTTGGCGCTGAGGATCAGGGTGCCGCTCGGCGGAAGCGCTTCGGCCAGCATGCCTTTTTCCCGGGCAATGTTTTCCTTGCTCCCGAGGAATTCGATGTGGGCCATCCCGACGTTGGTGATGATGCCCACCTCGGGCGCCGCCATCGCGGCGAGGGGGGCAATTTCACCGGCATGATTCATCCCCATCTCGACAATCCCGATCTGGTCGGCGCCACGCGCGCGCAGCAGCGTGAGCGGCACGCCGATGTGGTTGTTGAGATTGCCCTCCGTTTTGGTGACCTGGAAATTCTCCCCGAGGACCGTGGCGGTGAGGTCCTTCGTGCTCGTTTTTCCGTTGCTGCCGGTGAGTCCCACCACTTGAAGATCGAGGCTGCGCCGATACTCCGTGCCGAGACGCTGGAGGGCCTGGAGAGTATTCCCGACCATCACGACGGCGAAGCCCGGCGGCAGTTCCGCGGGAAATTCTTCAACGATCGCGCCGGCGGCGCCGCGCTTTGAAGCTTCGGCGAGGAAGGTGTGGGCGTCGAATTTTTCACCGCGCAGAGCGACGAAAAGGTCGCCCGCTTTGAGGGTGCGGGAGTCGGTGCAGACCGTGGTGACCGTGCCTTTGGGATCACCGGTCGCCAGTTGGCCGCCGGCCCACAGCGCGATTTTTTCGAAAGGAGTGGCGTCCATGGCTAGGCTTCGGTGCGCTTTCCTTCGAGGGCCTCCCGGGCGACCGCCACGTCGTCGAACGATGCGGTATGGTCGGCAAATTCCTGGTAGGTTTCGTGCCCCTTGCCAGCGATGAGGATGATGTCGCGTGGCTGGGCCATGGCCACGGCTTTGAAGATCGCTTCACGCCGGTCGACAATGACTTCGTAGTTGCCGCGGCGCATGCCCGGCTTGATGTCCTCGATGATGGCGGAGGGGTCTTCCTTCCGCGGATTGTCGGAGGTGACGATCGCGAAGTTCGCGTGCTGATCGACGACCGCACCCATGCGTGGACGCTTGGTCTTGTCGCGATTGCCGCCGCAGCCGAAGACGACGATGAGGCGGCCGGGATTTAGTTCGCGGCAGGTCTTGATGACATTGAGCAGGGCGTCATCCGTGTGGGCGTAGTCGACAAAGATCCGGAACTGCCGCTGGGCCGGCACGGACTCGAGCCGGCCGGGCACGGCGTGGGCCGTGGCCAGCGCGAGCACGCTGCTGCGCACGTCGATCCCGAGCACGTTGGCCGCGGCGAGCGCGGCGAGCGAATTGTAAACATTGAACTGCCCGATCAGCGGCAGCCGCACGAGGTAGCTCCGGCCTCCGGCATCGAGCTGGTAGCTGGTGCCATGAAAATCGATGCGGACGTTGCTCGCCCGAAAATCGGCCTGCGCCCCAAGTCCATAGGTGACCACAGGGATTTCCTTGCCGCAGCGCTGGATGAGCTGCGTGCCGTAGCGGTCGTCGAGATTGATCACCGCCTTGCCCTTCTTCTTTGGCTGGACCGCCAGGCCGCTGAACAAGCGCGCCTTCGCCTCGAAGTAGGCTTCCATCGTCTTGTGGTAGTCCAGATGGTCCTGGGTGAGATTGGTGAAGACTGCGGCATCGAATTCCACGCCGCGCACGCGGGCCTGCATGAGCGCGTGCGAGGAGACTTCCATCGCCGCCGCTTTGCAGCCCGCGGAGCGCATTTGCCAGAGCAGGTCATGGACATCGAGCGATTCGGGTGTGGTGCGGGCGGCGGGTAGGACGCGTTCGCCCACTTCGTAGCGGACCGTGCCAATCAATCCGCAGCGCAGCAGCGCGGCCTCGCAGATGTGTTTGATCAGAAACGCCGTGGTGGTTTTGCCATTCGTGCCGGTGACGCCGGCGATTTTGAGGGCGCGAGCCGGGTACTGATAGAACGCCGCCGCCAGATCGGCCATCGCGTCGCGCGCGTCGGCGACCACAATGTTTGTGGCGCGCGTTTTGATTTCCGCGTTTTCGCTGACCACGGCCTCCGCGCCGGCGGCGATCGCCTTCTCCACAAAAGCGGCGCCATCGACCTTCTCGCCCTTGAGGGCAAGAAAAAGCGCCCCTGGCTTCGCGTGGCGCGAGTCGTAGGTGAGGCTGGTGATTTCGCGGTCCAGCGAGCCGTCCACCTTGACCGTGGAGATATGGGAGACGAGCGCGTCGAGTTTCATTGATCGCGGTAATCGCGGAAATTCTGGCCGGCCACGACGCTGCCCAGCGGATCTTCCGGTGCAGGCTTGAGGCCGAGATAACGCGCCGCTTTTTCTCCGATGCGCGAAAAGACGGGTGCGGCAACCAGGCCGCCGTAGTTCTTGGTGTGTTCCACCTGGGCTTCATCGATCAGGACCAGGCCGACAAAAGCCGGATCGTCGGCGGGCATGAACCCGACGAAGGAAACGATGTAGCGCGAATGGCTGTAGTGGCCATCGGGATCGAGTTTTTGTGCCGTGCCCGTTTTCCCGGCGACCTTGAATCCCGCGACGTGCGCCAGCGCGGCCGTTCCGCGCGGACTGACCACCTCGATGAGCGCATCGCGAACAGCGTCAGTGGCCTGTCGGGTCGCCACGGAGCGGACTTCCTGTGGAGGGTACTGGGCGATCTTGTTTCCCTGGTCATCGACGATGTCGTGAATGATCTGCGGCATCATCAGGTGGCCGCCGTTGGCGATCGCGCACATCGCGGTGACGACCTGCAAAGGGGTGGCGCCCACTTCCTGCCCCATAGGCATGCGGGTAATGGAGATTCGACTCCACAGATGCGGCGGTTGCACCGAGCCCCGGAATTCGCCGGGCATTTCCACGCCGGTCCGTTCCCCGAAGCCGAAGCGCCGCACGTACTCGTAAAACTTCTGGTCGCCGAGCTGGATCGCGAGTTTGGCCACGCCGATATTGCTCGATTTCACGAGGATGTCGTGCACCGTCAGGTCCGGGTAAGGGTGGTGGTCGTGCAGCTTTACGGCGGCGAAATAGCCGTTCTCGCAGTTGATCATCGTGTGTGGATTCACGATTTTCTCCGACAGCGCCGCGGCGGTGGTCACAATCTTGAAAGTGGACCCGGGTTCAACCATGTCGGTAATCGCGCGATTGCGCCGGTGGTCCGGCGGCACGCCGTCCTGTTCGTTGGGGTCGTAATTCGGGCGGTTGGCCAGGGCGAGGATCTCGCCCGTCTTTGGCTGCATGAGGATAATCGTCGCGCTCACCGGATGGAATTGCTTGATGGCCGTATCGAGTTCCGTCTCCACGATGTCCTGCAGCCCCATGTCGATGGTCAGCCGCACCGTGCTGCCGTTGCGCGCCGCCTTTTCCACTCCGCGATACGGCACGATCTCCTTTCCCGTCCGATCGTGCTCGATATAACGGAATCCGTCCTGTCCAGCGAGGTATTGCTCCATCCTTTCTTCCACGCCCTCCTTGCCGACGTCGGCGCCGTTCACGAAGCCGACCACGTGGCAGAGCATCTTGTCGTTCGGATAAATGCGCTTGGTGTCCGGTTCAAAGAAAATCCCGCGAAGCTTGTGCTGGGCGAGGGCGGCCTCGAGGTCCGCGGCTTCATTCTCCGGCATTTGCTTTTTCAGCACGATGTACGGCGCGGGCATGTTCTTTTTCAGGGCCTGCGAATAGACCTCGCGTCCGAGCTTTTCCATCAGTTGAGGATGTGGAATGCCCAGCGACGGCGAGAGGATTTCCGCGAGTTCCGCGCGGTCGCTGATCAACGTGGCGTCGGCCACGACGGTGCGCATCGGCTCATTCTGGGCCAGCGGCTCCCCATGGATGTCGAGGATGGCGCCACGGCGCGAGACGATCGTCTGGCGAATGACATGGCTCTGCGCGGCGCGCGCCGCGTACTCGCCGTGCTCACTGACCTGGAGTTGCACGAGCCGGAACGAAAAGACGGTAAAGCAGCCGGCCAGCGCAAAGCAGGTGATCAGCGCGCGCTTTTGGGCGGTGCGGTTCACTCGTGGGTCCTTTCGTTCGAAGCCGGCCGCAGTTCTCCCGCGCGGGGCGGCGCGTCGGTGTTGCTCAGGACGACGATGTGGTCGTTGGTGATCGGCACCAGCTTGATAAGCCCGTCGTGTTCGTAGCGTTCCCGGAGCTTCGCCGTGGACGAAAGCTGGGCGATCTTCGTCAGTGCCGCTTCGTTCCTGTCCTTGAGGTCCGCGAGTTCTCGTTCGAGCGTTTTGATCTCCGTCCCAGTGGTATAGAGCTGGTTCTTGCACCACACCCAACCGAGTCCGCCGGCACAGACAAAAATGCCGACCATGGCCCAGGTGGCAAACGAGGCGATCGGGATGACGTTGGCGTGGCGGTAGCGGTTAGTGGACATAGGGGATCCTTTCGACGACGCGGAGTTTGGCGCTGCGCGAGCGTGGATTGGCCCGTTGCTCGGCGTCGCTGGCGACAACAGGCTTCCCGGTGATGGCTTTGAATAGATGAAGCGGATTCGGCCGCGGCGCCGGCCATTCCGGGCGATCGATGAACGCGGCCGTGCGCTCCTTGAAGAAGTTCTTCACGATGCGGTCTTCCAGGGAGTGAAACGTGATGACCGCAAACCGGCCGCCAGGCGCCAGGCGCTGTGAAAGCTGTTCCAACCCAAGGGCCAGTGCCTCGAGTTCGCGATTCACGACGATCCGCAATGCCTGGAAGACCCGCGTCGCCGGATGCGCCCGACCGCGCCGCGGCACGACGGACTCGATCGATTCCGCGAGTTGGAGCGTCGTCCTGAAAGGTCGCACCAGCCGGTCCCGCACCAGGCGCGCGGCAATTTTCCGCGCCGCGGGTTCTTCCCCGTAGGTCCGGAAGATTCTTTCGAGCTGGTCTCCGCCCATGGTATTGACGAGATCCGCGGCGTTGATCAGACCCGACGGGTCCATGCGCATGTCCAGGGGGCCGTCATGCATGAAGCTGAAGCCGCGCTCCGGGGTGTCCAACTGCCGCGACGAGACTCCGAGGTCCAGAAGGACGCCATCGACCGTGACGATGCCGAGGCGATCCAACGCGTCGCCCGCCTTGGCGAAGCTGCCGTACCACGCGCAGAACCGGTCGCCGAATTCCGCGACGCGCCGTTCCGCAAAGGCGATCGCCTCGGGATCCTGATCCAGACCAATGACGCGGGCACCCGTGGCGAGCAAAGCGGCGGCGTGTCCGCCACCGCCGAGCGTCCCGTCCACAATCACCTTACCCGACGCAGGCATGAGCCGCTCGACTGTTTCGGCGAGCATGACGGATTCGTGGTATTCGTAACGGCGGTGTGAGGCGGTCATGAATGAGGGTTGCTTTGGTGCGTTTGGACGTGACCGGCGTGCTTCCGCAATCGGCGAGGACCCGATCATAGTCCCATTGCTCCGGCGATTTTCGCGTAGTCGGAAGCCTCCATTTTCTGCCGGGCCGCATGCGCCGACTTGTTCCAAATTTCAAAAAGGTCGCCCGTTCCCTGGAGAACTATTTCGCCCTCCAGCTTGAATCGTTCGCAGTATTCCTTCGGAATTGTGATACGACCCTGTTTGTCGGTAATCGTCTTGGCGCACTGCGCAAAGAAATTGCGCATAAACATCCGGTGCGCCTGCTCATCCATCCCCGGAAGAGTACGCGCAGCCGCGCCAAACTGCACATAGCGCTCATGTCTCATCGCCCGCAGGCATTCGCCCTTGCTGTCCGGCACGAGATAAAACACATCCGATGCTCGGTCCTCGCACCGCCAGTCAACCGGGACGGTGACACGCCCTTTCTGGTCGAGGGTGTAATTCTCCTGTCCAAAGAAATGCACGGGAATATCTGCGTGGGTGGACATGATCGGGAAGGGAGAAATCTCCACTTTTTGCCTTATAGCCCCATTTTTTGCCACCCATCTCTGAAGCGGTCAACCTAATTTGCAGAAAATTATCGGCCGATTTGCCGGCGCGGAGATGGTCAGCAACGATGACCATCCGACGATGGCCCCTCCCCCACCAGGTACGTTCCTTGGCGGAACTGTCAAACGGAGATTCTTCGGCGCATCCGAATTTTCGCGACACCGGATCGCCACGAATTCTCAGCGCGTCACCAGTTCCGCGTTTTCGCGCGCATCGAGAAAGCTGCCGGCGCACAACTTTGCATAGGCGCCGTTCAAGGCCAGCAACTCTTCATGGGTCCCGCGCTCGACGATTCGGCCGTGGTCCAGGACGAGGATCTGATCGGCATGGCGAACGGTGGAGAGCCGGTGGGCGATGACGAAACTGGTGCGGCCTTCCATGAGCCGATCGAGCGCTTGCTGGATGAGCTTTTCCGTCTGGTTGTCGACGCTCGCCGTCGCTTCGTCGAGGACCAGGATGGGCGGATCCTTGAGCAGCGCCCGCGCGATCGAGACACGCTGCTTTTCGCCGACGCTCAGCTTCACCCCGCGCTCGCCGACGGCCGTCGCCAGGCCCTCCGGCAGCCGCTCGACAAACTCCCGAGCATTCGCCGCGTCGAGCACCCGCCAGCACTCCGCGTCCGTGGCCGACGGCTTCCCGAGCCGCAAGTTGTCGCCGATCGAGCCGTTGAAAAGGAAGCTCTCCTGGGTCACCATGCCGACCGCCGATCGTAGCGCGCTCTTGGAATAATCGCGCAGGGGCTTGCCGTCGATGAGGATTTCGCCGGTATCGAATTCGTAAAAGCGCGTCAGGAGGTGGACGAGTGTCGATTTGCCCGCGCCAGTGTGGCCGACGAGGGCCACGGTTTCGCCCGGCCGTGCGTGCAGGTGAATGTGGAGCAGCACGGGCAACTCTTCGGAATAGGCGAAGCACACGTTCTGGAAGCGCACATCTCCGTCCACCGCCACACGCTCGTCGTTCTCCACGCGCCCCGGTTCAGCCGCCGTATCCAGAATCTCAAAGACCCGTTCGCCCGCGGCGCGTCCGGCCTGCAGGATTTGATTGAGCGAATGCAGCCGGCCGATCGGGTCATAGAGCGCGCCCACCAGCCAGAGGAAAGCGACGAGGTCGCCGATGCTCATCTCGCCGTGCAGAACGGCGCGGCCGCCAAAGCCCACGACGAGCACGGCGCCACAAGCGCCCAGGAAACTCATCGCCGGGTTGTAGATCGCCCACACGCGCATCACCGTCATCGTCGCCGCGCGCAGTCCGTTGCTGGCGGCGTTGAATCGCGCGTGTTCCTCCCGTTCGCGCACGTACGTTTTGATCTGCCGGATGCCCGCCAGATTGTCATGGAGCAGCGCGTTCATGGCCGAGGCCGCCTTGCGTTGCTGGCGGTAGCGGCGTGGCGCAGACAGCGTATAGGCCAGCGCGCCCAGGGCGAGCAGCGGCACGGGCACAAGGGCCAGCCAGGCCAGCCACGGCAGGTAAAAAAAGAGCATCGCTGCCACGATCGCCACCTGCAGGACGGCAATCACACCCTGCTCGATTCCGTCGATCAGCACGCGTTCCACCGCGGTCACGTCCTCGAGCAATCGCGTCATGATGTCGCCCGTGGCGCGGTCATCAAACCACGCCACGGGCAGTTCCTGGATGTGCGCGTAAAGATCGCTGCGCAGATCGAAGATCACCTGCTGCTCGAACGTGTTGTTCACCACGATCCGCAGCGCGTTGAGAAAATCGCGGAAGAAAAACGAAGCCGCCGCGACCAGAACCAGCGGCAGCAGGCGGTCACCGCGGCCGTGGCGCACGTCATCGATGATCAACTGGGTCACCTTTGGAAACACCACGACCATCAATGTCGCGAGCACCGCGCAGGCCATCATCGCCGCCGCCATCCACGGATAGCGGCGCACATAGGCAAATACGCGAAAGATCGTCTTCATCGAAAGACGCACACCATCGCGGCGCGCGCCTGGGAGGTCAAATCCCCGCCTCGTCAAGGCCGCGCGCCCTTGTCTTTCGAGTCACTAATGCGTTACTTCCCGAATTCCTCGCCGCGGGCTTCGATCAACTTGGTGACGAAACTCGTGTTGTACCGGCCGCGGACGAAATCCGGATCGTGCATAATCGCCTGCTGAAAGGGGATCGTCGTCTTGATGCCGGTGATCATGTACTCACTCAGCGCCCGCCGCATGCGCTCGATGGCGTGCTCGCGCGTCGTGCCCATACCGATGACCTTGGCGATCAAGGAGTCGTAATGTGACGGCACAGTGTAACCGGCGTAGGCGTGGGAATCGATGCGGATGCCGCGGCCACCGGGGGCATAGTAGAGATCGATCCGGCCGGGGCAGGGCTGGAAATTGTTGAACGGGTCCTCGGCGTTGATTCGGCATTCGATCGCGTGATATTTCCGCTGGGCATTGTGCATCCAGTGCGAGAGCGGTTCGCCGGCCGCGATCTTGATCTGCTCTTTCACCAGATCCAGGCCGTAGGCTTCCTCGGTAATGCAGTGTTCCACCTGGATGCGGGTGTTCATCTCCATGAAGTAGTAGTGCCCGTGGTCATCCATGAGACACTCGATGGTGCCCGCGCCCACGTAGCCGACTTCCTTGGCCAGTCGGACACAATCCCCACCCATCTTCTCGCGAATCTCGTCGGTCATGATCGGTGAGGGCGTTTCCTCGATGATTTTCTGGTTGCGGCGCTGCATCGAGCAATCGCGTTCGCCGATATGCACGACTTCGCCGTGCGAATCGGCCATGATCTGGAACTCGATGTGGTGCGGGTTCTCGATCAGCTTTTCGATGTAGACCCCAGGATTGCCAAAGGCCTTTTCCGCCTCGGCACGCGCGGCGCGGAAACCCTGGATCAGCGAACCATCATTGTGCGCTGGGCGCATGCCGCGACCGCCGCCTCCGGCCGTGGCCTTGATCATGACTGGATATCCAATCTCCCGGGCGACACGCGAGGCGTCCTTCTCGGTTTCGACGATGCCCTCCGAGCCCGGGGTGACCGGCATGCCGGCCTGCTTGGCCGTGGTGCGGGCCGAATTCTTGTCGCCCATGGCCCGGATGGCCGCCGAGGGCGGGCCGATGAACTTGATGTTGCAACTCGCGCAGACGTCCGCGAAATGCGCGTTTTCGCTCAGGAACCCATACCCGGGATGAATGGCGTCGACGTCGCCGATTTCCGCGGCGCTGATGATCCGGTCAATCTTCAAGTAGGATTGCGAACTGGCGGCCGGCCCGATGCAGATCGCCTCGTCAGCGAGCTGGACGTGCAGGGAGTCCACATCCGTTTCGGAATACACGGCCAGCGTCTTGACGCCGAGTTCCTTGCACGCGCGGATGACCCGCAACGCGATTTCGCCACGGTTGGCGATAAGGACTTTGTTGAACATGGGCGCTTAACGCACCTTGAAGAGCACCTGGCCGTACTGCACCGGCTTGCCGCTCTCCGCGACAACCTCGGCGATCACGCCGCGGCACTCGGCCTTGACTTCGTTCATCACCTTCATCGCCTCCATAATGCAGACGACAGTGTCCTCCGTCACTTCCTGGCCGATCGTGACGAAGGCCGGCAATTCAGGGGAAGGTGAGGCGTAAAATGTGCCCACCATGGGAGAGGTGATTTCTCGCAGATTGTTGGTTTCATTCGGCGTCACAGAAGGTTCTGTGGCCGGCACGGCGCCCGCGACGCTGGGGGTAGCGGGAAGAGCTACGGGAGCGGTCGCGGTGATGGCAGGCTGGAAGTCGGTCCCCTTTTTCAGGGTAATTTTGAAGCCTTCCTTCTCCATCTTGAAGACGGAGAGGTCATTTTTTCTCATCAGGGCGATGAGCTCTTTGATTTCTTTTAAGTCCAAGGTCTTGAGGTGGCTCCGGTTAGAGAGGGCGCGATGCTAAGCGTCGATTTCCGGCTCCGTCAACCCCCATTGGCCGGCCCATCCCTCGGAAAATGGTGCGGCTTCAAGCAAGTCCGTCCCGCAGAACACCCAGGACAATGTCCAACTCCGCCTCCGTATTATAACAGTGGGGACTCAATCGGAGGTACTCGCGCCCCTCCCGGTCGTGCCGCAGGGAAGCGATGACGTTTGCCTTCTCGAGCGCGTCAAAGAGTGCGGAGCTGCCGGCGCGTTCATGGCGGAACGTCGTGATGCTCGTGGCCGCCGGGCTCCCGCTGCCGGGGCCAAAGATCTGAAAGCCGAGGTCGATGAGCCGGGGGATCAGGTAAGCCTTCAGTTCGAGAAGCCGCGCGGCAATGGTTTCCAGGCCAAGCGATTGAAAGAATTCGAGGGCGGCGCGCATTCCGAGGATGCCGGCGATGTTCAGCACGCCAGGTTCGTACCGCTGGGCTGTGGGAACGAAGCGGATTTCATCGAGGGCATTGAAATGCGGCGACACGACATTCCAGGCGCCCAGCAGGGTGGGCCGCAATTTCTCGAAACGTGAGCGGCGCACGTAGACGATCCCGATCGCCAAGGGACCGAGCATCCACTTATGGGCGTCGGCGCTCAGAAAATCCACGTGCGCGCGTTCCACGTCGAGTGGAAACGCCCCAAGCGTCTGGATGGCGTCAACTGAGAAGAGGACGCCCCTGGCCTGGAGCAGCGCGCCAATCGCTTCGGCGTCGATGCGGTAGCCGGTAAAAAAGTGCGCGCTCGCGAGGGCGACGAGCCTGGTCTTTGGGGAGAGCGCGGCCGCGACCAGCTCCGGGGTGATCTCGCCGGGAACCGCGGGTTCCAGATAACGAACGGTGACACCCCGCTGGCGCAGGTTGATCCACGGGTAGACGTTTGCCGGGTAATCTCCATGATAGCAGAGCACTTCATCTCCGGGCTCCCATTCGAGGCCATTGGCGAAGAGCGACAAGCCGAGTGACGTCGGGCCAAGCAGGGCAATCTCGTCCGGCTGCGCGCCAATAAATTGTGCACAGGTCCGGCGCGTCTCCTTGACGTCGCGCAGCACGTCGCCAAACTCTTGCGGATTTTCCGCGCTCTGTCGCGTGTAGGCGCACACCGCCTCGGCCACAAACTGCGGCAGCGCGGTGACCCCGGCGTGGGCCAGGAAGATCTTGTCGCGACTGACCGGGAAAAGGTCGCGCCGCAGGGCTTCGTCGGGAAACAGATTCATGGCACCGCCGCGGTGTCGAGTTGTGGCTTTGCGGGCGGCGGTGTGGGTGGCGGTGGGGCGAACTTCGTGCTGACGGTGATCTCGCGGTAAATGGTTTTTTCCCCGGTCTTGGGATCCACGACGGTGGTCGACCTGGACGAAAAATTTGGACGGGGCGGCGGGGCGGAATGTGGCTGCGGGCGGAAGTGTGCGATGATCATGAAAACACCGAGATGGGCGACGAAAACGCCCATGGCGATGCAGAACAGCAGCCGGAATTGCATGGGTTTGTTCTTTCCGGACTCTACCGCTGGCGCGTTCGTTCCGCTTCCTCGATCAATTTCCAAAATCCCTTCTGCTGGCCGAGTTGGTCATCCTCGGTCATGGGCAGCTTTGTGCGGAAGAGAAAATCCCGGATGGTGTTCTTGTGGAGAACCCGATGCACGGTAACGCCTTCGTCCCGTCGCTCGAAATAGATGCGATAGTCCGTGGCCCGATAGCGGAAGAGCCGCTTGCCGTCGCGTTCGACGACTCCGAACCGTTCCTCATCGAGCTTGTCGAGGTCCTCCGGCAGAAACTGGAACTCGGCCAGGAGCTCAAGTTGCAATTCCTTCGGCAGCGCCGACATCTCGGCCGCGCTGATTTCATTGAAGACGATCTGGAGCATGCAAATAGGTGCGCGATGAAGCGCGGAAGGTTACCTGAGGCTGGGTCGTCTGCAATCGCCTTTCCACAATCGGTGCGAGACCGGGAGATCCTTCTCCAATCATTTCAAGTCCACCGAAACCACCGCGCTCAGCCCTGGCCGCAGCCGGTCTTCAAACCCGCGGATGCTTTCCGCATCGAGATGGATCTTCACCGGCACGCGCTGGACCACCTTGGTGAAATTGCCCGTGGCGTTGTCCGCCGGCAGCATGGCGAATTGCGCGCCGGTGGCTGGCGAAAAGCTTTCGACCGCGCCGGTGAAGGCCTGGCCGGACAGCGCGTCGATGGTGATTTCCGCACGCTGGCCGGTGCGCATTTTGGCGAGCTGCGTTTCCTTGAAATTGGCCTCGACCCAAACCTCCGGCTCGACAATGGCGATGAGCGACTGGCCCGGTTGCACGTACACGCCGAGTTCCGCATTGCGCTTGCTCGTCAGGCCCGCCGTTGGCGCGGTGATCGTATTGTAGGAAAGTTGCAGTTGCGCGTTCTCGAGCGTGGTCCGCGAATTCTGGCGCTGCGCCTCCGCGACGAGCAGGCCCGAATTCATGGCCTCGAACGAAGCCTTGGAGGCCAGGAGATTCGCATTGCCGGAATCGTATGCCGCCCTGGCGTTGTCAAACTCCTGTTGCGAGGCGACTTTGGTGCGCACCAGGTCTTGCTGGCGCTCGAAGTCGAGCTTGACCTTGATAAACTGCGCCTGCGCCTGGTCGATCTTGGCCCGTGTGTTGGCGATTTCCGCGTTGGTAAAGGCGATCAAGGCTTCCGACTGCGCCAACTGCGCCTGTGCCTGGCGGACCTTCGCCTCGCTGTCGCGCGGATCGAGCCGGAAGAGCACGTCGCCGGCTTTGACCTTCGTATTTTCGTCGACCAGCACTTCCAGGATGGTCCCGCCGATGTGCGGCGTCACTTGGTGGACGTACCCGGTGATGTAGGCGTCATCCGTTTCGGCGTGGCTCAGCATATGGCTCACGTACCGGACGGCCCAGAGCAGTCCGGCGGCGAGCAGCAGGATCACCACGATCATCCGCAGCGGGTTGCGCCGCGGCGTGCGCGCGATCGGCGCGTCGGCCATGGCTTCCGGATCAAGCGCGGAAACGGCTTCGCGGTCGATGTCGCTGGTGGATTTCGCAAGGGTGGATGGACTCATGGCAGGTAATGGCTTGGCACTAGGAACTGAGAACTGAGAACTGAGAACTTAAGGCTAATGGGCCTCCGCGGCCGCCGTCTTGTCGCCGCCCCCCCCGAGGAACAATACCAGGGGCAGGGTGACGAGGAACGCGATGCCGACGTAGGTGAAGAGGTCGTCGAAGGCTTTGAGCGCCGCCTGGCCGTCGATGATTCGGTCAAGAACGCTGATGGCCTGGTATCTGGCATCGTGCGCGCTGGCGCCGAGCCTTTGAAAGAAGGCGGTGAGGGCATCGAGGCGGGACATCGCGGCATGGCTGAGCGGCGAAAGATGTTCCACCAGTGTGGCCCGGTGGCTGGCCTCCCGCCGGGACAGCATTGTCGTGAGGATGGCGATGCCCAGGCTTCCGCCGAGCTGACGCGTGAGATTGTAAAATCCGGAGGCTGCCGGCACGAGATTTTTGGGCAGCGATCCCAGCGTGGCGATGCTCAACGGCAGGAACATCATGGCGCTCCCGAGTCCGCGAAAGACCAGGGGCCAGAACAAATCTCCGGAACCGGTGTCGGGGTTGATCGAGGCCAGTGAAAACATGACCCCGGTGGTGATGATGCTGCCCGCCGTGATCAACAGCCGCGGCCCGACCCGATTAATGAGTTTGCCGGTGATCACCATGGCCACGCCGGAGGCGAGGGCGCTGGGGATCAGCAATTCGCCCGTCTGCATGGCCGTAAAGTGCAGGTTGTTCTGGGCAAAGATCGGGATGGCAAAGAGCGCCCCGTACAGACCGGCGCCGAGAATAATGGAGTACAGGCTTCCCGCCGTGACTGATTGGTAGCGCAGGACGTGCAGGTCCACCGCGGGATGTTCGACGCGCAATTCCCACCACACGAAGGCAATCAAGGACAGGACGCTCGTCACGGCCATGGTGGTGATGAAACGCGACGCGAACCAATCGTCCTGCTGGCCTTCCTCGAGGATCACCTGCAAAGACGCCAGGCCCGCCGTCATCAGCGCAATACCGAGAAAATCGATCGAGGTGCGTCTGCGCCGCGTGGGATCGTCCACCGGCAGGAAGGTCATCGCGAGGATCACGGCAATGATCCCGAAGGGAATATTGATGAAGAAAATCCAGCGCCAGTTCAGCCCATCGGTGAGATAGCCGCCGAGCGTCGGCCCGATCGCCGGGCCCATGATCACGCTCAGGCCAAAGGCCGTTTGCGCCGCGCCTTGCTCGGCTTTGGAGAACGTCTGGAACAGAATCGACTGCGCTTTCCCGAGCATGCTCCCGCCGCCGAGACCCTGGATCACGCGGGCAAAAATCAGCATCGGCAGGTTGATGGCGAGGCCGCAGAGGATGGACGCCAGCGTGAAGGCGACCAGCGAAAAGATGAAGTAATTCTTGCGGCCGAAGACCTCGTCGAGCCACGCGGTCAGTGGGATGATGACGACATTTGCCATACTGTAGCCGGTGATGACCCAGCCGATCTCCGCGAGGGTGGCGCCGAGGTTGCCCTGCATCTTCGGCAGCGCCACATTGACGATGCTCATATCGATCACCTCGAGGATCGCGCCCAGCGCCACGGTGATGGCGATCGCCCACTTGATCCAGCCTTGCTTCGCGGCGCGCTCGGCCAGCGGCGAACTGTACTGAAGATCGGCCAGGGCGGCGCTCATGCGAGCCGGCGTTTCTTATCCGCGGCAGCGGCGGGCGCGGCGATGCCGCGCAAAAATAGTTCGACGACGGTCTTCACATAATCCTCCGCCGGGTAATCGAAAAACTGGGCCAGCGCGGTGCGCCGCAGCATGCCGGCAAGCAGCATGCCGGTGAAGGCGTCGATCGCCGGGGCCAGGTCGAGATTGGGGCGCACCAGGCCCGCCTTTTGCGCGGCGCGCAGATAATGGATCAGTCGTTCACGCATGGGTCTGGCGGCCTCGCAGATAATCTGCCGCGCCTCCTCCGGGTGCCGGCGCGCCTCGCCGATGAGCGTGCGGATGAGCGCTTCGTTGGAGGTCAGCAGATCATTATAGCGATGAGCGTAGCGATTCAGGTCCCGCTGAAGATCATTGGCGTCCGGTACCGTCTCGTTGAAGAGCTCGGCCTGCGCCGCCACGACGCGTTGGAAAAGCGCGGCGATGAGCTTCTCCTTGCTGCCGAAGTGGCGGAAGAGCGTGACCTCGTTGACTTTGGCCGTGACGGCGATCTCGCGCGTGGTGGCGCCGTGCAGGCCGCGCTCGGAGCAGACGCGGAAAGCGGCATCGAGGAGGCGTTGACGGGTGGGATTGGCGAGGGCGGTCTGCATGCAAGTGCTTGCTTGCATTTCTACTTCGCTCCCCGGAAAGTGCAACCGCTTTTTGCCGCAGCCTGCCGCCCTTGACCCCGCTGTGCTCGTTTGCTGTTCTTGCCCCTACCGCTTCCACTCCAAATGGATCCAGCCCAAAACACCGCGCCCGCCACCGTCGCGGCTCCGCCGAGCCGCTGGGCGCGGGCGGTGCATCATGACCGGGAGGCCCTGCGGGAGCTGGGGGACAGCTACTGGTATTGCGCGTATGCATGGCTGCGCCGGGCGAAGTTTGATTCCGCGCACGCGGCCAATGCCGCGGTCGAAGCGCTTGCCGGCGGTGTTGCGGACTCCTTGCCGGAGGGCTCGACAGAGTGCAGGTATTCGCGCCTGCGCGAGTGGCTGCCGGCACGCCTCAGGGAGGCCACGGCGCAAGGTCTGCCGTTGGGCGAGGAGGCCGCCATCGAGATTGACGCCGCCTGGGCCGAAGATCGCTTTGCCCAGGAGCCAGCCGGCGAACCGGACGTCATCTTTCATCGCCGCTGGGCGCTGACCGTGCTCGAGTTTACCATGGAAACGGTTCGCGAGGAGTACGCGTTGGCGGGGCAGGAGGCACTTTTTGCCGAGATGGCGCCGTTCGTTGGCTTCGAGGGTGGTGACGATGAGCACTACCAGACTGCCGCCGGGCGCCTGGGCCTGACCATCGGCGCGGCGCGCAAAGCGGCCTTCGATTTTCGCAGCCGGCATCGCGAGGTGCTCCGCGCTTTTGTCGGAGACACGGTGCTGTATCCCGCGGAGATCGACAGCGAGATTACGGCGCTGCTCTGCGCCTGCGACGCGCCCGGCGCCTCCCCCTCCGTGGCCCCTCTCCCGGAGGCGATCCGACGGTTGAAGCCGGAGCAATTGCTGGCTCGCGCGATGCACAGCGTGCGGATGACCAGCGGCGGCACGGGGCTGTGGACGCCGCCGACGAACGAAGAGGTCGCACACCTTTTTCCCCAATACGAGATGCTGGGCATGATCGGTCGCGGTGGAATGGGGGCGGTTTACAAGGCCCGGCAGGTTTCGCTGGACCGCTTTGTGGCCGTCAAGCTCCTGCCGCTGGAAGTCAGCGTGGACCATCAGTTCTCGGACCGCTTCGTGCGTGAGGCGCAGACCATGGCGCGGCTGAACCATCCGAACATCATCGCCGTCCACGACTTTGGCAAAACGAGCGAGGGCCACCTCTATTTCGTCATGGAATACGTTGGCGGCGAAAACCTGCACGAGATTATCCATGGCGGTCGCTCCGCTCCGGGTCCGGCGTCGGGCGCGCCGCCCGGGGAGACCGTTCTGGAAAAGTCACCCGATCCGGCGGTGGATGGGCTGCCGGAGGCCGCGGCTGACCTCCCGAAACCAGCCGCGCCGCCGCGCGGCAACCTCGCCCCGGAGCGGGCGCTGGAGATTATCTCCGGCATGTGCGACGCACTCCAGTACGCGCATGGCAAGGGTGTCATTCACCGCGACATCAAGCCCGCGAACGTGATGGTCGATGCCGAAGGCCACGTGAAAGTAGCCGATTTTGGCCTCGCCTGGCGGGTCGACCTCGATCCTGACGCGCGCGGTCGGACCACCGTCGGCACCATCTTGGGCACGCCCGATTACATGGCGCCGGAACAGATGCGCGGCGTCCATGTGGACCAGCGCGCGGATATCTTCAGCGTCGGCATCGTCCTCTACGAGATGCTGTGCAAGGAAGTGCCGCGTGGAATATTCGCGCCGCCAAGCAGGCGCCTGGGCGTGGACGCGCGCATCGATGACGTGTTGACGAAGGCCATGCAGCAGGAGCCTGAGCAGCGTTATCAGGACTCGTTGGCCATGAAGGCGGACGTGGACCGCATCCGCATTTCTCCGGCCCCTCCCAGCGCCGGGCGGCGGCCGCCAGGCGCCGGGAAGGGAATTGGCCATCGTGACGCCACGAGCCCCGAAAAAGTAGGGCCGCGCCGTGGCCTCCCCAGCGCCGGTGAGATCGGCAATTACTCTTTCCTGCCGGTGGCGGCCGCTGGATCGCACCCGGCCAAAGATGCCCCTTCCGGGTCCGTTGCCCTGCCGCCGAGCGCCGGCTTCGCTGTGGAAGAGGATCAAAAGGCCGATCCTTCCAAGCCGGGAGAACGCGACGGACGCGCGGGTCCGTCTGCACCGCGGTCCAGGGTTGTGTTCTGGCTTGGCTTTGCGGTCGTTGTGCTCATTGCGTTCGTTGTTTGTTGGGGGTGGTTTCATCCCTTGAGCGCCCTGGATTTTTCCAAGCGGCTTTCGCTGCCGAAGTCTCGGAATGAAGCGCCCGCCGCTCCAGGTGGTTCGCAGTGAGATGGATGTGACGCGAGCTTGACCGCTCCATTCGGGATCGATCGACTGGGCGAGTATCGCAGTGGTCGGCCGCCAGACACATGCCCGCCGCCGGCCTGCGTCAAATTCTAAGAATTCCCTTTCGTCCGCCCGCACCCTGTGGCATAAAACGCGGCTCTTTTCCCCAGATCAAACCTACCCCATCCAAGGGCCCCTATGGATACCATCATTGCCAGTCGAGAACTCCAGGTGGAGCGCAAGCACTACCACATTGAATTTCGCGAAAACGAGCGCGGACGCTTTCTGCGGATCACCGAGGAGGCGCACGGCCGGCGCAACACCGTCATCGTGCCGAGCACTGGCCTGAACGAATTTAACGCCGCCGTCGACGCGGTGATCGTCGCGGCCAACAACGCCACGCCCGCCACCTAGCGCGGGCCTTTTACCACCATTCACACATGCCATCCAAAACCAAATCCGTAAAACTCCCGCCCGCGCGGGCCAAAATCAGCACCAACGGCTCCGCCACCAGGGCCGCCGGCAAAGGAGCCGGCAAGGCCCCGAAATACGTCTATGTCTTTGGTGGCGGCAAGGCCGATGGCGACGGCTCGCAAAAGCCGCTGCTCGGAGGCAAGGGCGCGAACCTCGCCGAGATGAGCCGCATTGGTCTGCCAGTGCCGCCCGGGTTTACGATCACGACCGAAGTCTGCACCTATTTCTACGACCACAAGCGCACCTATCCCGCGGCGCTCCAGGGTCAGGTCGAAGCGGGCATCCGCCATCTCGAGAAGATCATGGGTTACAAATTCGGCGACTCCAAGAGCTTTCCGCTGCTCGTCGCCGTCCGCTCCGGAGCACGCGATTCGATGCCCGGCATGATGGACACAATCCTCAATCTCGGTCTCAACGACGAGACCGTGCTCGCGCTCGTTCGCGCGACGAATAATGAGCGCTTCGCGTGGGACTGCTACCGCCGCTTTGTCCAGATGTATGGCGACGTGGTGCTCGGCGTGCAAAAGCGCGAAGGCGAAGATCACGAACCGTTCGAGGTCGTCATCCACGAGTTCAAGCATGAGAAATATCATCGCGACATCATCGATTCCGACCTGACGGCTGCCGACCAGCAGGAACTTGTCAAGCGCTTCAAAAAACTGGTCAAGGACCGCACCGCCAGGGGTTTCCCGAGCGACCCGTGGGAGCAGCTCCAGGGCGCCGTGGGCGCGGTCTTCGGTTCGTGGATGAATGACCGCGCGATCGTCTATCGCCGCAAATACAACATCCCCTCCGAGTGGGGCACCGCCGTCAACGTGCAGGCCATGGTCTATGGCAACACCGGCGAAAATTCCGGTTCCGGCGTGGCCTTCACCCGCAACCCGGCGAATGGCGTGAAGGAGTTCTACGGCGAGTTCCTCATCAACGCGCAGGGCGAAGACGTCGTCGCCGGCGTCCGCACGCCCGAGCCCGTGGTGCAGCTCAAGAGGCACCTGCCCAGGCCTTTCGCCGACCTCGAGAAAGTGCGCGTGATCCTGGAAAAGCATTTCAAGGACGTGCAGGACTTCGAGTTCACCATCCAGGATGGCAAGTTGTTCATGCTCCAGACGCGCAATGGCAAGCGCACCGCCGCCGCCGCCCTCAAGTTCTCCATCGACATGTGCAAGGAGAAACTCATCGACTGGGAAACCGCGATCCTGCGCAATCCCGCCGATCAGTTGGATCAGCTTCTCGCCCCGATCTTCGACCTCGCCGAGGTCAAGAAGGCGAAGGCGCTCGCCACCGGTCTGCCGGCCGGCCCGGGCGCGGCTTCCGGCAAGATCTACCTCAACGCCGACCGCGCTGCCGCCGCCGGGGACAAGGGCGAAAAAGTCCTGCTCGTCCGCAATGAAACCTCACCGGAAGATCTCCGCGGGATGATCGCTGCCGAGGGTATCCTCACGGCCAAGGGAGGCGTCAGTTCGCATGCCGCGCTGGTCGCCCGCCAGATGGGCAAGGTCTGCATTTGCGGCGCTTCCGCGGTCCTCATCGACTACGACAGGAAGACTGTGACCATCTCCGGCCAGGTCTTCAATGAAGGCGATTATCTCTCGATCGATGGCACCAGCGGCACCGTCTATGGCGGCCAGCTCAAGACCTCGCCGTCCGAGATCATCACCGGCATGCTGCACGGCGACAAGGCCGCGCAGAAGACCGAGAAATTCAAGAGCTTCCAGCAGCTCATGAAGTGGTGCTCCCAGGCCACGCGCCTCGGCGTGCGCACCAATGCGGATAATCCCGAGCAGACCGAAAATGCCCTGGCCTTCGGCGCCACCGGCATCGGGCTTACCCGCACCGAGCACATGTTCTTCGAGGGCGACCGCATCGATGCCGTCCGTGAAATGATCCTGGCCGAAACCGAGGAAGGCCGCCGCAAAGCGCTGGCCAAGATCCTGCCCTACCAGAAGGAAGACTTCATCGGCATCTTCAAGGCCCTCAAAGGCTACCCGGCGACCATCCGTCTGCTCGACCCGCCGCTGCACGAGTTCGTTCCGCACGATGGCGCCGCGCAGGCCGACCTCGCCGCCAAGCTCGGCATCACCCGGGAAAAAGTGGCCACGCGGGTCCACGCGCTTCACGAGTTCAATCCCATGCTCGGCCACCGCGGCTGCCGTCTCGGCATCGCCTATCCGGAAATCACCGAGACCCAGGCGCGCGCCATCTTCGAAGCGGCCGCAGAGGTGCAGAAGAAAGGCATCAAGGTGAAGCCCGAGGTCATGATCCCGCTCGTCGGCTTCAAGAAGGAACTCGACCTCCAGGTCGCAATTGTCCACCGGGTCGCCGCCGAAGTGCAAAAGGAGAAGAAGGTGAAGCTGAGCTACCAGGTCGGGACCATGATCGAAGTCCCGCGCGGTGCCCTGACCGCCGACGAGATCGCGCAGACCGCGGAGTTCTTCAGCTTCGGCACCAACGACCTCACCCAGACCGCGCTGGGGATCAGTCGCGATGACATGGGCAACTTCCTCAACGCCTACACCGAGAACGAAATCTTCAAGAAGAACCCGTTTGCCAGCCTCGACCAGACCGGTGTCGGCCAGCTCGTGAAAATGGCGGTGGAGAAAGGTCGCAGCACCCGTCCCGACATCAAGCTCGGCATTTGCGGGGAGCACGGCGGCGACCCGGAGAGCGTGAAGTTCTTCCACCGCGTGGGCCTGAACTACGTGAGTTGCTCGCCGTATCGCGTGCCCGTCGCCCGCCTCGCCGCCGCCCAGGCGGCGATCGAGGAAAAGCGCGCCGCGAAAAAGAAGTAGAGCGCTGTCGCCATATTTTGCGGGGCTTGCCGGCCCGCCGCCCTGGACTGTACTACGCAAGGATCTTGCGGCTCAGACCTTTGGAAAAAATCTACAAAGCCGCCCCGGGAGACGGGGCGGCTTTTTCGTTGGCCAGCAGTTTGACCGTTCCGAGCCCCAGCGGTGCAGGAAAGAGTTCGGGAGTTGGCTTCAGCGCTCGCCCGAAATCATCGGCGAAGGCTGAGGCCCCGCAGGAGGTTTGGGCGGAAGAGGTTCGGGAGACGGATTGTTTGGCGCTCCCGGCGGTCCCGGTGGGGCAGGCGATTCTGGCGGTTTGGGAGCTGGCGGTGGGGGTGGCGCCGGTGGGCGGGGTGGGGGAGGTGGTGGCGGGGGCGGGGGCGGGGGTGGGCTGGCGTCGGTAGGTGGATCGACGCTGGGCATGCTTCCGGAATGGGAAGCCATCGCCCGACAAATCGGCGTCGAGGAGACAAAACCAGCCAATCCCACGGC
>Ga0302324_100003318_pt1 | contig 36391 bp, 32 predicted proteins | sample Palsa_T0_1_FD_201949 | JGI IMG/M metagenome (GOLD analysis project Ga0302324, IMG submission 201949) | Peat permafrost microbial communities from Stordalen Mire near Abisko, Sweden - Palsa_T0_1 | ecosystem: Environmental > Terrestrial > Soil > Palsa > Peat permafrost | place: Sweden: Abisko... | reverse complement strand
TTCATAGGCGGTGCGGGCCTCCTCGAGCTGGAACGCTACCAGCCGCGATACCAGATAGGGACGCGGCCCGGACAGTCCGGAGATGAAGGCCGATCCGATAGTGTTGATCACCAGCGTGGCCCAGAACCACAGCAGGATTTTGACGAACAGCGAATTCATTCCGGCACCTCGTCATGCGGCGATTGCAGGAACTGGTAGCCGACGCTGCGGATGGTTTTGATGAACGGGCGGTGGGTTTCCAGTTTGCGGCGGATGTGGCTGATGTGCATGTCGATGGAACGGTCGAACGCGGTGGCTTTGCGGTTGTAGAGGTTCTCCATCAGGTCGTCGCGCGAGAGCACGCGGCCGGCGGCGCGCATCAGGATGTCGAGGATGTCGAATTCGAAGGTGGTCAGATCCACGGCCTGTCCGTCCACCGTGACCTGGCGGGTGGCGGGGTCCAGCACCACGCCATTCACTTCCACGCGCGCGGCGGTGGAGGCGCGCGGCTCGTAACGCCGCAGAATAGCGCGCACGCGGGCCACCAGCTCGCGCGGGTTGAACGGTTTGGGCAGGTAATCGTCGGCGCCGAGTTCCAGGCCGACGATGCGGTCGACGTCGTCGGCGCGGGCGGTCAGCATCAGGACCGGGACGCGGCTCTCTTTGCGCAGGCGGCGCAGGATTTCGAAACCGTCCAGGCCGGGCAGCATTACGTCCAGGATCACGAGGTTGAAACCGCCGTGCAAAGCGCGGTCCAGGCCATGGCGGCCTTCGTGGGCGGATTCCACGGCGATGCCCTCGTTCTTGAGAAACTCCGCCAGCAGGGAGCAGAGTTCGGTGTCGTCGTCTATTAACAAGAGTCGCACGGATTCGAATGTAGCATGATCGGAAAGTTGTGGTGAGGCGTTCCCGGGTGTTACAACGGAGATAGCAGCGCCGGGGTGAGGCGCTTGGACGTATGCGGACTCTTGGCTGGCTGATGTCCTTAGCGCTCTGGGGCACGGTCACGCAGTCGATCAACTTCGATTCGGCGAAACCGGGCTCGATCCCGTCCGGCTGGACGGTCACGCCGAGCGCCGGCACGCCTCCCAACTGGGAGATCCTGAAGGACCCCAGCGCTCCCAGCCCGCCATTTGTGCTGGCGGAGGTTTCCGGTTATACAGCCGGCGATGGCGGCGGCGACCACTGTCCGCTCGCCATCCTGAACAGGACGCAAGTAATGGATGGCGACCTAAGCGTGAAGGTGAAGCCGGTGGCCGGCAAGGAGGAGCGCGCCGGAGGCCTGGTATTCCGCTACCGCGATCCCGATAACTACTATCTGGTGCGTGAAAACGCGCTGGAGGGCAGCATCGTCCTATACAAGGTCGAAGACGGAAAGCGCACGCCGCTGGCGTCGCGCGGGTCCCCTCCGCAGGGCTACGGCGTGAAGCATCCGGTGCCGTTCAACGAGTGGAGCGTGCTGAAGGTGCAATTTCACGGTCCGTTGTTCAGCGTGTACTTCAACCATCGGCGCTTGTTTGAGGTGCTGGACTCCACGTTCAGGCAGCCTGGCAAAGTGGGACTGTGGACCAAAGCGGGGGGTATTACTTACTTCGACGATTTTCGGGTGGCGGGGAAGTAGGGCAATTCTGCAGCGGGGATAAATCCCCGCGCCGGCTCATCTGTGACTCCATTGCCGCTCGATGGTTTAGAGGCCTGTTTCGACAACTGTTTTTCGGGTGGTTGACGAGCTTCGCTCGTCTGCGCCGGCATGAGTGCCGGCGCGGCAGGCAGAGTGCCTGCGCCACGTCGCCCCACGAGTTCAGCAGGGGAACGGCTGCACGGGCGCGTTTGGATCGAACAGTGGAATCACGCGCCCGTCCACATCCGTGAAGCCGTACTCCTTGGCCAGTTCCGCAGCCCATAGCAACTGTCCCGTCTTGTTCAACGCTTGAGGATCGGCCGCCAAAGCCGCGGCAGCACGCCCGATATACTCTACCGATTCGCTCAAATCGAAGCGAAACTGTTTCTTGATGTCCTCAGTGGCCATGTGCATCAGAACGCGCTCCGTGCGCATGAAACCTGGATTCAACCCCACCACCGCCACTTTCGATTTCTTGAGTTCGCGGCTCATGTCCATCACCAGGCGGTTCAGAAATTCGTGGCCCAGATCCCATAGAACGTGCCCGCGATACGCCGAAGGGTCGGGATGCAGATTATCCGTCACATGCACGATGATGCCGCTGCGCTGCTTCACCATAATCCGCGCGGCATGTACGCTGGTGAGCCAGGCTGCGTTGATGGTTGCTGAGGTATCCCGCCAGATGCCGGTGCTAAGCTCCCAGAACGGCTTGGACCACTCCGGCATGAAGTTTGCGCCCCAGGCGGAATCGACCATCAGATCGAGCCGGCCCTGTTCCTCCTCTACCCGCCGGAACAATGCCGCCGTCTCCTCCTGGTTGCCCAGATCGGCGCGCACGGGGATGCCCTGGCCGCCGCGCGCGCAGACTTCTTCGGCGGTATCTTCCACGGTGCCGGGCGCGCCATCGGCGGGCTTGGGCCCATGGCGGGAGGTGCGCGCCGCCACATATACAGTGGCGCCCGCATCGCCCAGCGCCAGCGCGATGCCTCGGCCCGCGCCGCGGCTGGCGCCTCCGACCACTGCAATCTTTCCTTGTAAAGGTTTCATCTGACGTAATGTAACCGGGCATTCCTGACACCCTATGTCATATTTGGCTGATAATCTTTGACTATGCGCGCCGATCGCCTCCTTTCCATCCTTCTGCTGCTGCAAGTAAATCGGAAGGTGACCGCCCGCGACCTTGCCAAACGGCTGGAGGTCTCCCAGCGGACCGTGCTCCGCGACATGGATGCGTTAAGCGGCGCTGGCGTGCCGGTGATGGCCGAGCGCGGGACGGGTGGCGGCTGGAGCCTGGTAGAAGGCTATCAGACGAAGCTGACCGGACTGAGCGCGGCCGAGATCCAATCGCTGTTTCTGGCGAGGCCCCCGGGATTGATGGCGGATCTGGGGCTGGGGCGGGAGTCCGACGCGGCCATGATCAAGCTGCAGGCGTCGCTGCCGGCGGCTTCGCGGCAGCATGCCGATTTCGCGCGGCAGCGGATTCTGGTGGATGCGCGCGGCTGGCGCGATCCGGCGGAATCGGTGGCCTGCCTGCCGGTGTTGTTGGACGCGCTGTGGCGGGAGCGGCGGGTGCGCTTTGTGTACAGCCGGGTGCTGGGCGAGGCGGGCGAGCGCATCGCCGATCCGCTGGGGTTGGTGGCGAAGGGGAGCACTTGGTATCTGGTGGCGCGTATCGAAGACGAGCCGCGCACTTATCGCGTGTCGCGCATGCGGGAAGCGGAGATTTTGGAACAACCCGCCAGCCGCATGGCCGGATTCGATCTGACGGCGTATTGGGAGCGGTCCGCTGCGGAGTTCCGCGAGAAGCTGCCGCGGTATTACGCGACATTCCGGGCGAGCCCCGAGGTGATGCAATGGGTGCGGTATCGGGGATGGCGGTTGGAAGAGGAAGTCAGTGAAGGAGAGTCGGTGCGCTTGCGGATGCGGTTTGATACGGAGGAAGAAGCGGTCCAGTTCGCGCTGAGTTTTGGCGGGCGGATTGAGGCGATCGAACCGCCCGAGCTGCGCGCCAAGGTCTTGGCGGGCGCGCTGGCTATTGCGGCGGTGTATCGGTAGGGCGGCGCCATGCGCCGCCTTGGCAGGGCATTGCCCAGCCCTACTTTACCGTCGGGTCCTTGGTCATGCGGTAATCGCCCGTGTGCTTTGGGTCCGTGAAGTCGACGATCACGCGGTTCCCGATCCCTTCGATATGGTAGAAAAGCCATTGGTCAAGTCCAGTCGCGGTGTGGCTTTCGATCTCGTCCGGCGGCCCGTAGACGATGTAGATGCGGCCGCGGTCCGTCTTCCAGCCAGGCGTGCTTGGCAAGCCCCATTGCGAGTTGGCGTACGCGATGCGGCGGTAGTGCTCTTCCTTGAATTCATTTTCAGGCGTATCCGGGGTGGGATCGCGGCGCAGCCGGAACTGCTCGATGAACTTAGCGCGCTCTTCGTTGGTGCGCAAGCGCAAGAAAGCGGCCCGCTCTTCGGCCTTGACGATGTAAACCACGTCCTCGTTCAGCCACTTGCCGTAGGCCGTCTCGGCGCGTTGGCTGCTCGGCTGGGTTTGCTGGGCCGCGGCAAAGAAACAGAACATACCCAGCAGCAGCCCCATGGAGAGGATCAGCGCCGCGGCGGCGCGCGGCTTCTCCGGTTGATTGAGTAAGCGGCGGATTCGTTTCATCAGGTCTCCTCCCGTAGCGGCCAGCGCGGGCTCGCGCCCCGTAAGCCGCCGCTGTTCCAAGGTCACCAGGGCCGCCGCGTATCCGCGGGCATCCCCTTGTATCGCTACCGCCATGTCGTCACAACAATTCTCGCGTTCCGTGCGCACCAGCCCGGAAATCCACCACACCGCCGGGTGATAGAAGAGCAAGCTTTCCACCAGGGTCTGCATCAGGTTGACCAGATAGTCGGACCGGCGGATGTGCGCCAGCTCGTGCAGCAGGATGGCTTCCACGTGCTGCGGCGGCAGACCGGCCAACAGTCCCAGGGGGATCAAGATCGCGGGGCGCAGGTGTCCGATGACCACCGGCACTTCGGCCAGGCTGGATTCGAGCAAGACCAGCGGCCGCGACACGCCGATGCGTTGCGCCAGTTGGCGGAGGCGATCCTGCCAGGGCGATGGGGCGGCGCACACGCCCGACCGGCGCAAGCGCTGCGCCGCCATCCACCCTCCCAGACGGTACAAGCCCATCAAAACGGCGCCCGCCATCCAAGACAGCACCAGCCACGGCAGCGCGCGCTCCACGTATTCGAGAGCGCTCGGCGGGTGCGCGGCCATCCCGCTGCCCGCGTCCGGATTGGCGGCCGCCGCGATCGCCCAGGGAGGCCGCAGCGCGGCCTGCCGGCCCGGGATCGACACCGCCCCTGTCACCGCAAACGCCAACAGCATGGCCAGCATCGCCACGCAGGCCGCGGCGTAACGCGCTTTGGCGCTCCGGCAAGCAGGCAGGACCGCGGCGAGCAGCAAGGCGATGAGCGCGCCCTGCCACACAAAATGCACGAGCGCCCAGCCTAGCGCCTGCACCAAAGGAATGTGCATCCAGCTTGCGGGGATGGATATGCTCACGATTTTCCCCTGTCGAATTGGTCCAGCAAGCGGCGCATTTCGGCCAATTCCTCCTTGGACGTTTTGCGTGCCGAAAGCGCTCCCAGCATGAGGCTTTTGGCGGAGCCTGCGAAGGCGCGCTGCAGCAGGTCTCCGGCGAGTTGCCGCTGCGTCCACTCGCGCGGACGGCTGGCGGCGTAACGGTGGGCGCGCTCCTTCTCGTCGCGGGTGACCAGGCCTTTTTCCGACATGATCTGGAGGAGCTTCAACACGGTGGTGTACTGGGCGGGCTTGCGGCGCAGGATGGTTTCGTGGACTTCGCGCACGGTGCTGGGCCCCAGGCTCCACAGCACGGTCAGGATTTCCAGTTCGGCGTCGGTCGGTCTGGGCGGATCGGGCGGTTTCGCGGGCATCTACGAAGACTTTACTACGAGTACCTTCGTATGTCAAGAAGGGTGGGCGATTGTTTTTCGCCCAAGAGCGGGTTCTGGAGAACCCGCGCAGGCCTGGAGGCCTGCCCCACAAGATAGCCAAGGCGCAGCGCCCTACTGTTAATATGGTTTAGCAGCCAAACCCGTTATGCAACAGTACGACATGATCGTGATCGGCTCCGGCCCCGCCGGACAGCGTGCGGCCATACAGGGCGCCAAGTCCGGGAAGCGCGTCGCGCTGATCGAGAGACGCGAGGTGGTGGGCGGCGGCTGCATCAACTCCGGCACCATCCCCAGCAAAACCATGCGAGAGGCCGTGCTGCACCTCTCGGGATTCAACTATCAGGGGATCTACGGCGTCAGCTATCGCGTGAAGGAAAAGATCTCCATGGCGGACCTGGGGTTCCGCATCCAGCACGTGATCAAGACGGAAACCGATATCACGCAGGCGCAGCTTTCGCGCAACGGCATCGAGGTGATTTACGGCACGGCGCAGTTCGTGGATGCGACGCATGTCCGCGTGGAGAACATGCGCGGCGTATCGGACTACGAGGCCGGCATCATAATTATCGGGACGGGGACGAAGCCCTCGGTATCGGCGAAGGTGCCCTTGAACGGAAGCACCATCATCAACAGCGACCAGATCTTGCAGATGGTGGATGTTCCCAAGATCCTGATCGTGGTGGGGGGCGGCGTGATCGGCGTCGAATATACGTGCATGTTCGCGGCGCTGGGCGTGCGCGTGATCCTGATCGAAAAAAGGCCGCGCCTGCTGGAATTCGCCGACGCCGAGATCGTGGAGGCGCTGTCGTATCATTTGCGCGATCACCGCGTGACCATGCGGCTGAACGAGGAAGTGGAAAGCGTGGAAGATACGCCCACTGGCGTGGTCGCCAACCTGGCGAGCAAGAAAAAAATCTCGGGCGACACGCTGCTTTACGCCGTGGGCCGCCAGGGCAACGTGGAAGAGCTCAATCTGCCGGCCGCCGGACTCGAAGCGGATAGCCGCGGCCGCATTCCGGTGAACGCCACCTACCAAACCAAGCAGCCGCATATCTACGCGGTGGGCGACGTGATCGGATTCCCCAGCCTGGCCTCGGTTTCGATGGAGCAGGGCCGCATCGCCGCCGCCACCGCCCTGGGGATACCGGTGCACTCCAACCCGGCCACCTATCCGTACGGCATCTACACGATTCCCGAGATCTCGTTCATCGGCAAGACGGAAGAGCAGTTGACCGACGAGGACGTGCCGTACGAAGTGGGCGTGGCTTATTACCGGGAGATCGCGCGCGGGCAGATCCGCGGCGACACCACGGGGCGGCTGAAACTGATTTTCCATCGTGAAACCAAGGAAATACTGGGAGTACATATCATCGGCGAAGGGGCATCCGAGTTGCTGCATATCGGCCAGGCGGTGATGATCCTGAAAGGGACCGTCGAGTACTTCGTGGATACGGTGTTCAACTATCCGACGCTGGCCGAATGTTACAAGGCCGCCGCGTTCAACGGCCTGAACAAACTGACGCGACTGTAGCGGGGGAGATAACATGGGGCAAACAATCGGCGTACTGGCGACCAGGCAAGTCGCGGTAGGGGTGGTGGAGGATAATGCGCTGGCCGGGCCGATCCGGCGCTTTCCCGAAGGGGTCGAGAATCCCGACGCGCTGCGGACGTTGACGGGCGACGAGATCGCGGAGCTGATCGGCGCGCAAGTCTTAATGGCCGCGAGCGGTCGGCAGATCGACAGCGTGGGGGTGGGTTTGCCGGGCGTGATTCGCGGCGGGATCGTAGAGGAATCGCCAAATTTGCAACAGATCAAGGGCTTCGCGTTCGCCACGGCTTTGTGCGGCGTGCTGGCGCGGGGCGGGCTGCAGGCCTCCGTCCTGATTCTGAACGATGCGGATGCCATCGCCGCGGGCGTGGCCGCCACGCGCGGGCATTTGGAGAAGCTGATCCGCATCTGGTACCTGGGCGACGGCGTGGGCTTCGGACGGTACCCGCATGCGGAAGGCGTGTGGGAGGGCGGCCACATGGTGGTTTCGCTCGACCCCAAGGAGCATTATTGCCGCTGCGGCGGCGTGGGGCACCTGGAAGGCATCATGGGACATCGCGCCATGCGGCTGCGTTTTTTGGATATGGAGCCGGAGGAAGTTTTCGAGGCTGCGCGGGAAGGGGACGCGCGCTGCTGCGCCTTCGTCCAGCTTTGGCACCGCGCGCTGGCGGCGGCCTCGGCCAGCAGCATTCATTTGGATGGGCCGGGGAAATTTTTCATCATGGGTCCCAACTCGAAGTATGTGGACCTCGGGCTGGTTGGGCAGTATATTCACGAGATGGTGAAGATGACGCCGCTGCAAGGGAGCTTGTTTGAAATCATTTCGAGCAGCACCGATCTGGCGATTGTAGGGGCCGCGGTGAATGCGCGGCGCGCGGTTGGGGCTTGAAAGCGGTTTGTCAATTCGCGTTGCGGGCGATGCTGTTGGGCGCGGCCAATTTGGCCGACGGGCAAACGCCGATAGAGATCCCTCAGCGAGAAGTGGCGGCACACCGGATTTCCCACGTGCACTGGATTCGGGCTCCGGGCGGACTCTTCGAGGGCCTTCAACTCCACATCGAAGTCGACGAGAACGGTGCTGTCACTTCCGTGAAGGTCATAGACGGGCGGGGAGAATTTCGAGAAGCTGCGGTGGCCCTTGCCAAGACTTGGCGGTACAGGCCGTTTGTGCGGCATGGCTGGACGGTGCCGGCAACCTTGTCGGAGCGCATATCGGTGTTCCCGCCGGAACGACCGGTTACCGGGAATGTGCCGTTTCCCTCCGTGCGAGACTGGGACAGCCTGAAGATCACGCTGCAGCGAACCACTTGTTACGGTAACTGCCCCGCGTATGAGGTTCAAATTGATGGCAACGGCGATGTTGTCTTCGACGGAAAGCGGCGCCGCAACATTTCGCGTGAGGCGCTGCAAGCCCTGTTGGAAGTCTTCCGTAAAGCGAACTACTTTTCGTTGGACCGGGAGTACCGCATTCTGGCGACGGATTTGCCAACCTACATCGTCTCGGTTTCCATTGACGGTCAGTCCATGTCGGTCGAGGATTATGGTGGGTTGCAAGTCGGGATGCCCACGTCGGTGCGCGACGTGGAGGACGCGATCGACGAAACCGCGGGCACGCGCGACTGGCTGAAACACCACCGATAAGCTTGGGACCTGAGGGCGTACACTAACACTTATGGTCCGATGTGCCTCCTGCGCGAGTGAAGTGGCCGAGAACAGCCGCTTTTGTCCGGCGTGCGGCGTCGCCGTCGAGAGTGAAGAGTTCGCCACTCAGACCGTCGCCGTCTCGACGCCGCGCACCTCAGTTGGGCGCGTCTCCTCGGGAACTTCGCACGGCCGGTTCGCGCCCGGATACATGCTGGGCGGGCGGTACAGGATCGTGGCTCTGCTGGGCAAGGGCGGCATGGGCGAAGTGTATCGCGCCGACGACCTCAGCCTGGAACAGCCGGTGGCTCTGAAGTTCCTGCCCGCAGCCGTGTCCGACAGCCAGGAAGCGCTGGCGCGTTTTCGCAACGAGGTGCGCATCGCGCGGCAAGTATCGCACCCCAATGTCTGCCGCATGTACGATCTTGGGGAAGCCGACGGATGCTGTTTCCTATCCATGGAATACGTGGACGGCGAAGATCTCGGCTCATTGTTGCGGCGCATTGGCCGCCTGCCCGCCGACAAGGCCCTGGAGATCGCCCGCAAGCTCTGCGCGGGGCTGGCCGCGGCGCACGAAAAAGGCGTGTTGCATCGCGATCTGAAGCCCGCCAACGTGATGCTGGACGGGCGCGGCCAAGTGCTGCTCACCGATTTCGGCCTGGCCGGACTGGCGGGCCAGATCGAGGGCGCCGAGGTGCGCAACGGCACGCCCGCCTATATGGCGCCGGAGCAACTCTCGGGCCAGGAGGTGACGGCCCGCAGCGACATCTACTCGCTGGGGATGGTGCTCTACGAGATCTTCACCGGGAAGATGCCCTTCGAATCGAATACGCTGGCCGGCCTGATGCGGGCGCAACAGGAGAGCCAGCCCGCCAGCCCGTCCACGCTGGTGCGCGACCTGGATCCCATGGTGGAGCGTGTGATCCTGCGCTGCCTGCAGCCCAAGCCGGCGTCGCGCCCAGGTTCGGCGCTGGCCGTGGCCGCGGCGCTGCCGGGAGGGGATCCGCTGGCGGAGGCGCTGGCGGCCGGTGAGACACCGTCGCCTGAAATGGTGGCGGCCGCGGGCGAGGGCGAAGGACTCTCACCCACTGTCGCGGTTTCCCTTCTGCTGGCGGTGCTGGCTAGCATCGCGGCGTTTGCGGCGATCAGCCTGCGCGCCAGCGCGCTCGAACGGATGCGGCCAGAATACCCTCCGGACGTCCTGGCGCAAAAAGCCAAAGACACCATCCAGCGGCTGGGATTCACCGCGCCGGTGGCCGACGATGCGCACGGTTTCGACTGGGACGGCGGTTTTCTGGATGACGTCAACGGCAACAGCAAGCCGGTCGATTGGGATCGCGTGCTTTCGCAGAAGCCTCCGCTGCTGATGTTTTGGTACCGATCGAGTCCGGAGGCGCTGACGGGGCTGGAATTCCACGACGACCTGCTGACGCCGGGCATCGTGCGGGGGGACGATCCTCCGCCGATCGATCCGGGGATGCTGGGAGTGGTGTTGGACTCCTACGGGCGGCTGCTGTATTTCAAAAGGGTGCCGCCGCAACGGCTGGCGCCGGGGCTAGCGGCGGCCAGGGTGGATTGGAGCGCATTCTTCGCGGCAGCCGGCGTGGATATGGCCCAGTTCCAGCCCACCGAGCCCCTGTGGACCGAGGTAACGCCTTCCGACGCCCGCGTGGCATGGATCGGGACCGGGAAGCGGCCCCTGCGCCTCGAAGGCGCATCGTTGCGGGGAAGCCCGGTGTACTTCGAAATCATCCGTCCCTGGAAGCAGCCGAGCGGGCAGGACAACGGGCAATCGTCGACGCAGGAATCCATCACTTTCACCATTCTGGGCGCGGTGGTGATCGTGGTGTGCTTGGGGGCGGCCTTGCTGGCGCGCCGCAACCTGGCGCAGCAGCGTGGCGACCGGCGCGGCGCTTTCCGGTTGGCGTTCTTCTTTTTCTGCGTGCAGATGCTGCTGTGGGTCACGCGCGGGCACCTGACGGCCTCCGCCGGCACATTCGGCATGTTCCTGCTGGCCCTATGCACCTCGGTTTTCTACGGCGTGGTGATCTGGACGGTGTACATCGCGTTGGAGCCGTACGTGCGCCGCCGCTGGCCGCAGACGCTGATCTCGTGGTCGAGCGTGCTGATGGGACGGTTGCGCGATCCGGTGGTGGGCCGCGACGTTTTGATCGGCGTTGCCGTGGCCTGTGGCGTGCAGTTGGTCTTCGCCTTGGTGGATGTTTGGAAGCGCTATTTGGGCAACTGGACTCCCAATCTGGACAACTCCGCGGTGCTGGAGGGAGCCCGCGGCACGCTGGCCACATGCTTTTCGGCGGTGCCCCACGCCATTCGCGAGACGCTGTTCTTTTTCTTCCTGATATTTCTGCTGCGCGTGGTGCTGCGCAACCAATGGGTGGCGGCGGGAGTATTCGCCGCGATCTTCGCGCTGGCGAATCTGAATGCGGCCGGCCATCCCATTCTGAGCGCCGTGACGAGTTTCCTGATCTACAGCGGGTTGGCGTTCGTGGTTCTGCGTTGGGGCATTCTGGCGATGGCTGTCTCGATCCTGGTGAGTAAGATCATCGGCAGCACGCCGTTTACGACGCACTCCTCGGCGTGGTATTTCGCGAGCGGGGTCTGCATGTTGGCCTGCGTGTTGGCGCTGACTGCATGGGCCTTCCGCACCGCCATCGGCGGACAGCGGCTGTGGAAGACGGACCTGTTCGCATAGATTGAAATCACCTTGCGCCGCGCGGCGAGGTGTGGCATGCTACCCTAAGATTGTTATGGGACGGTGTGAAAGCAAATAGCGGCGAACTGCTGCGCGACACGCTCGACATGTTAGTGCTGAAGACGCTCACGCGCGGCGCCATGCATGGCTACGCCATCGCGGAGTTCATCGAAGAAACCACGGAAGACGTGCTGCGCGTCGAAGAGGGCGCGCTCTATCCCGCGTTGCACCGGTTGGAGCTGCGGGGGCTGGTGGCGGCGGAGTGGGGGATGTCGGAAAACAACCGGCGCGCCCGATACTACAAGCTGACCGCCGCCGGACGCAAGCAGCTCGGCGCAGAGTCGGCGCGCTGGGACCGTGTGGCCGCGGCCGTGGCGCGCATCATGGAGGCCTGATATGTGCGCGTGGCGCACGAATGCGTGGTTGCGGTTCAAAGCCCTGATCCGCCGCCGGGCGTTCGACCGCGATCTGGAAGACGAAATCTCGTTCCACCTGGCCATGCGCGAACGCAAGCAGCGAAGTCTGGGCCTCGGCGCCGACGCCGCGCGTTACGCTACGCACCGCCGGTTCGGCAACGTCACTTTATTGAAGGAGGATACGCGCGAAATGCGGACGTTTACTCTGTTTGAAACTCTCTGCCAGGATGTTTGCTTTGCGGCGCGCACGCTGCGCAACAGTCCCGCATTTCTTGCGGTCGTGGTGATCTCTCTGGCCCTGGGGATCGGGGCGAACAGCACGATTTTCAGCGTGCTGAACGCGGTGCTGTACCGTCCCCTGCCTTACCCGCAGCCCGACCGGCTGATGGCGATTTGGGAGACAGAATCCGGCCGGCAGAATTCCGCGGAGCCCCCGGCGATCGCCGACGGCGCAGATTGGAGAAAGCAAAGCCACGTCTTCGAAGACATCGCATTGACCAGTTTCACGGAAGACACGCCGCTGGCCGGCGAGGGCCGCGCCGAGCAAGCCCGCGCGCAGTACGTGACTCCGAATTTCTTTCACCTGCTCGGAGTCAGTCCGATGTTCGGCCGGGTCTTTACCGCCAGCGAAGCCCAGGACCTGACGCAGACCGTGGTGGTCAGCAGCCCTTTCTGGAAGCGGCGCTTCAACGGCGATCCCAAGGTGCTGGGCAAGACACTCAAGATCTCCGGAGTGTTATCCACCATAGTGGGCGTGATGCCGGCGAGCTTTGGATCGTTCTTCGGCGACCCGTTGGATTTGTGGGTGCCCATCGACGCGGATAGCGCGCGCTACTCGGAGCGCAAAGATCACTGGCTGATAGCCATCGGACGCCTGAAGCCGGGCGCCGCCCAAAGCCAGGCGCAGACTGAGATGAACGTGATTGCGCACCGGCTGGAGCAAGCCTGGCCGGCAACCAATAAAGGCGTGGGCGCCAAAGTCGAACTTTTTCACGACGCACTCTACGGAGGGGCGGGCCGCTATCTCTACCCTCTTATGGGGGCCGTGATTTGTGTCTTGCTGATCGCCTGCGTGAACGCCGCGAATCTCTTGCAGGCTCGCACCGAAACCCGCCGGACCGAATTCGCCGTGCGCGCATCGCTGGGCGCGTGCCGCCGCCGTTTGATGCGGCAATTGCTGGTGGAGAGCGGACTGCTGGGCCTGGCGGGCGGGGCTCTGGGTGTCGCATTGACACTCGGCGGCATTCGGATCTTCCGGGCGCTTGCCGGCGATTTTCCGAATGCCGATGGCGTCAAGGTCGACGTCAGAGTGCTCCTGTTCACGCTGGCGGTGTCCTTCGCGACGGCAATTCTGGTTGGTTCGGCGCCCGCATTCCAGGCCTCCCGGGCTAACTTGAATCTGGCCTTGCGGGAGGGCGAGCGCAAGACCACGGCGGGCAAAGCCGGCCGCCGCACGCGGCACATCCTGGCGGTTTCGGAGATCGCTTTGGCCATGGTGCTGCTAGTGGGCGCCGGTCTGATGATTAATAGCGTGCTTCGCTTGCAGCAAGTCAACCCCGGTTTCGATCCAGCCAATGTGATGAACTTCGAGATCTCGTTGTCCGAAGGCGCGCCCTATGTGGAGAGGGTGCCGGGCGGCGACATTGAGAGAGCGACTCCTTTGGTCGCGGCTCTCTACCGGCAACTACTCGATAAACTGGCGGCCGTTCCGGGTGTGGAGTCGGCAGGCATGATCACGCCGTTCGGCTTCGGGTATAACTTCTCCGTGCTAGGACGCCCGGCCCCGCCGCCGGATAAGATGCCCATTACGGGGTTCCGCGAGATCAGCCCAAGCTTGTTCGGCGCCCTGAAAATTCCACTGGAGAAGGGCCGCTATTTGAACGGTTTCGACGTGGCAGGCGCGCCGTGGTCCGCCGTGGTCAACGAGACCTTCGCGCGCCGCTACTTCCCGCACGAAGATCCCATCGGTCGGCGGTTACGGCTGAGATTCATCGACTTGGATCAAAAGCAGCCTCGGCAGATCGTGGGTGTGGTTGGCGACGTGAAATTGTACCTGCCGGAGAGAAACCCGGATCCGATCGTCTATGTTTCGTATCTGCAGCAAGATTCGGACTACCGCGGCGGAGGCATCCTGTCACATCTGGCGCAGACCTTGATGGTGCGGTCCGCGGGCAGCCTGGCGAGCCGGGCGGCAGGCCTGACGGCGCGGGTGAAGAAGGCGGTTGCGGAACTAGATCCGGATCAGCCGGTCACGAGGATCATGACGATGGAACAATCCCTGGCGCGGTCCATCGGCGACGCGCAATTTTACGCCCGCCTGCTGGAGATCTTCGCGGCGATCGCCCTGCTGCTGGCGGCCATCGGCATCTATGGTTCGATGTCCTATTTCGTGACGGAGCGGACGCATGAGATCGGCATCCGGGTGGCGTTGGGGGCGCAGCGTGGCAGCATCCTGGGGATGGTCACGCGGCTGGGCTTGAAGCTTTCCCTGGTGGGAGTGGCGATCGGAGTGGCGCTGGCGCTGGGGCTGACGCGCGTGATCGCGCAGTTTCTGTTCGGGGTGACGGCCACGGATCCCGCAACGTTCGTGGAGGTGGGTTTGGGCCTGCTGGCGATCGCGCTGGTGGCATGCTACATCCCGGCTCGGCGGGCTACAAGGGTCGATCCGATGGTGGCTTTGCGCCACGAGTAGGGCGAGCTTCCGAAGAGCGGGGCTAAAGCCCCGCGCCGGCTAAAGCCCGCCCCCCAGTGTTTGGAGTAAGATGATACCAAGGTGGAGATGAGATCAGCGCGCTTCTTCGCGGTCACGGTTGGGTTATCACTCCTGGCAAGGGCGGCCACATTCGACGAACTGGCGGCCCAAGCCGCCCAGGCGCGCCGCGGCAATCAAATCCCGGAAGCGATCGAGCTTTACCGGCAAGCGGTGCAGCTTCGCGCGACATGGATAGAAGGCTGGTGGTTTCTAGGAACGCTTTCCTACGCGACTTACAAATACGGCGACTGCGAGTCCGCCTTCGACCAGTTCGTGAAGCTGGACGGCAAACGCGCCCTGGCATGGTCGTTGCTGGGCCTTTGCGAGTTCGAAACCGGCAAGTACGATCCGGCGCTCGACCATCTTCGGACCGGCCTGGCGGGCAAGGATCTGGCGCCGGAAGTGGAAGCCGGGGTCCGTTTTCATTATGGGCTGTTGCTGACCAGGGCGGGGCTCTTCGACCAAGGGAACCGGGAACTGAACCGGTATGCACAAGGCGGCGCGCACGAACCGATGCTGATTGCGGGGCTGGGGTTGAGCGCGCTGCGCCAGCCGCTGTTGCCCAAGGACGTACCCGCGGAGCGCATGGATGCGGTGATGAAAGCGGGCGCGGCGGAACGTTCTCTTGTTCTTGGCGAAATCGAGACGGCCGCAACCGGTTTTCAGGAGTTAGTGAAAGAGTACCCTGCAATGGCCGGCGTTCACTACTTATACGGCACTTACTTGAGTTACACGCGCCCGGAAGAAGCTATCCCGGAATTCCGGCGCGAGTTGGAACTGAATCCCGATAACGCGGAGGCGGATGCCATGCTGGCGTTGCTGCTATTACGCGTCAAAGACCCGGCTGGCGCGTTGGCCTACGCGAAGAAGGCGGCTGAGGCAAAGGCAGCGGATGCGTTGGCCGAGTACGCGTATGGCGAGGTTCTGTTGGGTACGGGGGAACTGCGGCCGGCTATCGCCAGGCTGGAAGCGGCGGCGCGTCTCGACCCGGCGGCGCTACAGTACCACACGGCCCTGGCGACGGCATATTCGCGCGCGGGCCGCCACGAAGACGCGCTCCGGGAAAGGCGTGCGGCGATGGAGTTGGCGGGCGTCCCGGGCCGCGAAAGCGGCGCACAGAACGCCAGATCGGGTGGCGCCGATTCTCCGGAGAACCGATGACTGCTGGGTATGTACGAACGGTGTTGTATCTGGCGCTGGCCGCGGCCGCGCAGGCGGCGCCCAAGACTGTGACTTGCGCGAATTGCCATCGGGCGGAGGCCCAATCGCAGCCCAAGACCGGCATGGGAATCGGCATCGAGATGTCCCCCCATCAGGAAGTTCTCGAGCGGCACCCTAAGCAGACTTTGGATAAGAATGGATATCACTACGACGTCGAGAACAAGAACGGCGTAAGCACGTATACGGTAAGCGACGCTTCCGGCGCTCTTACGCTGCCCATTCGATATGCATTCGGCTATCGTAACTTCACGTTCGTACTGGAATACCAGGGCCGCTTTTATGAAAGCCTGGTAAGTTACTACGAGCCGATCGCGGGCCTGGCGACCACCATGGGGGACGAGAGGATACATCCGCACAACCTGACGGAAGCCATGGGACGGGAGACACCGGAACCGGAGGTGACGCCTTGTTTCGGCTGCCATGCCTCAGGCGCGGTGAGCCAGGGCAAGTTGACGCTGGCTACTATGAAGCCGGGTTTGACCTGCGAGCATTGCCACGCGGGCGCCGAAGCGCACATGCTGGCCATCTCCGCGGGCAAGACGGCCCCGAGTCCGCGTAAGTTGGGCGAAATGGCGGCCGAGGAGATGTCGAACTTTTGCGGCGAATGTCATCGGACGTGGGAGTCGGTGGTGACTATGCGCCTGTTTGGCGAGAAGAATGTCCGGTTTCAGCCGTACCGCCTGGCTAACAGCCAGTGCTTCCTGGGAGACGACAAGCGCATACGCTGCACGGCTTGCCACGATCCGCACGTGGAACTGGTGCATGACGATGCCAGTTACGATAGGGCGTGCCTGGCGTGCCACGGCGTTACGCAGAAAACCTGTACAGTGTCGAATAAGAACTGCGTAAGTTGCCACATGCCGAAGGTGCAGGCGCCGTTAAATCCGACGGTATTTACAGATCATAATATACGGGTGGTGCACGCTGGCGATCCGTATCCGCAGTAAGACAAGGCATAGTAACCGCCGATGAACGCCGATAAACGCGGATAAGACAGGCTTACCAGCCCATGTTGCGCATCTTCTCCAGGATATCGGCGCTCAGTTCGTCCATGCGGGCGGGCTTGCGCTTCAGGGGCGACGGGATGACGGCCGCCAGACGCGCGGATTCTTCGCGGCCGAGACGCGCCGCCGGGATGTTGTAGTAATAACTCGCGGCTGCTTCCGCGCCATAGATACCCGGGCCCCATTCGATCACGTTGAGATAAAGCTCGAGCACGCGGCGCTTGCCCAGAATCAGGTCGGCGGCCGGGGTGATGGTGAACTCCACGCCCTTGCGCACCACCGACCGGCTGGTGGAGAGAAACAAATTCTTCACCAATTGTTGCGTGATGGTGGACGCGCCGCGCCCCATTTTGCCGCGGTCGAGGTCGCGATCCACGACCTTATGCAGCTCGGTCCAGTCGATGCCATGGTGCTGATAGAAACGCTCGTCTTCCGACGCGACGACGGCATGCTGCAGGTCCTTCGAGATGCGGTCGAGCGGCACGAAGTTATAGCGCCTGCGATACGGGCGCCGGTGGATGGCGGCCTCCACCCGGCGCTGGATCTGCACCATGGCGATGGGCGGGTCGATCCACTTGAGTGACACCAGCGCGGCGGCGCAGAGGGCGTAGAAGCCGGCTACCAGCGCGGCGGTCCAGAACAAGATGCGGCGCCAGAGGGTACGTTTGCGTTTGACTTTAGCCGGGCGGCCGCGCATGGCGCAGCCCTACCATTCCACCGGTTTCCCGGGCTCCAGCGGCCAGACTTCAGTGCCCGGCAGATCGCCGATCATTGCCGCCAGTTGCTCCGGCCGCCCGGTCAGCGCGGGGAAGGTTCCGAAGTGCATGGGCACGACAGTTTTCGGCTTCAGCAATCGGCACGCCACTGCGGCCTCCCGCGGACTCATGGTGTAAAGATCGCCGATGGGCAGGAAGGCCAGCTCCGGATGGTACAACTGCTCGATCAATTGCATGTCCGTAAAGACGTTGGTGTCGCCGGCGAAGTATAGGGCGCGGTCGTCTTCGAAATGCAGAACATAGCCCGCGGCCTCGCCGCCGTATACGATCTTGCCATCGTCCAGGATGCCGCAACTGTGTACGGCGTGGGTCATGGTGAACGTTACCGCGCCGGCCTGCTGCGAGCCGCCCTTGTTCATGGGGCGCGTATTGGCGATGCCCTTGGATTCGAGCCAGTGACAGGTCTCGAAGATGCCCACCACGGCGGGCGAGAACTCCTTCGCCAGGGGCACCGCGTCGTGGATGTGGTCGAAATGGCCGTGGGTGATGGCGATGGTGTCCACGCGCTCGATCTTGTAGTCCTGCGGGTAGGCGGGGTTGCCCTCGGTCCAGGGATCCATCAGGATGGTTTCGCCGGAGGGGAGGCGGAATTGGAAGGTGCCGTGTCCGAGCCAGGTGATTTCCATAGCAAGATTATGGCATGGGCCGTATACTGGTTGGTGAGTCCAGTGCCTCGACGCGCTCAGCGGCCGTATCGTTTCCTGCTGCTCCTCTTCGCCGCTATCGCATGCGCGGAGGACGACACACCCGCCACGTTCCGAGCCAAGACCGATCTTGTTTTGGTGCCAGTGGTGGTGCGCGACAAACAAGGACGCGCCATCGGCAATCTCCGCCAAGAGGACTTCCAGGTCTTCGATAGGCGCAAGCCGCAGGTCGTCACCAGCTTCTCCATCGAATCCAGCGGGGCTGATCCCGCGCCAGCGGAACCGCACGTGGCGGAGAGCAAACCGCCCGCCGCACCCTACCATTTCGTCGTCTACCTCTTCGACGATGTGCATCTAAGTTCCACCGACTTGGCAGCGGTACGGGATGCGGCCGAACGCCATCTGAAAGATTCGCTGGGACCCGCCGACCGCGCCGCGATATTCGCCACCTCCGGCCGGACCATGCTGGATTTCACGAACGATTCCGCGAAACTGCACGAGGCGCTCCTCAAGCTGCGCCCGCAGCCCATCGCCCGGCCCATGGGCAAAGAATGCCCGGACGTCTCTTATTACCAGGCCGATTTGATCGTGAACAAGCACGATCCGGGAGCGCTGCAAACCGCCGTACAGGATGCGTTCATTTGTATGAACCTGCCGGATTTGCATCTGGCGCCGCCGATTGCGCAAGCGGCCGCCCGGCGCGCCTTATCGGCCGGCGACACGGAAAGCCGCGTCGCTCTAGGCATGGTCGGAAAGGTGGTGCGGGCCCTCTCCACGGTGCCCGGGCAGCGCAGCATCGTCCTTATTTCTCCCGGATTCCTCACGCTTGCGGATCTCCAGCAGGATTCCACCGCGATCATGGACTTGGCCATCCGTTCCAACATCATCATCAGTAGCTTGGACGCGCGCGGGCTGTACACGGTCGTTCCCGGCGGGGACGCCGGCCAGGCGGTGCAGAACGCCGCGCAGACGCAATACCAGGGCGCCGGCGCTTCGTCGGACGAGGATGTGCTCAGCGGACTGGCTGATGGGACCGGCGGCGCATTCTTTCACGACAACAACGATTTGGTGGAGGGATTCAGGCGGGTGGCGGCGCGTCCGGAATATGTTTATGTGCTGGGCTTTTCGCCGCGGGACCTCAAGCCGGACGGCAAATTCCACGATCTGAAGGTTACCCTGAAGGACCCGGCCAAACTGACCCTGCAAGCGCGCCGCGGGTATTACGCGCCCAAGCCGGGCAAATAATTCACTCTCGGGCAAATCGTGCGATCTTGGCGGCAATTGCTTTGCGGACTTCTGCCGTCTTGATTTCTCTGAACTTGTCGAGGGCGAAACTCCCACGGTCCTCGTCTGTTGGATCGCAGTCTGGCCAATGCGGCACGTCGATCCGCTTCTCCGGGCGGGAGTTTCTGAACCGCGGCTACAAGTACCTGTCGCACTCGACGCTCGACCTGACCGCAATTCTCAAGCAACCACTCCCGTTTTCGTCGCCTAGCCCACTTCCGTGTACTATCCGGGAGCGAATCTCGTAGAGCCCCTTTATAAACCTGACGATAACCTCGGCTTCTGCAGCATTGTCCGGTGCGATCAGTGCGGCGGCACGACGCCTTATACGCCGCGTATTGTAATCTTTTTCTGGCACGAGCGTCGATTCGAGCGCCGTGGCGTAGTCCACAATTCGATCCACGTCGTCCCATTTGGGATTAAACTGCTTCGCTCCGCCGCATAGGAAGAACCTTCTTGCCGCTGCGAACCAATCGGATCTCCATGACGGGCTTTCTCGAATGCCATCGGCGAAGGCCTTCCATGATTGGCAGTCCTCCGAGTCAACCTCAAATCGCAGTGGGGCGTAGCTGTTCAGGTCATTCATCGCCCGGTATGGGAACTGAACAAGCGAGTTGCCACTCGGTTGGATGATGGCCTGTCTGATAAATGCTATGTCGCCAGGCTTGTAAAGCCGAAGAAGAAGCAAAATATCTTCGGTGTCGTTCGGGATGCCACCAACTGGAGAGCCAGGAGGACCGAGCGGCAACTGTGTGTAGGACTTTTCGAGAATCCAATCGTCATTGTTTACATCTACAGAGGAGAAAACCTCTCTAAGCTCCTTGGATCGAAGACCAACAAGGTTAATTGTGAATTCGCCAAAGTCAAGGCTCTCCGCACTTGATTCGAGATTGCGGACTAAGATAGCCGCTTTGAACATTGGAGCAGAGCCGACACCAGGAGGCCGGATGATACAGCTACGTCTTCATCGGATATGCTTCGCGGCCCGCGAATACGTTTTGCAAGGTAGTCGTTGTTGTCCTCAAGGATTGCGCTTTCACGTCGAAGAATTTCACTGGCAAACCTGCTGTAACGCCGCTAATGCGTCCTCGACGTTTTCGTAGTGGCCGGTCCAATCGGTTTGTGTGTTATCGCCGGTGATTCGCATGATGCGCCAATCGTTCCGGCTCGGCGCTCCGAAGTTCGCAATTCTCGCCGTGTTGCCGTCGGGCATTCCGCCGACTCGGTAGCCGTTGACCTGACGAACTTCGTTGCGGCGAAACCAGGCGTCTTCGTGCAGCGTGAAGGTGTACAGCATGTGTCCTCCATGCGCGATTGTAGCAAAAGGCGAGATTCGCTGGCGCGGGGGTGGCGTCTCAAAGGTGCGTTGACCCAGATTTTTCTCGATTTTGGCCAGCCGGGCTCTCACTCCCCGCAGGGACGCCGGTACTCCTCCATTTCTTCTGGTGATCGCTTCATAGAAATTTCGACCTTGGCCAGCCATTTGTCTAATGCGGCAAAAACCGCCTCGCGGAATGCCTTACCATCGGCTTCGTCATTGAAAGTGGCATCGTCCGCGACCTGCCGCCGCAGGCCGGGCGCGTCCATCTCGTCGGAGATAAAATCGCCGCAAGAGTCTGCCACGGGCCGGACTAGCGGACCCGTCGGAGACGGCGGTTTCTATTATCGCGGTAAGGTTGAACGGCAGGCATTCGGGCGATACGAACATTTCACTTCCCTGGAGAATCGTACCACGCGACCGTTTGCGTATAGGTGGCGTTTCAGGCGCTTCGTTGAAGACCACCTTGGCGCTGACGGGCCGTGCCAGGTCATTTCCGCGCCCAAATTATGGCACGAAGGCGCGTAACTTTTCCGGTGATCGGCAGTATTGATAGTTAATGGGAACCCTTCTGCAAGACGTGCGCTACGGTCTGCGCAATCTGGCGCGCAACCCCGGCTTCGCGCTGGTGGCGATGCTGACGCTGGCGCTGGGCATCGGCGCCAACACCACCATCTTCAGCGTCATCAGTAACACGCTGTTGAAGCCGCTGGCCTTCCCCGGCGCGGACCGCCTGGTGCTGGTGTGGGAGACCTTCGGCAAGGGTCCCGACAACTGGAACATCGTCTCCGCGCCGAACTTCCACGATTTCGAGCGGCAGAGTCACTCCTTTGAACGGATGGCGATCTTCGATTCCGCTGGCCGAGGCTATAACCTCTCGGCGGCGGGCAATGCGCGGGAGGCGGAGCAAGTGTCGGGGCTGCGCGTATCGGCGGGCTTCTTTTCCGTGTTGGGCGTGAGGCCTCTCATCGGCCGCACGTTCCTGCCCGAGGAAGAGACGCTGGGCAAGGATCATGAGGTCGTCCTGAGCTATGGACTGTGGAAGACCCGCTATGGCGGCGATCCGTCGCTGGTGGGCAGGACCATCCGCATCGACGGCGCGGAGTTTACCGTGATCGGCGTGATGCCGCGCGAATTCGCATGGCAATTCTGGAGCGACGCGCGCCAGCTTTGGGTGCCCGTGGGCTATACCAAAACCGACTTCGGCCGCGGCGACAACAGCTTCGTCTCCATCGCCCGTTTGAAGCCGGGCGTGAGCATGGCGCAGGCGCGCGCGGAGATGGAGGCGGTGGGCAGCAACGTGGCAAAGCAGTACCCGGACGACGACACGGGGATGGGCGCCACCGTGTCGCCCCTGGGCGAATTCGGGATGGAGGGCCTGCGCACCACCATGCTGACGCTGCTGGCGGCCGTGGCCTTCATTCTGCTGATTGCCTGCGTCAACGTGGCGAACCTGCTGTTGGCGCGCGGCGCGGCGCGGCAGAAGGAGTTCGCCATCCGGCGCGCGCTGGGGGCGGCGGGGTCCCGCATCGCGCGCCAATTGCTGACCGAGAGCGTCCTGCTGGCGCTGGCGGGCGGTGCGGCGGGGCTGCTGCTGGCGGCGGGGAGCACGCGGGTGCTGTTCTATGCTTTCAAGCTGGATTCCATGCACCTGCCGCTACGCGCCGTAGATTCGATTCCGATGGACGGGCGTGTGTTCGCATTTGCACTGTTGATTTCCTGCGCGACGGGTGTGCTGTTCGGCGTGGCGCCGGCGATGAGCGCGTTGCGCGCCGACTTGAACGAACCGCTGAAGGAAGGCGGCCGCAACGCCACGGCGGGCGGAGGAGGGAACCGATTGCGCCACGTGCTGGTGGCGTCGGAAGTGGCGCTGGCAATGGTGGTGCTCTCGGGCGCCGGGCTGACGATCAAAAGCATGGAGCTGCTACTGGGTGTCGATCCGGGGTTGAATCCGAAAAACGTGCTTACCGTGGGGATGTCGGTGCCGCAGGAGGAGATCTACGTTGGACCGCCGGGACTGCCGCGCTTTTGTCAGGATCTAGACGAGCACGTGGGGGCGATTCCGGGCGTGGTATCGGTGGCCGCGGTTGGGCATTTGCCGTTTCAAGGAAACGCCGGCCGGGGCTTCCAGATAGAGGGCCAGCCGCCGGCGGCTCCAGGGCAGATGCCGGGCGCGGGTTATAGCGTCGCGTGCCCAAATTATTTCCGGACCATGGGCATTCCGGTGCTGAAGGGGCGGGAATTCACGCCGCGGGATACGGTGGGTGCGCCGGGCGCGATCGTGATCAACGAGACGATGGCGCGCGCCTTCTGGCCCAAGCAAGACCCGGTGGGCAGGGCGATCCGGCTGGGTGGGTCCGACGGGCCGCGGCTTACGGTGGTGGGAGTGGTGGGAGACGTGCATTACCAGGGCCTGGACGCGCCTGTGCCGCGGCAGTTCTTCCGGCCATATATGCAGGCTGGATGGCCGGTGATGGCCGTGGTGGTGCGGACCATCCACGCGCCTGCCACTTTCGCCGCGTCCGTGAAGAAGGCTGTGGCGGATGTGTTGCCGGACTGGCCGGTATCCGGATTCCAAACCATGGAAAAAGTGGTGCACGACTCGACGGGCTCGCGGCGATTCCCGATGCTGCTGCTGAGCGTGTTTTCGGTGCTGGCGTTGGTGCTGGCGGCGGTGGGCATCGTGGGTGTGGTGGGCCATTCGGTGACGCAGCGGACGCATGAGATCGGGCTGCGCATGGCGCTGGGCGCGGGGACCTTGGATGTGTCGCGGCTGGTAGTGAGCGGCAATATGATCTGGGTGCTGGCGGGACTCGCGGCCGGCGTGGCGGGCTCGGCGGGACTCACGCGGTTGCTCGCCGGGATGCTTTACGGTGTGCGGCCGCTGGATCCGGTGGTGCTGGGCGCGGTATCGGTGCTGCTGGGCGGGGTGGCGCTGGCCGCGAGTTACTTGCCGGCGCGGCGGGCGGCGCGGATCGATCCCATGGCCGCGCTGCGGTGTGAGTGATGTCAGTTTGGGGCGGTCGCCCGGCCTGAAGCGTACTCCGCGCGAGACGCCCCCCATCGCGCGGCTGGAAACGGAGCAGAAAGCCGACTTTGTGTCGCGCCGCAACTCTGACCATTGCTTGGCGGCAATCAACTCATTGGGAGCGCCCATAACCCGTTTTTCTGTTGCAGCTTGCCGTTCAGGCAGCCTGGCGCTGAGAATCGAGCCCATGCCTTGCCGGATCAGGTGTACACTCTATTATATATGCCGGTTGACGGAGGAGCCATTGGCCTGAAGGTCGCCATCGATTTGGTGAAGCGACCGGCGATGACCGGGCTGGCGCGCGTGCATACCTGGCTGACCGGCAATGAGGTCTTGATACTGGGACCGGCCCGCGCCGGAAAAACGAGTTTTGTTGAATATTTGCGGTATGGCGTGCTCGAGCCCGAGCAGGAAACCGCCACCACGATCGAAACGAAGAAGAGCGCTACATTCAGAGTTAAGGTGGGACGCGATCAGTCTCTGGAACTGAAAGTGAAGCGTGCAGTGGATGTCGCCGGACAGGTTGGCCCAATCGAGCATGCGAGGCTCGCTGAGGAGCGGAAGCCTCATGCGCTAGTCGTGATGCTAGATTTGTCGGCTCCCTTAACGGGCGCATCGGAGCGGGCCTCAGGGCCATGGTTGATTGAATTCTGCAAGCATTTGGACGAGCGCCTAAGGAATAACGCGACGATGATAAAGCGATTGAAAACTATAATCTTCGTTGCAACCAGGCAGATACCCAAAAGCCGGACGCTCTGACGAAGCGCATAGATGGATTTAGGCAGATCCTGAGGAAACACTTGGGGATGTCGTTGACGACGAACGTTGACGTCATCCCGATCCTGCCTTGCATTCTGGTTCAGACGGAAAATGGTACGGGCACGGCCGATGCCGTCATTGTGCGGCTGGCCAAAGCCTTGGCTGAATGAGCATGGAACAAGCACAACCGAATCCTGAGGTAGCGCCTCGACTGCCGCGAAAGCTCAAACTCTCGTCAGGGTCGCGCCTATCGACAACCGACTTGCTGATGACTCGGTATCGGGCCGAATACTCGGCTCGACAGTACACACGGATTTTCGGCCGGACCACCTTCGCCGTGCTGACATGCGCCACCCTTTGGTTAGGTGTTTCTTCCGTAACGGTTTTGGCTGGCACCTTTCTCGTCGCCGCGGTTCTGGGATGTTTTTGGTTAGCCGATGACCGGGCTCGTGCGGCGAACCTGGTCCATATGGAGGAGGCGTTATTATCACGGGCTGCGAAGGGCTCTGAGGGCAGGCTCTCGGACGACTATGTAAGAGTGCGATATTATTGGGAAGGTCTGACGATCCTGAGAATGGAACCGGTAATTTGGCTTTGTGTCATGTTTGCGGCCATGCTTCTGAATCCAGTTTTTGCGCGAATATTCAAGGGCCTATAGGCTGAGCGAAGCGTTCGCCTTGGTTGCAGCTCCGGCTTCATCTCAACTCTTCGTCAAAGCACACTGCCACCTTGCCGCAACGGCCGCTCGCCATCAAGGCATACGCGTCGCCCGCCGCCTCGAGCGCGAACCGGTGAGTGACTAAGTCCGCGGGATGCAGGTTCCATTCGACCAGCCGCTCCACCAACTCTTCCATTAGCCACGTGGATGTCACCCACGAACCAAAGATAGTCTTCTGGTCGTGGATGATGTCCGGCGATGGGTTGAACTCCACCTTCCCGCCCTCGCCCAGAAATACGATGCGGCCCCACTTACGCGTGGCGCGGATGGCGGTGGCGCGCGCGGCGTCGTTGGCGGAGCAGTCCACGGCGCGTTCCACTCCGTGACCGCCAGTAAGCCGGCGAACTTGCGCGACGTTGTCCGGCCCCGCCGGCAGAGCTTCGTCGCATACGCCCAATTCGCGCGCTAGGGCGACTCGCTCAGCGATCACGTCGATGCCGATAATTCTCCGTGCGCCGAGCTTGCGGCATAAGGCGCCGGTGGCCAGACCTACGGGGCCGAGGCCGGTAATCAAGACGGCATCGTTGCCACTGATGCCGGCCTTTTGCAGGCCTTCATACACGGTGCCGAAACCACAGGCGACTTGCGCGCCGTCGGAGTAAGTCAGCTCGGCGGGCAGGTAAATCAGATCCTTCTCCTCCGCCAGCAGATACTCGGCCATGCCGCCATCGCGCTGCCAGCCGTAGGCGCGGCGGTAGCGCTCGCTGGTGCAGGAAATCATGTATCCGCGCCGGCAGTCGTTACATAGGCCGCAGCCCGAGATGTGATAGACAATCACGCGATCGCCAACGTCGAAACGGCGGCATCCGGGTCCGGTCTTCACGATCTGGCCCGAAGGCTCGTGGCCGGCCACCACTCCCTGGTATCCTTCGGCACCCTGGCCCAGGTGCTCATGATAGATGCAGCGGATATCGGAGCCGCAGATGGTGGAAGCCTTCATGCGCAGCAAGACTTCGCCGTGGCTGGGTTCCGGCACGGGGAGTTCGCGCAGTGCGACGGTGCTGTTGCCGGGTAGGTATGCTCCTGTCATAGTGTCTGCGCCGATTGGCAATCGGCGCGCAGGATGCCATCCTGCCCCACGGGGGAATCCCAGAGGTCTTCCCAGCTTTGGTTGTCTTTCCAGAGGAATACTTGCCCCTTGATCAGACGGCAGTGCCGGTCGATGCCGGCGATGGCCTGCATTTCTTCAGCCGTCAGCGGCGCGGTAGTCGTGGCGCGCAGATTCGCAATGTAGTGCGCGGGCTTGGTCGAAAGCGGGATGGGCGTCTGGCCGCGCTGGACGGCCCATTTTACGCAAACCACCGCCGGATGCACGCCCAGCCGTTCGGCGATGCGCACAATGACGGGGTCTTCGATATCCACGGTGTCCTCGGAGGTGCGGTCGCGCGGCGGCCGATGCGGCGATCCGATGGGGCAGTAACCGATCGGTTCGATGCCGTGGCGGCGCACGAAATCGAACAACTCGGGCTGTTGGAAATGCGGATGCAGTTCCATCTCGTTGCCGGCGGGTTTGATGCGGGCGTCGCGGAGCAGCAGAGTCAGCTTCGGAATCGTCATGTTGGAGGTGCCGATGTGGCGGGTGAGTCCCAGGTCCACGAGGCGCTCCATTTGCCGCCATGTCCGCATGAAGTTGTGGTGGATATAAGGATGCGCACCCGGACTTCGCGACTCTACGCTGCATCCCGGCGGATGGAAATTGGGGAAGGGCCAATGGACCAGATACATATCCAGATACTCCAGCCGCAGGTCGGCCAGCGACTTTCGGCATGCGGGGATTACGTCGTCTTCCGCGTGCTTGTCGTTCCAAAGTTTCGACGTAACCCACAATTCATCGCGGCGGATTCCTTCGACGAAGACGCCTTGCAGCGCGGCGCCTATACGGTCTTCGTTGCCGTAGACCGAGGCGCAATCGAGGTGGCGATAGCCGAATAAAACCGCGCCTTTGACCGCCGCCGCGATTTCATCGGGCGGCACATGGTCGGACCCGAACGTGCCCAGGCCGATGGCCGGCATGCGGGCGCCGGTGTACAGGGTTCGCTGGGGCACCACGGACGGGTCGACTTTTTCGCGATGCATCAGACCGAATAGTAGCGCGCTTACAATAGTCGTTCATGAACCAGGAAGAACGGCTGCGCGCCTTTCGCGCGAATTATCCGAACAAGTCGCTGGCAGTCGCAGGCGTGGAATGGAAATACAGGGTGGGCGGCGCGGGCGGGCGGACGCTGCTGATACTTCCCGGCGGCGAGTTGGTGAACGACATGGGCTTCGACCTGGTGGCCGCGCTCGCGCCGCGTTTCCACATCGTCTATCCGGCATATCCGCGGGTTCGGTCGCTGGACGATCTGGCCGATGGCGTGGCCGCGATTCTGGATGCCGAGAACGCCCCGCGCGTCACGGTGTTGGGGGCGTCTTTCGGCGGAGCGGTGGCGCAGTGTATGGTGCGGCGGCATCAGGCGAAGATCGAGCGGCTGATTCTGTCGAACACGGGTGTGCCGCTGGCGCACCTGGTGCGCGGACGCAAGATCGCAAATGCGGTGATCGCATCGATTCCGTGGCAGGTGCTGCGCCGGGCGATGGCCAAGAGCATCCTGAAGCTGCTGGGCGCGCCCGCCGGGGAGCTTCCGTTTTGGCGGGACTATACGAAGGAGTTATTCGCCGCACAACTGGGCAAGGCGGACGTCATGGCGAATCTGGAGATACAGTACGAATATCATCTGCGGTATCGTTTTGCGCCGGACGATCTGGCTGCGTGGCTCGGGAAAATGGGGGGGAAGGCTTTCGTGATCGAGTCGGATAACGACATCTTCAACGCGGAGCGGCGCAAGGCTCTGCGGGATACCTATCCGCAAGCGCCGGTGTATACATTTCACGGCGCCGGGCACGCGCCGGGCTTCAGCCGGGCGGGTGAGTACCTGGAGGTGTTGGGGCGATTCTTGGATTAACCAGTACTATGAATTTCATCCGGTGCAGCGGAACGCCGGTGCGGGTCTATAATATCTCCAGATACTTCTTTGGAGAAATTATGCGCCGATTGTATCCGATTGCCGTAGTTACGCTGTGGGGCGCGGCACACGTATTCGCTCAAGCGCCGGTGATTTAAACGGTGGAAAATGCGGCCAGCAACATCGCCCTCACTTCGACTACCCCGCAGGTCCTGATCACCGTCAAAGGGCAGAATCTGGCAACTTCCACCAAGGCAGCCAGTGGTTACCCGCTGCCCACCACGCTGGGCGGCGCCACGGTCACGTTCTTCGGCGGCGGAGCCGGACCGGCGCTCGCACCAATACTGTACGCTTCCCCTACGCAGATCAATGCCCAGGTTCCGAGTGGGGGGGTAAGCAGCCCAAACGTCATTGGGACAAACATCATCGTCACCACGGCGGCGGGGTCGAGCGCGCCATACCAGGTTCCTTTGGGCGCCGAAATTGGAACTGTTCCCTATGTGCTGGGCCCTCTCGGCATTTTTACCCAGGATTCCTCCGGCTGCGGCCAGGCCGTGGCCTACAATATCCACCCGGATGGCAGCGTCACCCTGAACACCCCGCAGGCCAGTCTCGATCCGGAAAAGGACGTGGGCCTAACGATCTTCCTGACGGGGTTGGGCGACGACTTTGCCGACCGCCAGGCTGGCATTCCGTGGACCTATAACAGCGCCGATAACCTGGTGCCACAGTTTGCTCAGTACGGAGCCAACCTGACATCCGTGGCCTTCGGCGCGCCCGGCTTGACCGCGACTGCGGGAAGCCTGACGCTCACATACCTCGGTCCCGCCCCGGACAAAGTCGGTATCGACCAGGCCAACGCACTGGGTCAATGGAAAGGGTGGCCGCAAGGATGCAAGGTCCCATTGTCGCTGGCTATGCTGGAGCCTCGCGTGGTCGACAATTTTGATGGTTTTCCGGCGCCGGCCACCTTGGCGCCTTTCACTTCCAGCCAGTTAGTGGATGTCAGCATACAGCCCGGCGGTGGCGTCTGTGCAGACCCACCGGACAGTACATTGGGCATCGTTACATGGCAGACGAGCACTGTCAGCGACGTGGGGGGTATATCCGCAACCGAGGGAGTCACCGCTCAGTTCATCCAGTCGGAGGGACTTGGCTTTCCGCAGCCTCCAACTGGCAATCCGTTTCCCCCACCCACGCTCGCGTCTCTGAATTACTCCGCGTATGGATCGCGCCCTGTGCCGCCACCGTTCGGTTGCAATACAGGGCTTCCGAACACGCTGGATGCAGGCGCCCTGACGGTCTCGGGGCCGGGACTCAGCCCGGTGGCGCTGGCGCCTTCCACGCAAGATGGACGGTTGACCTATAGCGCCGCTCTGGCGCCTGGAACGTTGCGGGGTGGCACGTATCAATTGGCGGGGCAGGGCGGCAGTCAAGTGGGCGCCTTCAGTGCCACGGCCAACATCCCGGCGCCGATCACAGCGAATCGCCGGATCCCTGCCGGGCGGCGAGACCTCAAACTTGCAGCCTGGCACGCAACTCGAGTCGCCGTGCGTCGTACTCCCCACTCCTTTTTATCCTTGCCAGGATGGTGAATATAAGTTCACCTGGACGGGCGGCGACGACCGGAGCATCGTCACGGTTCAATTCATCGTGGGGAATAGCTTCCAGGCAGCGGCCTCGGCCTATGGCGGGTATGGGAGCATCACGCTTTCGGAAAGCTACGGCGCCTTTCCTCTTCTCTGCGGCCAAACCCCGCCGTTGAGTTTGACTATGAAGATTGCAGCTTTATACCGGCCGGCAACGTGGAAGTGATTGTCACGCAGACCCCTTATCACGCCCCGTCGCAGCCGTTCAGCGCGCCGGGACTGGGTTGGGGCGGCGAAAGCGCCTGGAAATATGTGTGGGATTTTCGCGGGCTGACGAATTAGACGTATGATCAGGCACCCGCCCGGCCGAACAAGAGTTGACACGCGCGCCAAACTCTGACAGATTAATCAGACAAGGGGGTACGGGATGGAAACCGTCGGTTCGATGCTGCGGCACAAAGGATCCGACATCTTTTGGCTGTCGCCGGAGGCTACCGTATACGAAGCCGTCGCCATGATGGCCGAGAAGGGTGTGGGCGCCCTGTTGGTGCTTTCCGGCGGCAAATTGGCGGGCATCGTATCGGAGAGGGACTACGCCCGCAAGGTCATCTTGAAGGGCAAACACTCGCACGAGATGCAAGTGAAGGAGATCATGACCAGCCCGGTGTTTACGGTGTCGCCGGAGCACTCGGTGGAAGATTGCATGCGCATCGTCACGGCGCACCACATCCGGCATCTGCCGGTGATGGAGGGCGACGCGCTGGTAGGCATGATCTCGATCGGCGACGTGGTACGGTCGATCATTTCGACGCAGGCGCACGCCATCGACCAGTTGAGCGGGTATATCGAGGGGCGCTACCCGGCGTAGCGGCATGCCTTGCGGGGCCGTGGCTAGTAGCTGATGGCTCGTGGTTTTGTCAGGCCGCGCGTAGCGCTGTTCAACCACTGCAGGGCTGCCTGTAACACCGCGTCCTGGCCGTCCGGCACGGCCGTTTCGGCGCCCCGAATCGCTTCATCCGGGCCGAAGCCGTCGATATACTGCTTCCCCGTGCGGTCCGCATCGACACCTATGGTCAGCCACATGGCAGCGCCATCGGAAAGTTCGATCACATCGTTAGCGGTGGAAGCGCCTTGCGTGTGCTCCCCAAAAAACCTGGTCTTCGGGCGGCCGCGAAATGCAATGGCCACCGCTTCTCCGGAGCTTCCCGTCCCGCCGTCGATCAGCACCGCGACGTGGGGCTTGCCCGCGATTTTGTACGGAGCGCCCGCCACCGGCGGATATCGGCTTTCCTTCCCATCGTCGGCTACCTCGGAGGCTGCGCCATCCCGATATCGCCAGGCGGAATGCCCGTCCGTATTGAAGAATTCGCCAAGGTGGTCGCCTTCGCCGAGCAGAGGGCCGATCCCCGCCAACATCGGCCACATATTGCCACCCACATTGCCGCGCAGATCGACGACCCAGCCGGCCGGACGCGATCCATCCAAGTCCGCGACAATCCTTTGCAGCTTCGTCTCATAATCAGTGAACTGCCGGTCGTTTTCCGGAAAGCATTTGGTCACTACCACGATGGGGATAGCGTTTCCACCCAGCCTTGCGAGCCTGCCTTCGGGTTCATGCCTCCCGATGAATGGACTGGATGGCGTTGACGTTGGCGTCTCCGCCTCGCGGCCGGTTGCGCGTTGCGCCTTGCGCTGCAGTTCGCGCTTCTCCATCTCCGGCGTGGGATGAAACGAGCTGTGACGGTCTCCGAGACTCGCCAGCGCGAAGCGAATCGCATCGCATCGTAGGTGTCGACTGTAGACTCGGCATGCGCCGCGCGGGCCAGCGCCTCCGCCCTAAGGCGGGGCCAGTCTACGGCGCCGCGCCGCAGTGCGCGCGCCTGCATCTCGTCGAGCGCGCGGTTCAGGTATGCGGCAGGATCGGGCTGCGCGGCATCGGCCGTCTGCGATTGCGCCAGACAAATTCCGGAAACGGACAGGAGCGCCGCGGCCCCGAACAGTTTGCAGAACATATACAAGATACGATAAGCGGCGACAAAAGTTAGCCGCCGGTTCGGGAGGCGCGGGCTGAAACTTTTCAGATGTCGATAATGCCGCGCTTGACGCCGATCACCACGGCGTGGGTGCGATCCCTGGCGCCCAGCTTGGATAGAACTTTGCTCATGTGGGCTTTAACGGTTTCCTCCGCGATCGAAAGCTGCGCGGCAACCTCCTTATTCGGATTGCCCGCCGCGACGCAACGCAACACTTCGACTTCACGCTCGGTGAGCGGATCGTCGTTATAATGCTCAGCCATCGCCACGGCGATCTCGCCCGGAATGCGCAGATTGCCGGCATGTACGGACCGAATCGCATCCGGCAGTTCCTTCCGCAGCATATTCTTGAGCAGATACCCGGAAGCGCCGGCTTTTATCGCGCGCAATGCCTGAACGTCGCCACTGTACGTGGTCAGCACCAGAATACGGGCGCCGGCAAACTCGCGGCGAATCGCCATGATGGCTTCGAGACCTTTCATCTGGGGCATTTGCAGATCCATGAGTGTGACATCCGGGCGGTGCTATTGGCAGCCTCGCCAACCACCACGATGTCGCGCTCATGCGCAAGTACGGCCGCGACGCCTTCGCGCAGCAGCGGATGATCGTCCACGGTGAGAACCGTGATTCGCTCCGGATCGTTTGACATTATCGCTCATGGCCTCCAATTGCCACACCTGGGCTTGCGGCTCTCGACTTGCTCGAGGCGGCCACGTAGGCGAGGCTGCCGGGGACGGTCAACTCGATCGCCGTTCCCGCGCCGGCCCGGCTGCGAATATCGAGATGGCCGCGAATCCTGCTGGCGCGTTCCCGCATTCCGCTTAAGCCCCAGTGGGAAGACTTGCCGCCCGACGCCAGCACGTTCGGGTCGATTCCGCAGCCGTCGTCGTGAATCCGGATGCGCAACTCTTTTGCAGAGTAACAAATCTCGACCTCGATCTCCCGGCTTTGAGCATGCAGAAAGGCGTTGACGATCGCCTCGCAACCGATGCGGTACACTTCGTCGCGGACCAAAGGACGCAGGCTTCGTACATCGCCTTCCACCAGGACGCGGCATGCGGTATGCGAAGCCGCGGCAAATTCCCGGGCAACACTGGAAAAAGCCTCTGCCAGATCGTTGCCTCTATCGCCGGAGGCGCGCAGGCCTCGCACGCGGTCCCGCCCCTCAGCCATCACCTCGTCCGCGCGGTCCAGAGCTTCGTCCAGCATCCGCCGCGCAGACTGGTCTTCCGGTATCCCCTTGGCTGCCGCCTGAAAACGCAGCATCAAACCCTGAATGGCTTGCAGCAGCGTGTCGTGCAGTTCCCGCGCGATGCGCTCGCGCTCGGAAAGCCGCTCGGCGTACTGCAAATCCAGGCGCGCGGTGACCAGGCGCAGACGCCAGCGATAGACAATCCACGCCAAGGAGCTTGCTATCGCGCCGCACAGCAGTAGGAACCAGTTGGTCTGATAGAACATCGGCGCAATATCGAAATCCAGGGTGGCGCCATCCTGGTTCCAAACGCCATCGTCATTGCAGCCGGTGACCCGAAACCGATACCGCCGCGGCGGCAAGTTAGTGTATGTTGCCAGGCGCGTCGCGACGGGCCCGTGCCAGTCACTGTCGTAGCCTTCGAGCTTGTAACGAAACAAGACGCGCTCGGGTATCGAGAGGCTCAGAGCCGCGAACCCGATTTCAACGTTCCGAACCTTCGCCCTAAAGTGCAGCTCGGGCGAAATGGCAAATGATCGATTGTCCGCGGTCAGTGTTTGGATCACGATGGGAGGCGGCACCGCGTTCATCGGCAGCCGGTGTGGATCGATAACCGCGATGCCGTCTGTCGTGGCAAACCATAGCTTGCCGTCGGGTGTCTTGATTGCCGCTGGAAACGACGCTGGGCTCGGTAACCCAGGTAGACCGTCGGTAGTGTCGAGAAACAACGTTTGCATTCGATGGGTAGAAGACTTGAGCGCTGTCTCGACTTCTTGCGGGCTGGCGCGAATGATCCCGAGCGCTCCTGCGATCCAAAAGAAGCCGTCGTCGTCCTCCACAATCCCCGAAACCGAAGCTCCCGGGAGCCCATTTTCTTTGGTAAGGGTCGCGAAACGGCGGCCATCGAAGCGGCTCAACCCGCCTTCTGAACCAAACCAAACGCGACCCTTATGGTCGCTCGAAATCGACCGTACCCTGCCAGGGGGCAATCCGTCGGCAGCGGAGTACCGGTGGAACCGGCCATTCTCATAGGCCGCGACCTCCCCGTCGCAGCCCAGCCAGACTCGTCCGGCGGCATCGCCGAACAGAGCGCCGCACCGGTAATTAGGGAGTTCCGGGCTACTGCGGAAATCCGTCCACACGCCGTTCCGAAGCCGCCTGACACTGGACTTGTCGCCTTCCCAAACCTCAATCCAAAGGTTTCCCGCAGTATCCGAGGCGATATTCTCGACCCCCGACTTCTCCGGCTTGCCGGGCACGCTTACGAACGAAAACTTCCCGCCTATGCCCTCCGCCAGGCCGAAACTGCCTCCCAGCCATACGCGGTACTTGTCCGAGTATAGGCTCAGAACCCCTGAGTCCGATCCGGAATAAGGCGGAAGCCTCTGGCTGACAATCCGCCCGCCGACGAAGTGCTGCACCAGATCGCCTGCGAAAGTAATGACCCAAACGGTTCCGTCCGGCGTCGAGGTCAGGTCTAACAGAGGGTTTTGCGCCAGTCCTTCTTTGGCAGAGAAGGGCGTTGCCTTATTCTCGCGAAAACGATCGAGCCCCCTGTTCGTACCGAACCAGATGTTGCCTTCGCGGTCCCGAAACGCGGCACGAACGCCATCGCTCGAAAGTCCGTCCGCACTTTCGAAGCGATCGAAACGCGCGTGCTCCAAGTGCTTGAAATCCGGCGCACGGCGAATGCCGCCGCGGAATAGCCCAATCCAGAGGCTCGATTCGCCATCGAAGATCCCCCGGATGGGCTCCCCGTTTACTGCGCGGGAAACGTTTAGTTCCGCGCGGCCGAGCACGGGGCTGACGGCATGTTCCCCAAATTGAAACATCCAGATTTGGCCATCGGGAGCTTCCGCCAACTGCGAAACATATGCGACTGGTTGACCGGTCCCCTGGAACTGCTTGCCATTGGGGGCCAGTGTCAGTATGGTATTGACGCTGACGCTGTCGCCGCTCAAGCCGAAGTCCGTTCCGGTGGTTGCCACCCAGAGCGTGCCGCGGCGGTCCACGGCTAATTGTTGCGCTCCCGCGGCACGAAACCCGAGTTCGGCGCCAACCCTATGCCACCTTCCATTTTCAAAGCGGCTAAGGCCGTTTTCGCCGCCTGCCCAAATGGTCCCGCTGCCATCTTCGGCGAAGGACCTTGTCGTCCTTAGCGAACCGTCGGCAGCCGAATAGGTCCTGAGCACTCCGTCGCGCAAACGGGCAACCACACCCGCGCCAAATCCTATCCAGAGGCTGCCGTCCCGAGCCGTGAATAGCGACACGATCGACGACTGGGGAAGCGGATCTCCGCCGTGCGCCGCTTCCCACGAAATAAAGCGAAGGCCGTCAAACCGGTACAGGCCGGCACGCGTTCCAAGCCACAGATAGCTGTCGGGCGTTTGCGCGATAGCCTGTACAGGGCCTGGAATCCCATCCTTGGCGGACCACGATGTGTGGGTGAACTGGCTGATGGTCTTGTTCGGATCGAGGCCCCTGACCGGCAACGGCAATGCGCAGGCGGACGCGGTCAGCATCAAGCAGATTCGTAGGTCGTTGCGAAGGGAACCCATGAGCGTGCCCTCTCATCCTACGCCTTCCCGCCTTCGAGCAAATCCCCCAAAAGGGGAAGGCGGGTGTACCCGATTTAGGGCTTTAACGCTCGGCATTGCTCGTGTAGGCTGAGGATTGGGACGGCTGTTCTCGATGTTTCCGTCCGGTCGACTCGGTATCGGCCTCATCGCTCTCAGGTTCTGCCTGGTGAGCATACTATTGCTGCACGCATACCGTTTCGGGCCGATTCTGTCGTGGTCCTGGACCACGCCGGTGCTCCTCTTGATCGCCGCCGCGTTGTGCCTGGGCGTCGCGACGCCGCAAGCCTGCATGCTGTCTTGCGCCGCCGAGATCGGTTTCGCGTTGACCGCGGCGGGCTTCGATGCGACGGTGCTGATCCTCAGCATCCCCGTCGCGATCGCACTGGTCCTGCTAGGGCCGGGCGCCTATTCACTCGACGCACACATCTTCGGTAGACGCGTCATTGTACTCCCGACTGATAATCCCAGGTAGTGGGTCAGTTTGTGGGGCGGCCAATTTTGGCCGCAGCCGCCTTTTAGGCGGCCAGAGCCGGCTGATAGCCGGCTGCGGGGTGTGCCCAGCATGGGCAGAATCTAGTTGGATGAAAGGAGCCAATCGGGGCCGATGACGGCAACCGTAGCCGAACCGCAAGGCGTAACCGCGAGGGGAAAGCCGAAAGAAGCGGGAGGCGAACCT
>Ga0302324_100003317_pt1 | contig 36397 bp, 29 predicted proteins | sample Palsa_T0_1_FD_201949 | JGI IMG/M metagenome (GOLD analysis project Ga0302324, IMG submission 201949) | Peat permafrost microbial communities from Stordalen Mire near Abisko, Sweden - Palsa_T0_1 | ecosystem: Environmental > Terrestrial > Soil > Palsa > Peat permafrost | place: Sweden: Abisko... | reverse complement strand
GCCACGATCGTCAGGTAGATGCTCGCCGCGGTGATCGCGTCACCGGTGATGAAGCCCTCGGCGAACTGCCGCCCGATCGACCCGCAGTAGTCGTTGTGGAAGTTCCGCAGGCTGCTGTTGAAGCCGGCCGGGTCGATGTAGTTGTTCATGTACAGGCGCTTGAGGTTCTGCTGGATCGTCGAGTGCCGTACCTCGTCGATCATCTGGATCGCCTGGCCGTTGTGCAGTTCCGGGTTGGGGACCGTACGGAACAGCAGCGGCATGGCCCGGGCCGCGGATACCTCGGGCAGCGGGATGATGCTCAGGAACAGCTTCTGCCATTCCAGCCAGCGCTCCTGCACCTGGCGGAACATATTTCCGCGGATCGCGCCGTCGGAGGCACCGTAAACCCGGTGATCCTTTTCCTCCTGCATCGGGAAGTACGACCGCAGAACCTGCTTCAGCGGGTCCTTCTTCTGCGACTTCTCGAACGTGTAGTCGGTGCCGTACTGCGACACCGGCTCGTGGTACTGCGGTTCCCAGGACAGCTCCTGGATCTTCTGGTGGGCCTTGGCCACGCTCTGGCGACTCATAGTCACCCCTTGCCCTTCCTTTGGGTTGGCTGAGACAGCCCGCCTGCAGCCTTGATCCTTGCTTCCGGCGCGGGCGCTAGGCCCTGCCGTCGGACGCACGAGTCCTGCACGCCCGAAAACTCCCTGTCGTGTGAATCACAACTCCTGCCGGGGGATCTGGCGCTCTCAACATGAGACAGTGCCCTGACCTGCGGCTCGCCGATGCCCGCGGGAGCACCCGATCAGCTACCGCCGGATCGGCCGTCGCCGAAGACTGCGGCCCTGATGTCAGCCAGATGCTGCTGGACATCCCGGGATGCCTGGCGGTTTCCCTCCGGCGCCGGCTCGATCCCGAGCGCGATCAGCAGCTGCGCCGCCGGTCCGCCCGGATCGCCTGCGCTGCCGAGTACGGGGTGAAGGCCCTGATCGGCCAGGTGATGAAACACCAGATTAACGATGCTCCACGGGTTGTATGTCTCGTCCCGCTGATCTTCCGGCCGGTCCATCTGGCACCTCCATACCTTGAGATCGACGCAGGCCGTTAAGGCATCAAATGGCCCCCGGCCCAAAAAAGAGGTCTCAACATGAGACACGGACGGCGAAAGTCGTGCTTATCTTGGAGGAGGAACGCAACCCCCAAGCGCCACCCACGGACTCAACCCCCGGCCACCGGGGAGTAGGGAGGCGCCCGTGCCGCGGGCAGTATCGTCGCGCCGCGATTCAGCAGGCAGCGACCGGCGGACCAGGAGACGCGAGCGGCTTCTGGCTGGCGGTGACCGGCTGGCTAAGACCAGGGAACGGTTCCTGACCGCCGAGAAGATCGAGCCGGACCAGGTGCGCGACACGATCCTGGCGTCGTGGTGGCGCTCGCGCCGGCTGAATGTGGCGGCCGATCGCATCGACCTGTCCTACGTCCGCGATCCCGACCTCGACACCCCGCTGACCCGCAGCGCGCTGCCGGTGCTCGGGCAGCTGAAAGAGCACCTGGACGGCCAGCCGATCAGCATCATCCTGACGGACGCGGCCGGGGTGGTGCTCACCCGGCTCGTCGCCGACCACGATCTGGACCGGCATCTGGACAGCGTCCAGCTCGCGCCGGGTTTCAGCTACGCCGAGGAGTTCGTCGGCACCAACGGGATCGGCACGGCCCTTGAGGGCGGCCGGCCGATGCACGTGTTCGGCCATGAGCACTACGCCGAGCACCTTGAGAACCTCGCCTGCGCCGGGGTGCCGATCCACCACCCCATCTCCGGCAAGACGGTCGGCGCCGTCGACCTGACCTGCTGGCGCAAGGACGCCGACGCGCTGCTGATCGCGCTCGCCAAGACCACGGCCGACCAGATAACCCAGGCGCTGCTCACCGGCAGCAGCGAGCGCGAGTTCGAGCTGCTGCAGGAGTACCTGCGGGCCTGCCGGCGCACCACCGGAATCGTGCTCGCGCTCAACAACGACATCGTCATGATGAACGACTACGCCCGGCAGGTGCTCGATCCTGGCGACCAGGTCGTGCTGCTGGGGCAGGCGGCCGAGGCGCTGGCCAGCCGGCACCCGGGCGCGGTCATGGTGGAGCTGCCGACCGGCCTGATGGCCCGGATGCATTGCCGGCCCGTGCACGGTGACGACCGCGGCGCTGGCGGCGTGGTGCACGTGAAGCTCATCGAGCCCGGCAGGCAGCAGGCCCTCGACGCGGGCGCTGGGGCGGCGGCGCAGATCCGGATCTTCCTTCCCGGCCTGGTCGGATCCGGCGCGCTGTGGATGCGCGGCTGCAACCAGGTGGACGCGATCTACGGCTCGGATGAGTGGCTCGCGCTGCAGGGCGAGCCCGGCACCGGCAAGCTGGCCGTGCTGCGGGCCGTGCACCAGCGGCGCAACCCGACCGGCCGATTCCGGGTGCTTGACGCGGCGGACGCCGGCGGCCAGGACTGGCTGGCCGGGGCGCGCGATGAGCTGCTGGACAGCACGGGCAGCCTGGTGATCCGGCACGTCGACAGGCTGAGCGCCGACCAGTTGCACGCCCTGTCGGCGACCCTGCAGGACGCGGTCGCCGCTGGCAGGCCGGAGTCGCTATGGGTGGCGGTCACCCTGAGTGATCCGCGGGTGAGTGATGACCTGGCGGAGCTGCTGCGGTTCCTGCCGAGCACCGTCGAGCTTCCCCCGCTCCGCCATCACATCGAGGACCTGCACGAGCTGGTGCCGTTCTTCCTCGCGAAGCTCAACGCCCACGGCAAGCTGGCCTGCTCGGCCGAGGCGATGCAGCTCCTGCTCCGGTCAAACTGGCCCGGCAACACCGAGCAGCTCTGGCAGGTACTGAGACGGGTCGTCCAGTACCGGCGCAGCGGCTCGATCCGGCCGGCCGACCTCCCGCCGGAGTGCTGGACAGTGAGCCGCAGGCTGCTCAGCCCGCTGGAGTCCATGGAGCGCGACGCCGTCGTGGCGAGCCTGCTGGATCACGACGGCAACAAGGTCAAGGCCGCGGAGTCGCTGGGCATGTCCCGGGCGACCATCTACCGCAAGATCCACGAATACGGGATTGTCGCCCCTGGCAGCTGAACGCTGCGCCACGGCTCGGAGGTCATTTCCCGATTCGGCTGACTCTCACGTGCTTGTGTGCTCGGCTGTATACATTGAGCCAGGTTTGTCCTCTTACCTGGCTCGTGGGAGTTCAGGATGACCGAGCAGAAAAGGGAGCTGCCGTCGAGCGCGCCAGGCCCCGCCCTCGCTCCGGTACCGCTGCCCAGGCGGATCCCCGGGCGGCAAGCTATCCCCGGGCCCGGCAGCCTGCGGCCTGCTGCTGCGCTTCGCCTGCCCAGGACCGTGCCTGACCCTGACGGCGGCAGCCGCGGCGCCTTTGAGCCGCCGCCCAAGACCGCCGGGGCCACGGGAGAGCGCCCGGGCCCGCCTGCCGCCCCGGCCCGCCAGGCCCCGGGTCCCGCCGGGACCGGTCGGCCCTGGCCAGCCGTGCTGGCGACGGCCATAAGGCTCTGGGTACGACGGCGGGTGCGCGGATCGGGCCAGGCCAGCCGGGGCCGCGGCGATGGCGGAGGCAGTCAGGCGTGATCGCGGTGGCGAGGCCCGCGCTTCGCGCCTACAGCCAGTCCCTGCGCCTGAAGACGACGTAAAGAGCAGTGGCGGCGACCAGCATGATGACGACAGAGGCCACCAGGCCCGACTGCCTGCCGAAGCCCGGGTACGGCACGTTCATCCCGTAGAAGCCCGTGACCAGCGTCGGCACCGCGATGATCGCGGCCCAGCTAGTCACCTTCTTAGTGATCACGTTCATCCGGTTGCCCTGGATGGTGAGGTTCGTCTCCAGGATCGTGGTGACCAGGTCACGCAGGCTCTCGGTCCACTCGGCCGCGCGCAGGACGTGATCGTAGACATCCTGGTAGTACGGCTGCATCGCCTCATTGACGACCCGCAGGTCGCGGCGCATCAGCGCATTGACCACTTCGCGCATCGGCAGCACCACCCGGCGCAGCAGGACCAGGCTCTTCCGGAGCTCGAAGCTGCGCCGTTGCACCTCGCGATCGACCGAGTCATCGGCGAACAGCTGATCCTCCAGCGTCTCGATAGCGTCATCAAGGCTCTGCACGGCGGCGAAATGACCGTCCACGATGCTGTCAACCAGGCCGTGCAGAAGGTAGCCCACTCCGTATTTGGCCAGGTCAGGGCTGGCGTCCCAGTAGCCGAGCACAGCGCCGATGTCGAGTCCGTCGTCCTTGCGGATGGTAATCAGGGCCCGCTCGGTAATGAAGGCAGCGAGCTCGCTCGTGGCCAGCTCGCCGGTGGCAACGTCTAGCTTGACCCCGTAAGCGGCGAGGAACAGGTGACTGCCGTACCGATCCAGTTTCGGGCGCTCGTGCTCGTGCACGGCATCCTCGACCGCCACCGGGTGCAGGCCGAACTCGCCGCTCAGCACGTCGAGGTCGTCGCGGTCCGGCTCCAGCAGATCCAGCCAGATCACGGCGGACTCGTCGCCCAGGTACTCGCTGATATCGGCGACCGGGAAACCCTCAAGCTCCAGCACGCCCTCGCGGTAGAGCCTGGTCCGGGCCTGGCACTTGGTCGGCGTTGACTGACAGATCGCGGCGGCGGCCGCCGCATCGGGGCTCCGGCCGCCTGCGGCCTTCCAGCCGTCGGCGCCCGGCGCGCCGCCCGCATCCTGGCTCCCCGGGCGGATCAGGCCCGGGGGGAGCATCTCGCCAGCCGGGCCGGGGCTTGGGACCGCTGACGATCCCGGGTACGGCGCGCTCATCGCTCTCCTGACCTCGACGGGAACTGCTAAGCCTGATTCCTACCAGGCCGGGGTTTCAATCGCGGTGTCCGGTCGAGCCGGTGCATTTCCGGGACGATAAGGCGCACACTGCAGGCATGACGCCGCCGCGGCCGGTCGCGGGCTTCCTCGCCGCCGGGCTGCAGCGTCGATGAGGCGGCTGGCACGTACCGCCCGATCGGGCACGCCGGGCTGCAGCGCTGACGGAGTCAGTCGTGATCGCAGCGGCGCGGCCTGTGCTTCGCGCCTATAGCCAGTCTTCGCCGTTGGCCAGGTCGTCCTCGCCTGTGTAGCGGTGGAGCTTGGCTTCGAGCGCTGCAATGATGCGGCCGGTGTCGTTCTTGGTGCGGCGGTAGGTGCCGGGTAGGAAGATCATGCCGTAGTTGCCGGGGCCGCCGGGAATGATGGCGTCGTTGTGCAGGGGCCGGTAATCGCGCAGGTTGTCGGTGACGGCGGCACGGTGCTCGGCGCGGGCCAGGGCCATCACCTCGGGGTCGGGGAGTGTCTCGCGGTCGGGGTGCCCGGTGATCGATTCGACGTCGTGGCCGCGTGCCCGCAGTTCGCGTGCGATGGCGGGCGACAGCATCTCGTCGAGCAGCAGTTTCATGGCCGGACGGCTGCCTGCCCGGCCGTGAATGCCGCATGCGCCTGCGCGGTGTCCTGCTCGTTGAGCTCGATCCACTGGTCGATCTCGCCGGTGTAGGCGCCGTAGTAGGCCGCCGCGGCCTGCACGAGGCCGAGCGGCAGTTCCAGGTAGCCGGCCGCGGCGGGAAGGTCGCCGTCGTTGTCCCGGAGGACCGTGATGATTTCCCAGACGTCCTTCCCGGTCCCGGTGAGCCGGGCCCGCCTGCCCGCGGGTCCCTCGGCGAACCGGACCAGCGGGTGGTCGTCCATCCGCAGCCCCTCCTCGACGTAGCGCTGGGCTAGCGTGCGGGGCGGCAGGTGCGCCCGGCTGGCGCGCGCGCCCAGGCGGTGCAGGGTCGCATCGCTCAGGCGGATGCTCAGCGGCTGGCTCATGTAGCCCATTGTACTACGCCGTAACACGACGATCCGCCTGTGCCCCGAGACGGTCCGGGCGGGCAAGATCATCAGATGAGGTCCTGCAGGTCGCTACGATCTGGCACAGACAGCCGACTCGATAAGGCGCACACTGTGGACATGACGGCCCCGCGTCCTGGCGGACATCGACGTGACGGACCTGGCGCGATCAGAAGACAACGAGACTCCTGGTGCGATACGAGGACGACCAGGCTCTCGCGGTGGCAGAACGCGGCGGCAGCTACGACTGCGACAGCCATGTGGCGCCGATGACCGCGAGCAGCAGGCTGACACACCCGGGGCCGGTCGCGGGCTTTCTGGCCGCCGGCGCGCAGCGCGGCGACGAGGATCCGGCCGGGGCCCGCGCGGCCGGCCTGATCGCGGTCGCGGAGGATCTGGCGGGCGAGTTCTCACTGCGCCCGCTGCTGGAGCGGATCCTGCTCCGCTGCACCGAACTGCTCGGCTGCGACGCAGGCTCGATCTGCAGCGTCGATGAGGCGGCCGGCACGTATCGCAAGGAAGCCGACATCGGCGTCGCCTGCCAGTCCGGCCAGGTCTTCCCGCTCACCGAGGGAATGACGGGGGTCGTGGTGGCGCGCCGGGGGCCGGCCTGGTTCGCCAGGTACAGCGACGTCCGCGGCGGTCACGTGGCTCCCGCCGCGCGGGCCACGCTGCGCGGCGTGATCGGCGTGCCGCTCGAGTGGCGCGGGCGCATCATCGGCGCCTGCATCGTCTTCAGCCGCGACGCGCGGCGCTCGTTCGGCCCGGCCGATGCCCGCCTGCTGCAGCTATTCGCAAAGCATGCCGCGATCGCCCTCGCCAACGCCCGCATGCACGAGCAGGCGGAGGAGCGGGCCAGGGCCGAGGCCGCCGCGGCCGAGCGTGACCGGCTGCTGAACGAGGTCCATGACACGATCACGCAGCGGCTGGTGAGCGTTCGCGTGCATCTGGAGATGGCCGAGCAGCGCCTCACCGAAGACGCCGGGCGCGGCGCTGGCGCGGCGGGCGGACCTCCCGGCGCGGGGCACGGGCCCGGCGCGGGGCACGGGCCCGGCGCGGGGCAGGAACCTGGCGCGGGGCAGGAACCTGGTGCGGGGCAGGAACCTGGTGCGGCAGACCCGACCGGGATCGCTCTCCTGCTGCGGCAGGCCAGCGCAGCGGCAAGAGACGCACTCGTGGAAGCCAGGCTGACGCTGCTCGGGCTGGCCTCCTCGCCGCTGGACGGGCGCACGCTGCACGCCGCGCTGCAGTCGGAAGCCAACTGGGCGGAGAGCACCGGCAGGCTGGAAATGCGGTTCGTCTCGGCTGGCACCGCCGGCCCGCTGGACAGTCACGTGGCGCACGAGGTGCTCCGCGTCGCGCGGGAGGCGCTGACGAACATCGTGCGGCACGCGCGCGCGCGCTCGGCCCGGCTGGGCCTCGTCTACGAGCGCGAGGCGGTCTCGCTGCTGGTGCAGGACGACGGGGAGGGCTTCGACCCGCAGGCCGACTCGCTGGGCGACCGGTTCGGGCTGCGCGCGATGACCGAGCGCGCCAGGGATCTCGGCGGCACTGTCGACGTCGATTCGCTGCCCGGCTGGGGCACCCGGATCCGCGCTCGCTTCCCGTACGACCGCGACCAGGTCACCGCACCGGCGGGCCCGCCGCTGCGCGTGCTCGTCGCGGCGGGCCAGCCGGTCCTGCGGGCCGGGCTGGCGCGGCTGCTGTCGTGGACCGAGCCGGGAATCGACCTGGTCGGCGAGGCGGGGACGGCCGACGAGGCACTAGAGGCCTGCCTCGCGCTGCGCCCCGACGTGGTGCTGGCCGACCTCAGCCTGACGGCCAGCGACGGGACGGGCGCGGTACGGCTGTTGCTCGGCCAGGAGCCGGGCCTGGCCGTGGTGGCGCTCTGCGACGTGGATGACGACGAGCGAGTCGCCGACGCGATGCGGGCCGGCGCTCGGGGCTGCGTGGACATGGCCGTCGATGGCCCCGGACTCGCCCGGGCGGTGGTGGCGGCCGGCCGCGGCCAGGCAATCCTGTCCGGCCCGGTGCTGCGGCAGCTGCATCAGGGCCTGCGAGGCGACGCCCTCGAGGTTCCGCTGACCGATCGGGAGCGCGAGGTGCGCAAGCTGATGGAGCTCGGGCTGCCGGACAAGCTGATCGCCGAGAAGCTGGTGCTCTCGGTCAAGACGGTGGAAAAGCACGCTGGCGCCGTGCTGCGCAAGACCGGAGCGCGGAACCGGACCGAGCTGGCGGCCCTGGCCGGACGTGCCCGCGCGAGATGAGACCGCATGCGCGGGACGGCCCGCCCGGGCCCGGCGGTAGGGGAAACCCTCCGCCCAGATGAGGACTTCCCCCGATCCGGGATTGCCGCCAGGCGCGTAGCTTCGCCGATGTCCCCCCGAGGAGGTAGCGGCTTGCCAGTCGTCCCGCTCAAGGACATCGTGGATCGCGCGTTCGCCGAGCGCTACGGCGTCGCGGCGATCAACATCGTGAACGACCTGACCCTGGAGGCCGTGCTCGCGGCGGCCGTCGAGCAGCGTGCCCCGGTGATCATCCAGACCTCGGTGAAGACCGTCCGCTCGATCGGAACCGATCTTCTGTACGCCATGTGGCGGGAGCTGACGTCCGGCATCGACGTGCCCGTCAGCCTGCACCTGGACCACTGCCCCGACCGCGGCGTCATCTCCGGCTGCCTGGCGAGGGGCTGGAACTCCGTGCTGTTCGACGCCTCGTCCCTGCCCGTGCAGGAGAACCAGCGGCAGACGGTGGAGGTCGTGGCCGAGGCCAGGTCGTACGGCGCGGACGTCGAAGGCGAGATCGAGTCCATTACCGGCGTCGAGGACGGCATCGGGTCCGACGAGGTAGCGCACCGCGAATCGCTGCCGACGGCCCTTGAATTCATCCGGGCGACCGGCATCACGGTCTTCGCCCCTGCCATCGGGAACGCGCACGGGGTGTACAGCGCCGAGCCGCATCTCGACGCGCAGCGCGTCTCCGACATCGTCGCGGCGGAGCCCATCCCGATCGCCCTGCACGGCGGCACCGGCCTGACCGACGCGCAGTTCACGGACCTGATCAGCCGCGGCTGCGCCAAGGTGAACATCTCCACGGCGCTCAAGGTCACCTACATGCAGTCCAGCCTGGCGTTCCTGCGCGGGGCCGAGGAACGCGGCAGCTGGGATCCGCCGTCGCTGTTCGACGCGACCCGGGCCGCCGTCAAGGAGATGGCCGCCGGGCACATCCGCCGGTTCGGCAGCGCCGGCAAGGCGTGGTGAGCGGGCCATGACCGCCGCGCCGGCCCCCCGGGCGCTGGTGTTCGACTGCGATGGCGTGCTCGCCGACACCGAGCGGTACGGGCACCTGCCCGCCTTCAACCAGACGTTCGAGGAATTCGGCCTTCCCGTGCGCTGGAGCGCCCCGGACTACCTGGAGAAACTGCAGATCGGCGGCGGCAAGGAGCGGATGGCCAGCCTGCTCACGCCCGAGTTCATCGCCGCGGCCGGCCTGCCCGCCGACGCCGCGGCGCAGCAGGCGGCCGTCGCCGCCTGGCACCGGCGCAAGACCGAGATATACGCCGAGCTTGTGGCGTCCGGCGCGGTCGTGCCCCGGCCCGGCATCGCCCGGGTGGCCGCCGAGGCGATCGCCGATGGCTGGCGGCTCGCCGTCGCCTCCACGTCGGCGGAGGCCTCCGTCCGGGCGACCCTTGAGCGTGCCGTGGGGCCCGAGCAGGCCCGCAAGTTCGGGGTATTCGCCGGTGACATGGTGCCGCAGAAGAAGCCGGCGCCAGACATTTACCTGCTCGCCCTCAAGGAACTTGACGTTCCGGCCGATCGCGCGGTCGTCGTGGAGGACTCAAGGAACGGGATGCGGGCGGCCATCGGCGCGGGCGCGACCTGCGTCGTCACCGTGAACGGCTTCACCGAGCATGAGGACTTCAGCGAGGCCGCGCTCGTGGTCAGCTCCCTGGGCGACCCGGAGGGCGAGCAGGCCGTTGTCCTCGCCAATCGCAGCCGCGCGCGGCCGGGCGCCTGGGTCACCATGGCGGACCTGGCCGCGACCCTCCCCCCTTAGCCAACTGACAACCAGCCACGCGCGGCCAGCCGCCCGACAACCAGCCACCCGCGGCCAGCCGCCCGACAACCAAGGAGCGCTCATGTCTACTGCCAGCCTCGGCGACGTTGAGGCCGTGGTGCGCGCTATGGCGCAGACCGCCGTCGACAACGAGAAATACTTTGGCGACCTGGACGCCGTGGTCGGCGACGGCGACTTCGGCTACTCGATGGCACGCGGCTTCGAACTGGTGCTGCAGGACTGGGACGGCTTCGACCGCGCCGATATCGGCACGTTCCTGAAGAAGGTCGCCGTGGTCATCACCAGCCGGATCGGCGGCACGTCCGGCCCGATCTGGGGCACGGCGCTGCTGCGGGCCGCGACCACCTGCGGCCCCGCCACCAGCCTGGAGCCTGAGCAGATCGTCGCGATGCTGCGGGCCTCCATCGAGGGGATCAAGGCGCGCGGCCGGTCCGACGTCGGCGACAAGACGCTGCTCGACGCGCTGGTCCCGGCCGTGGACACGATCGAGGAACAGGTCGCCGCGAAGGCCGGCGCGGCCGCCGCACTGCGCGCGGCGGCGACCACCGCGCGCGAGAGGGCCGAGGCGACGCGGACCATGCAGGCCATGCGAGGCCGCGCGAGCTACACCGGCGAGCGCAGCATCGGCAGTCTCGACGCGGGCGCCGTCGCCATCGCCGTCATCCTGGAGGCACTCGCCGACCAGTGGCCGGACCTCCCGGCCCGGTCCTGACCAATGCTCGCCGACCAGTGGCCGGACCTCCCGGCCCGGTCCTGACCAATGCTCGCCGACCAGCGGCCGGACCCCCCGGCCTGGTCCTGACCAATGGAGGTTGGGTTATATGAAGAAGTTCGTTAACGACCCGCAGCAGTTCGTGCCCGAGATGCTCAAGGGGATCGCGCTGGCCAACCCTGGCACGCTGAAGTACGTGCCGGAGTACAACCTGATCATGCGGAGCGACGCGCCCAGCGACGACAAGGTATCCGTCATCCAGGGATCGGGGTCCGGCCACGAGCCCGCGCACGTGATGATCGTCGGCAAGGGCATGCTGGACGCGGCCTGCCCCGGCGACGTGTTCGCCGCCCCGCCGATGGACTACGTGCTGGAGACCAGCAAGCTGCTGAACTCGGCCAAGGGCGTGCTGCACATCATTAACAACTACACCGGCGACCGGATGGCCTTCGAGATGGGCAAGGAGATGGCGGAGGCCGACGGCGTCACGATCGGGACGCTGCTCGTCGACGACGACGTCGCGGTGAAGGACTCCACCTACACTGTCGGGCGCCGCGGCGTGGCCGGGAACTTCTTCGTGATCAAGGCGGTCGGCGCGGCGTCCGAGCAGGGCGCGGATCTCGACGAACTGCTGCGCATCGGCAACAAGGTGAACTCCGTGACCAGGACGATGGGCATGGCGCTGACCTCGTGCACCCCGCCGGCCAAGGGCTCGCCGCTGTTCGAGCTCGGCGACGACGAGATGGAGATGGGCGTCGGGATCCACGGCGAGCCCGGCCGCCGCCGGGAGAAGCTGGCCAGCGCCAACGCGATCGTGGACGAGCTGCTCGAGGCGGTCGTGACCGACCTGCCGTTCAGCCAGGGCGACGACGTGGCGCTGATGGTCAACGGCCTCGGCGGCACGCCGATCAGCGAGCTGTACATCCTCTACGGGTACGCGCACGAGCAGCTCGCCAGGCGCGGGATCAACGTGCGGCGCAACTACGTCGGCGAGTACTGCACCTCGCTGGACATGGCCGGCACGTCCATCACGCTCACCCGCCTGGACGACGAGATCACGGGGCTGCTGGCAGCGCCAGCCGAGATCGCCATCCGGACGTTCTGAGCCTGCATGCCAGCCGGCCGGGCCTGCGCGGGTGCCGCCGGCCCGGCTGGCTTCCGTCACTGCCCCGGCTACCTGAGGCCGGGGGCGGCACTGGCACCGACGGCTGCGTAATGCCCGAATTTCCGGCTCGCGACGCGGAGGGCTCACGGCGCGGAGGGCTGGCGGACCGGGGCGAGCGCAGCGCGGTAGACGTTCACGGTGCCGCCTCCTGGGTTCCACACGCGCACCTCGATGCGCTCAAACTCGTGCGTCCGGCCGAACTGCGCGCGGAACGGGCCCCAGCCGCCGTAGATCGTGGTCTCGAAGCCCGCGGCGGCGTCCACCGGCAGGCTGATCGTCTGGGTTCCGCTGGTCGAGGGAACGCTCAGCCGGGTGAGCAGCACGCCGCCGGTGTCGTTCCAGATCTCGACGTTGACCGGCCCGGTCGATGACAGGGTGACGGACGCCCGGTACTGGCCGGGCGGCCGCTGCCATTCGAGCCTGTCGGCGACATAGCCCTCGCGGCCGGTCGATGTCACGTGCCAGCCGGCCGGCGGCCCGGTTACCATGGCGCGCCCGGCGGCGCCTGGCGCCGTCCAGCCCGGCAGCGGGGCCGCGCCGCCGGGCACCCGGAGCCTGCCAAAACCGGGCGGCGGGCTCCAGCGGAACGCCCATACGCCGTTGGCGTCCGTGACCAGCGTGGCATGCAGCGGGCCGGCCAGCTGCCCGGCGAAGACCATCGCCCCGGCCGTGGTCTGCGTCTCGATCCCGGACCACGGGGTGAAGATGAACCAGTCCTGACCCTGCTGGATCGGCAGGTTACCGTTCAGCGGCCGCACGTCGCGCCGGCCGGAGAAGCGGCCGACAACCCCCTGGGAGGCGAACACCGCGGCCGAGGCCGGGATGCGCGCCTCGACGGCGGCCAGCGTCGCGGCCACCCCGCCGGGCACCCGCAGCCACTGCTCCGGCGTCCGCGGCGACCATACTGCCGACCAGCCGATCGCCTGGGCCGCCACCAGGCCGGCCAGCACCAGGCCGGTGCGGCGGCGCCGCCGGGTGAGCCAGCCGAGCACGCCCACGGTGGCGACCGGCATCAGCACGTAGACCGGCAGGCTCTGGAACAGCGGCTCGGAGAACAGGAAGCCGCGGAACAGGTCGTTCGACAGGGTAACCACGAGCAGCAGCGGCAGCAGCGGCAGGAACCCGAGGCCGAGCAGCCCGGACGACCCGAGGTTGGCCCACAGGTCGATGCGCTTGGACCACAGCTTCGCCGCTACCGCGACCGGGTGGAAGGCGAGCCCCTTCACCAGCGCGAGCAGGCTGAGGGAGCCCGTGTAGCCCGGGGCGGCCAGGTAGTCGTAGGCCTGCAGGCCGTGGCCGGAGCCTTTGTTGCCGTGAATGACCGCGACCAGCAGCACGGCGCCCAGGCCGGCGCACGCCATGACCGCGCCGCGCCGCCATCCGCCCCTGACCGCAATCGCGGCACCGAGCCCCAGCCCGAATACGTAGGTACCGGCCACGTCACCGCAGGCCAGCAGGAGAACCAGCCAGACCCATGCCCGGCGGCGGCCGGCCACGAGATCCCGGGCCAGCAGCGCGGTGAACAGCACTGCCAGGCACTCGGCATGGAAATCGAACGAGACCGCCCACCAGGACCACGGGTTGACGGCGAGCAGCACGAGCCCGGCGCCCGCCAGCCATCGTGCGTCACCGCCGCGCCGCTGCCGCTGGGCGATCTCGCAGAGCCAGCGGAATGCCACCAGCTCCGCGCCCACCACGCAGGCGTCCTGCAGCCACAGCAGGAACAGGCCACTGGGAAACACCCAGTAGAGCGGCGCCAGCGGCCACATGATGAACTCGGCGTGGTTCTGCCAGAACGGGAAATTACCGACGGTGTCATAAGGGTTAAGGTCGCCGTGCGCGATCAGGTACCAGGCCTGCTGATACTGCGCGAAGTCGGGAGTGAGCGCGAAATGGTGGTAAAGCAGCGCGCTCCAGAAGCCGAACGCGGCCAGTTTCAGCCCCAGCACCGCGTAACCGATACGGCGAATCCGCCGCAGCGGCTCGGCTGGCACCGGGCGAACCTCCGGAATGAGGTACGCAGCCCCCGTGGCCAGTCCGCTCATGAGCGGAACCGCACGGCGAGGATCGGTGAGTACCCGTACGGGTAGAACAATTCCGGCCGGACGAGATTGGCCTCGAAATAGACCGGATTGGCGCCGCCGGCCGGCGAGTGAATGGTGAAGGAGGCCACGCCGTCGGCGTTGGTCAGGGCCTGGACCGGCGTCTCGCCCTGCTGGCCCTGGTTGATGACGGCCTGGCTGAACTGCAGGCCGCGCTGCGCGTAGATCACCTGGCCCAGGTAGACGGGCACGTTCGCGGCCCTGACGGGCGCGTCCAGCCGGTTGACGATCTCGGCGCGCACCGTGAAGTCCTGTCCCCGCGGGACAGGCTGGCTGATCGTGGCCGGCCGCAGCACCAGCCGCCACCGGCTCGCCACGTAGGCGCCGGTCCGGCTCACCGATGGCGGACCCCGGGAGAAGGCCAGGACCTGGAACCCGCTGCCGATCGACGGCATGGCGAAGTAGCTCGGTGCGACGATCACGTAACTGGCCCGCTGATGCGGCCCGAGCACGGCCGGGCCGCGCTGGCGGAGCCAGAAGGCGGTCATGGTCGTGCCATCCTCGATCGTGAAGGCGGGCTGGATGGCCGCGGCGGTGTTGTTGGTGACGGCCAGGTTCAGCTGCTCCACGGTGGCGAGCTGGCCGGTCGTGCGCACCGACTGGATGAGGACGTCCAGCGGGCTCGCCGCGGTCAGCGCGATGGTGACCGCCGCGGCGCAGGCCGCCGCGCCGCCGAGGACGACCCACCGCCAGTGCCGCCACCGCGCCGCCGCCGGCCGCGGCGACACGGTGGCGGCTGCCGCGATGGCTGCCGGGATCAGCATCACCAGGTAGCTGCCGAACGAGCGGGTCGCGAAGAACAGCACGACCGACGGGATGAGGAAGGCAGCGGGCTTGAGCGCGGGGTAGGTCACGGCGTAGCAGGCGAGGGCGGCGGCGAGGACGACCGCCGCCGCGACCGTGTAGGCGCGCAGCGATCCGCCGCCCACGGGGAGCGAGAGGCTGAGGCTGATCAGGCCCTGGCCGGCCGGGACTGTCTCGGCGGAGAACGGCGCCAGGACCCCGCGCAGCCATCCGCCGGGCGCGGTCAGCAGGTAGGGGGCGTTCGGCACCAGGAAGGCGGCGATCGCGATGGCCGCGTACCTGAGGCCGTCGCGAGCCGCCTGGCCCCAGCCCGCCCGCTGCCGGGATTCAAGCGCGATGCCCACCACCACGAACGGGGCCACCAGCCAGGGCGTCTGCTTGACGGCCATGGCGAGGCCCAGCAGGACCGGGCCCCGCCAGGCGGCCAGTCCCCTGGTGGTGGCGAACCGGTCCCACCGGACGGCGGCGCCGACGAGCAGCGGCACGAACAGGCAGTCGGTGATGCCGCCGACCGCGTAGCCGATGTACACGTCCAGGCTGGCGATCACCGCCACCAGCGGCGCCAGCCGCCTCGGCAGCACCGCGAACAGGATGACCGCGCCCAGCGCCCAGGCCGCGACGTCCATCCAGACGGCCGCCTGCGTCGTGATGCCGAGAGCGAGCAGCGGCAGATAGGCCTCGAAGGCCAGGGCCGGGTACGACAGGAGCGTCACGGGCTGGCCGTTCAGCCGGAACGTGTATCCGTTCGGCGAGACGTGAAACTGCGGGAAGGCGGCAGCCATGGAGTGCAGGTAGGGATTGATGCCGTGCAGCGCCAGCTGCGCCGCGAACTGGTCGAAGGCGATCTCGTCGGTGCCGTAATCGGGGCTGATCAGTATCTGGAAGTAGCTCCACAGGGCCAGCGCGGCCAGCACCGCGGCCAGCACCGCCCAGTCGGCCTGGCGCTGCCGGCGGCTGCCGGTCACCGACTCGGGGAGCCACGCGGCGATGACGGCTAACAGCCCGGCCAGCCCCAGTGCCACCACCGGGACAGCGAGCCAGGGCCCGAGCGTGAGGTACCCGGACAGCCGGAACGACCAGATGACGACCGAGGCACCTGCCAGTGTCCGGAGCGCGCGTCCCGCCCACGCACCGCCGTCTCGGTCGTCGCGGTCGTCGGCGTCGTCGCCGGCCTCGCGGGCGTCGCGGTCGTCGCGGTCGGCCGGGGCACTAGGCGGCGAAGACCTGGATGTTCCCATAGCCGGACGTCCCCACCACCTCGTACAGCTGACTCCCGCTCGCCGAGACGAGCAGCTCGCGGCAGTCACTCGGTGCTGGCAGGACGCGGCGCACGCTCTCGGTGCGTACATCCACCACGGCCACGTTGGAGACCTGCCTGGTGCCTTTCAGCACGTAGAGCGTGCTGCCGTCCGGGCTCAGGGCGATGGACCTGCCGATATTGCCGACCCTGAATCTCGCCGTGATCTGGCCGCTGGAAATGCTGATCGCGTCGACCAGGCCATTACGCTGCAGTACATAGAGGGTGGTCTGCTGGATATCAGGCGCTATGGACGCTGTATTGGCGGGTACCGGGACGTTGCCGAGCCGCTTGCCGTTCTGGGAATTGACGATTGTCACGCTGGCGGAGGCAGGCCAGGCGGTCAGCACGTAGAACGTGGTCCCGTCGCTTCCCAGCACCACCTGGCGGGCCGGGGCGGGCAGCGCGATGGTCCGGATCACCTTCGCGGTCCGGCCGTTCAGCAGCTGGAGCGTTCCCGACCGGCGGGTTCCCAGCGCGAGGCCGAGCACCCCAGCGGCGGACTCCGTGACCGAGCGCGCCGCCTTGCTGACCGGCACGCTGCCGCCCACATGGCCGCTGGCCGAGCCGAACTCGAAGAGGCCAATGCTCGCCCTGCCCGCGATTGCCCACATGATCCCGTTGGGCTGCGGCTCCGCGGCGGCGATGAGGTTCTTCGGCGCGGGCACCACCCGCTCGGGCAGGATCCTGGCCGTGGCTGAGCTGCTCCCCGCCGCGCCGGTTCCGCCGCATGCGGCCAGCACGAGGGCCGACATGAGCGCCACGGCTGCCACGGCGTGGCGCCTCGCGCTCACGCCGCGGCGGGCGGTGCCAGGCCGGCCGGCACGCGGAAGATCGCGGCGAAGAGATCCGCTCTGGCTGCCTCGACGGTGACCGCTGGTCCCAGTCCCGCAGCCTGGCTGGCGTCCAGGCTGCGCAGCTTGCTGGTGCGCGCCAGGATCGCGTAGTCGGAGCTGGCGTCCACCCCGATCCAGGCCCGCCGGCTGCGGACGACCGCGTGCGGAGCCCGCATGAAGCGGTTGCCGTTCCATACCACCACGAGGCTTGACCTGGTTATCGCTGACGACGTCAGGCGGAGCCGCAGCGGCCTGGCGAAGGTCCCCGGGTACGCCACGCCGCCCTGCTGGACGAGAATGCCCACGCCGCCGACGGCACGATAGCCGCCGAAGCCTGCGTCGCCGATGCTCCGCCCGCCCTGGCAGGCCCCGGTCTGCGCGTAGGGCTGAGTCATCGTGATCTGGACCGGCGCCGAGAAGGTGCCCCGGCGAACCCGGAGCCTGAAGACGAGATTGTGGATCCTGAGCGGCCCGATGAGCGTGCCAGCGGGCGCGACCGTCCGGCTCGTCACTATGCAGTAGTAACCACCGGGAACCGGCGTGGGCCCGGGCGTCGGCGGGCCGTAGCCGGCCAGCGCGATTCCGGAATTGGCGACAAGCATGGCGGCGCTCACGCCAGCCGCGCATGCCATCTGCTGCAGGAGCCTGTGCCAGCAGACATGTCGCATAAGCAGGTCCCCCCCACGCCTGGCGAACTTTTCCGTGAACGAGTTCTCTGGTAGCTGAGAGTAACAGATTGTTTACGGCAAGTCATGGGCTCCGACAGCCCGGCCGCGTGTTTGGCGCCGAACCGCGGCATTAGGCGAGGGACGCGAAGAGGTCGCCGTGCCGCTGCACGCGGTCGAGCACCTGGTCCGGGGTGAACCGCAGTCGCTGCGGGTCGCCGCCGCGCTCGCAGTCGCGGACCTCATCCCAGCTGACGGGAGCGGAGGCCGACGGGTCGGCGGTGCCCCGCAGCGAGTAGACGGCGACCGTCGTCTTGGCCGGGTGGTTCTGGCTCCAGTCGATGAGCACCCGGCCGCGGCGCAGGTCCTTCTTCATGCTCGTCACGACAAGCTCGGGGTGATCCTGCGCCACCGCCTGAGCGAGCCGGAGCGCGCGCTCGCGAGCCGCGTCCCAGCTGGTGCGGGCGGGCAGCCCGACGTAGAGCTGGAGGCCCTTCGACCCGCTCGCCTTCGCCAGCGGCTCGCGGTCACGGCCGGTCATGCGGCCGGCGATCCAGGACGCGACGCGGCAGCACTCCACGATCGAGGTTCCCGGTCCCGGGTCAAGGTCGAAGACCAGGTGGTCAGGCTTGCCGGGCAGCGTGCGGCGGGGCCCGGCGCGCCAGAGCGGCACATGGAACTCGATAACGGCCAGGTTCGCCGCCCAGATCAGCGTCGGCTGGTCGGCCACGACCGCGTACTCGACCTCGCCGGGGTAGCCGGAACCGCCCCACCCGTGCCCGGTGCCCGTCGAGGGCACCCTGACGGTCGTGACCCACTCTGGCGCGTGCGATGGCACGTGCTTCTCGACGAAGGACTTGCCGCCGACGCCGTCAGGGAACCGGCGGAAGGTGACCGGCCGGTCCCGCAGATGCGGCAGCATCACCGGGGCGATCCGGGAGTAGTAGTCGAGCATCTCTCCCTTGGTGAATCCGGTCGCGGGATACAGCACCTTGCCGAGGTTCGACAGCGACAGCCGCCTGCCCTCGACGGCTGCCACCACGCGATCCGGGCTCACCGGCGTCAGAGGACCGCGCGGCCCTGGCCGGCGGCGGCTCTCGCGAAGGCGTCAGCGACCGGACCCTGGCCGGCGAAGTGCCCGTCCTGGCCGGCGGGGCGCCCGTCCCGGCCAGCGGGCAGCGGAAGAGACAGCCGGGCGAACTCGGCCGCGATCTGGTGCCAGAGGCGCGCCCTGCGCAGCATGCCGTGACCGCTGCCCCGCACCTCGATCGCCGCGACCTGCCCGGCGGAGCGGGCACGCTCCGCGTAGGCCCAGGTCTCCCGCGGGTCGCAGACACGGTCGGTGCTCGCGTGCACGAGCAGTACCCGCCGCCCGGCGAGCTGGTCGACGGGCTCGCCGGGCGGCAGCCAGGGCGCCAGTCCGGCCACGGCCGAGACCAGCGGATGCCCGGCCGCGCGCAGCGCGGCGCGCGCCCCCATCGAGTGGCCGACCAGGACGACGGGCACGGGCCACGGGCCGGCCGAGATCTGGTCGAGCAGCTCGGTCAGGTCACGCACCGGAGAGGCGTCGGCGCCGTTCCAGCCGCGGAGCCGGAAGCGCGGCCGCCGGACCTCGACCCCGTCGCCGCGCACCGCGTGCCTGATGGCCCGCGCGACCGGCACCATCCGCAGCACGCTGAGCTGCAACGGGCTGGTCGTCGCCCGGCTGACCGACCGGCCGCCATGGGCAACCACGACGATCCCTGACGTGCCGGCGGCATCGCTACGGCCGCTCGCGCGAAGCAGCGTCTCGCGGTCCACCGGCACCGCCTCCTCAGAGTCCAGGCCGGGGATCGCCAGCGTGGGTATCCAGGCCGGCGATCGCCAGCGTGGATCCGAACCCGGCGAGCGCGCGGTTTGTTCCTGCTGGTGCGGCGGGCGCCCGCGGCTTTCGCGGTGGCCTCGCGCAGCGCCCCGCGGCGCATCACGATGCCCTTCCCGTCAGACATCCTCATTTTGCATGGGAGTGCGTTCGTCCATAAGGGCGGCATGACGTCCAGTTCGCGATAGAACTCGCACATGCCCAGGAATGATTGGGTTTGGCTAGCCGGACCGTATATATGGTGATACAGTGTCGGCCCCAGTACTTTGGAGTAATAGCGGTTCAGGGGGTCCGGTGGACGAGATATTCAGCGATGGCGACGTGCTGCAAGTATTCGAGCTTCATGACGACGGGGTGGTGCCTAAGCTCGATTTACTGGATCCTTTGGACCGTGCGCTCATAGCGACCTTCTTCGATGCCGATCAAAACCCAGATAAGCTAACCCAGCTGGCCTGCCTAATGCCTGCACCGTCGGCGTCAAAGTTTTCGAAGGCCTGTCCGATAACTCCCCGACAGGATGGAAGAAATTCGTCCTGTACATTACTTCCCTTAACACTCAGACGTTGTGGGACAGATTCCAAAAGCACGGTGAGCAGTCTTACGAGACAGCTATCTTTGCCGACTGGGTCGTATTTACGATAGGCCGCAGCGGGTGGGGGCCTGATGGCAACGAGACACCACTCGGCAGACAGCATTCATACTGTATGTCAGTCGCCGCCGAGGCTGGCGGGGGAATAAAGCAGAACCCCCAAACCGGCCGCTTCGAGGCTCCGGATGGATCCGCTGCTCGTAACTACGATGCCTCAGCCGCGCCGTCTGCCCAGAAAATCGGCGCGCCAGCCGCTGAGCCGCCCGCTACGTCAGCACCTGCGAAGAGAGGGATATTCCGCCGCCGATGATCTGGCGCGGTTGCAAGCTGACGCAACGGAGCTTGCCGATGAATGTCGGGGACGACCCACCGATGGAGTCATTAGCGCCGGGCGTTGCTAACTATCTAGACTGGCGTCGGCCTAGCCAAAGTGACCCCAGTGCGTGGCGATTTCGAGCAGAAGACCCGCGAGCGCGAGCGCGATACCTGCAATGATCGTTAGAGCGGCGGCAAACCTGGGCTTCGGGATTTGTGCCGCAGCGAGCCAGATCCCGGCGAGGAAGATCAGCCCGAATCCGGCTTCGGCGAGTCGCACGCCAGTGTGAGGTGTCATGGCACGTAATTAGACCGTCCACACCAGACAGAATGGCTTGCCGGCCGGATCGGCGTAGACGCGCCAGTTCGGGCCGGCGCCGTCCAGTCTGGTGGCACCGATGTCGAGGGCGGCCCGTTCCGCCGCGTCCACATCCTGGACGGTCACGTCGAGGTGGATCTGCTGCGGGTACGCCGGATCCGGCCAGCGCGGCGCGGTGTACTGCTCCACCTGCTGCAACATCACCGGCTGCGCGCCGTCCTCGCCGATCATGGCGACCCCGTCCGCCTCGTATGTCACCGGCTTGCCGAGCAGCTTCGCGTAGAAGTGGCTCAGCGCCTTCGCGTCGGGGCAGTCGAGCATGACGCCCATCAGGGTGGTCCGCGGATCGCCGGTGTTGACGCACAGGTCGAACGGGTGGCCGGCCGGGTCGGCCAGTGTGTGCCACCGTTCGTTGCGGCGCAGCAGGCTGGCGCCGAGCTGCTGGGCGCGTTCCGCCGCCGCATCGATGTCCGGTACCCGGAAGTCGAGATGGGCCTGCTGCGGACGGTCCTGGTCCGGCCAGTGGGGCGGCACGTGGTCGGTGGCCCGTTGCAGGCCGATCCGCCAGCCGTCACCGGAGTCGATCGTGATCCACTCGTCGTCGTCGTCGGGGGCACGTCGCCAGCCGGCGAGCTGCTCGTAGAACGTGGCCAGCAGGCCGATGTCCGGGGCGTCCAGCGCCACGGCCCGCAGTGAGCCGATCGCCCGCCGGTGCGGTTCGGAGGTCATGCCCCCGATCCTGCCGATCCCGGGGCCGGCCCGCCACCGGAAACCGGCGTTGACGATCCGTTGCGCAGATCGCGGAGCTACGGGCCAGGGTGGCCCGGCTGGAGGGATGCTGTCGCGCAACAGTGCTAACTCCTCGGACCAGGTTTTTCAGGTCGAAGTAGCTACTGCTGAGGTGCTGGCGGGAGAGGTGCTGGCGGAAAGGTGCTGGTGAGCGCCGTCCTTACCGGCGGACACTTTTGCCGATAGTGTGGCTCAGGTCGGGACATGTGCCAGATCATTGGGAGGCGGGCATGACGGAGGACGCAGGACCCAGGATTACCGGGATCCATCATGTCTCGGCAACGGTCACCGACGTCGAAGCGAGTGTGGCGTGGTACCAGCGGCTGTTCGGGATGGACCGGATACCGTTCACCTTCCGGCACTATGGGCACGAGGACACCGGCTACGGCGTGATGCTCCTCGATCCGCGCTTAGGCATAGGGATCGGGCTGGACTTCCACCAGGCCAATCGCGGGGAAACCTTCGATGAGTGCCGCACGGGGCTGGACCACTTGTCCTTCGGCGTGGCCACCCGCGATGAGCTGGCGGCCTGGGCGGCCAGGCTCGATGAGCTCGGCATCCCGCACACCGGCATCAGGGACGAGCAGCAGCCCCTGGCTTACTCCACAGTGGTGTTCCGGGACCCGGACAACATCCAGCTCGAGTTCATCGCGCTCGGCTGACCACAACCGTGACGCTCGATACAAAGCGGGCGTCGCCAAGGCAAGCGCCCATCCCCGGCCGGTCACTAGAACCCACCTTCAGCAAGCCGCTGGCGCCGCCGATGTGAGGCCGGCGCGGCTGACGGATCACGGCGCTGATGGATAGTTACGGCTGTCCGGATCAGTGGCTGGAGAGGTTGATCGCGCGGATGAACACCACCGGGTGCGGGTCGCCGCGAACGCCAGGGTAGGCGTCGTTGAACTGGTAGTCGATCCGCCCGGCGCCGCTGACCCGGTAGCGCGGCTTCGCGGCCGGACGGCCGCCCGGGCGGCCTGCGGGCCCGAAAGGCTGGTATGCGCTGGCGGTCACGTGGCGTCCCCGGGCCGGCTCACCTCGGCAGAGTCACCCGCGGCAAAGCCGCCGAGAAGCACATGCCGGCGGGCGGGGTCCGCGAGCTCGTCAGCGGTGGCGCGCCAGTCGCGCGCAAGCTGGTCCAGTTCAGTGAGGTCATCGTCGTGGTAGGCCACCGAGACGGCGGCCCGCAGCTCGGCGATGAACGTCACGAGGTCTGCATCATCGAAGTGACGCAGCCAGGTCAGGTCACCAAAATCGCGCGGGACGCGGTCACCGGGCGGCTTGGCGAGAACTCTTTCGGCGACGTCCAGGCGATCGTGCCAGCGGCTTACCGCGTCCAGCACCTCATAATGCCGGGCAGGCAACAGCACCAGGCCCATCCCGTCGGTGTCGCGGATCCGCGCGACGCCGCGGCGGGCCGCATCGGTCACTTCCCGCCGCTTGCGATCGAGGTCACTCGCTGTGTAGATCACCGCCGCAGACATATTCCTAAGATAATCCATCACATCTTAGGAAGCAATCTACTGTGCCCGGAAGCCGTTGATCATCTTCGCGTCCGGCTCCTGGTCCGGGCTGCTTCTGCCCGGCGGCGACAAGGCCGTCAACTCACAGCGGTAGTACCGGGCCATCATCCCGCTCGCCGCGCAGCTCAACGCCGCCAGCGCCGCCGAGGACCAGGAGTAAGGAACATGCCCAGGCGCACGAGGCATCGCCGACGCCACGAGCATGAGCGTCGCCCGCATCTCGTGGTCTGACGGGGCCTGTGTCCATACGGATTTGGGTAATCTGCACGGGTGCCAGCAGGGCCAATGAGCGGAGCGGCTATCCGCCCCCGGGAGGCGGCGTGACCGCTGAGTGCTACGCGCGGGCGCCTGCGGCACCGAGATCGTCGGAGCGGCCGCCGCGATGCGTCTCCCTCCCGGGTGCGCGCCTTCTTACGGTCGAGCAGCCTGTCCAGCTCCGCCTGCCAGCTGGCCCGGCCGGTGACCGGCGGGCGGGCGGCGTCCTCCGGCTCGCCTGTCATGTTCGCCTCCATGGTGTCCGCCCACCGGTTTAGACCACGCGTCCCCGCCGAACTCATCGCGCCGGGCATGTTACCGGCCAGTCACCTAAATTCGTGTCTAACACCCCAGTGTCCGAGTGGAAGCTCGCAGTGTCAGAGCGGGTGACTACGGTGGGCCCAATCTGTTCACCAACATGGCGACTGCCTGTCTGCCTGCGCCATGCCAGCGCGACACGGGCCATTTGGGCTGGAAGGTCCACGGGGCGCGTGCCGGTCCGTGGGAGGCTTGCATGGTGAGTCCGGCTACTGCTGTCGACCTGTTCTGCGGCGCTGGGGGGGCATCCCTAGGCCTGGTGAGAGCCGGGTTTGACCTGCGGCTGGCCGTGGATGCGCATCCTACATACGGGATGACGCACAGCGCGAACCTGCCTGGAGAGTTCCTGTCGGCCGACTTGCGGACAGTGGACGTCGAGAAAGTGCTAGCTGCGGCGAGCATAACGACCGGGGAACTCGATGTGATGTTCGCCGGCCCCCCTTGCCAGGGGTTCTCCATGATCGGGGCCCGGGTGGTGTGGGATGACCGCAATAATCTCTTCCGGGAGGTGCTGCGGCTCGCGGCCGGATTGCGACCGCGATGCATAGTGATCGAGAATGTCCCCGGCCTTGTCACGCTGGCCGGGGGAGCGTACTTGAGGGCGATCCTGCAAGGACTGCAGGACGAAGGCTACGAGGCGGCGTGTGCCGAGTTGCTGGCCGCCCAGTACGGCGCACCGCAGATGCGCTGGCGCCTCCTAGTCGTTGCCTGGCGCAAAGATTTGGGTATTCCGGCTGGTTATGGCTTCCCGCGCCCCTCGCATGGCCTGGACGCCATAGGTGATCTGCTCCCGAACTGCACCATCACCGCGCAGCAGATGGAGGGCTTCATCACGACGGGTGATGCCATCTCAGATCTGCCAGCCGTCTGCGCCGGCGAAGAAGTCACTGAGTACGTCGGGCCGCCCGCATCTGCCTACCAGGCCGGGATGCGCGACGGGCTACGAGGTGAGCTGCACAACCATTACGCTGCCCGGCTGTCCGCGGCCAATCTCGCCCGCCTTGCCATGCTCCGCCCTGGCCAGGACTGGCGGGACCTCCCGCGGGACCTCTTGCCCGGAGGCATGCAGCGTGCCCTGCGCAAGGACCACACCCGCCGGTACAGGCGCATGACCTGGGACGGAGTTCCCCGGGCCGTCATCACCCGGTTCCGCGATCCCAAATCCGGTGAGTACACCCATCCAGACCAGGACCGCACCATCACGATCCGCGAGGCAGCCCGGCTGCAGGGTTTCCCGGACAAGTTCGTCATACATGGTGACCGGTCCAGTCAGTACGACCAGGTGGGCAACGCGGTGCCGGTGCAGCTTGCCCAGGCAATCGCCGACGAGATTGGCCGCTGCCTGGCTGGCAGGCTGGGCGAACCGCTTGCTGATCCTTTCCGCCGGCGCCCGGTCGATGCCCTCGGCCATCGGGGAGAACTGATCAGCCGCCTGGATCAGATCCGCTAGCGCGACGACTCCAGTGAGAGAGCAATCTCACCTTGAGTGATAGCCAGCCAGCACAGAGCCTTTCCGGCCCCGCCGCACGTGCTCTCGCACGCCCCCACATCTCAGAATGGTTCGGGCACAGGATCTTTCCTGTTGTCTCAGTCAGTCCCGTCGCCGTCAGCGACCAGACAGCCGGGCGCTGCCCGTTCTTGTCCGACACGCTCAATAAAAGCACGGCGTGCGTGAAGGCCGAGAACTCGCGAGGTGTCTGCACCATCAGTGCCACCAGCAATGGCCCCCGCCAGGACTGGCTAGTGTGCCCCTATCGAGCCCTGGACGACTCCCTGCTGTCGGATATGATCCGGCGACTCTACGAAGTCCCCGGATACCTGCCAGTTCTTATCAGACCAGTCCTGGCCCTCAGGGAAGACGCTGAGCGAGCCACTATCCTGGATGCGGTGCATACGGCTGGAGGACCACGTGTTTTCCTATATTTTCAGGATAAGCTTGGTGGCGAAATCGGACTGTCGAAGACCCCGGCATCACCAGAGCTATCGTTTGATATTACGGTCGTGGAATTGCTATCGGCAAGTGAGAACGACACGGCCGCTCCGGGTTCCTTGCGTGTCGGCAAGTATGGCGTGATCGAACTCTAGACCACGGACACTCATGGGAGCTACAGGCATGCGGTAACTGCACTTACGAGTGCCCTGGATCTGCACGGTAGTCGCTTTCCGGAGCAGCTGGCTGAGAACCCCGAATGGTCGGGGCGGCGAATCGAGGGACCTAATATCTCCAACGTCTTCAAACGGACCTTCTATCAGATTGCATTTAAGTTTCAGGTCACTAAGCGCGATACCGCCGCCGGATGCGTCCTGGCGCTGCCGCAGCCAGTCTGGGATTCATGGCAGCCCTTCCTCGGAGGGCCAGAACTTCATAAGCAGCCAGACGGCACCTGGCGCCTGCTCGATGACCACGATGCCCACCCAAGTGACTGGATCTACGTATTCGACATCGCCGACCAGCCGGATGACGCTGGCCCTGCACCGCTCGATGTGCGCCTCGTCATCGGCACGGATGCTCAGACCCTGAGCCGGGCTGCCTTCGACATCGCCCCGGCCAAGGCGGTAGAGCACGATGGTACCCATGATGCCGTCGCCTCCGCGATCATCCGCCGTCTCGGCGCCTACCTCGCAGGTGCGTGATCTCGCGGATGTCACTGCGCCGCGACCAACATCTGTCAGGGAGCTCTGCGGCGCGTCACCGGCGCGGCGGGACCGGGGCCGACTAATCCGTTCAGAAATTTCCTGACTGCCGGGCCGGGGACGGCTTCGCTAGGATCATCAGGTAGCCGCGTCCGGGAGCGAGGTACCTGTGATGGAGACTGACACTCTCGGGTCGGCCGCGGACGACAGCGCTGGCGTGGCCGGCACCGGCACCGGCGAGCTGCTGGGCCTGTACGAGCAGATGGCGTTGATCCGCCGCACCGAGCAGGCGGCACACAAGCTCTTCCTGGCCGGGCTGGTGAAGGGCACGACGCACCTCGCGGCCGGCCACGAGGCAGTCGCGGTCGGCGCGAGCGCCGCGCTGCGGCCCGACGACTACGTGTTCGCCACTTACCGGGGGCATCATCACGCCATGGCGCGCGGCGCCACGCCGGAGGAGTGCCTGGCCGAGCTGATGAGCAAGGGCACCGGCCTGTGCAAGGCCAAGGGCGGGTCGATGCACCTCACCAAGGCGTCGGCCGGGATGCTCGGGTCCTACGCGATCGTCGGCGCGCACCTGCCGATGGCGGCCGGGGCGGCCTGGTCGGCGCGGCTGCGCGGCTCCGGCCAGGTCGCGGTCGCGTTCTTCGGCGATGGCGCGACCAATATCGGGGCCTTCCACGAGGCGCTCAACATCGCCGCGGTGTGGGCGCTGCCGGTGCTGTTCATCTGCGAGAACAACCTCTACATGGAGTACACGCCGATCGGCGACGTGACGGCCGTGGCGAACCCGGCGGCGGACCGGGCACCGGGCTACGGCATCCCGGCCGACGTCATCGACGGCAACGATGTCGTGGTGGTAAGGGACGCGGTCGCGGCGGCGGCCGAGCTCGCCAGGTCCGGCGGCGGGCCGACCGTGCTGGAGGCGCTGACCTACCGGCACTTCGGGCACAGCCGCACCGACGACGGAGCCTACCGGCCTGCCGAGGAGGTCGAGCGATGGCTGCGCCGCGACCCGCTGGAGCTGGCCAGGGCGCGGCTGGAGGCGTCCGGGGTGCCCGCTGACTCCGTGACGGCGGCCGACCAGCGGGCGGAGCGGGTCGTCGCCGACGCGGTGGCGGCGGCGAAGGCGGCCCCGGGCCCCGATCCCGCCGACGCGCTCACCGACGTGTGGGCAGATGGAGGCTCAGCGTGGCGGACCTGATCACCTACCGGGAGGCGGTTGCCGAGGGACTCGCGCGGGAGCTGCGCCGCGACTCATCGGTGGTCTGCCTTGGCGAGGACATCGGAGCCGCCGGGGGCGTGTTCAAGACGACCGCGGGCCTGTTCGCCGAGTTCGGCAAGGAGCGGGTGTGGGATACCCCGATCTCCGAGCAGGCCATCCTCGGGGTGGCCATGGGCGCGGCGATGACCGGCATGCGCCCGGTGGCCGAGATCATGTTCTCCGACTTCTTCGCCTGCTGCTGGGATTACCTGGCCAACGAGATACCCAAGATGCGGTACATGACCGGCGGCCAGGTCACGGTCCCGCTGGTGGTGCGGACCGCGAACGGCGGCGGCCTCGGCTTCGGCGCCCAGCACTCGCAGGCGGTGGAGAACTGGACGCTGACCATCCCCGGACTCAAGATCGCGGCGCCGTCGAATCCCGCGGATGTCATCGGGATGATGGCGGCCGCGATCCGCAGCGACGACCCGGTGGTGTTCTTCGAGCACAAGGGCCTCTTCGCGAGCAGGGGACCCACCGCGCCCGAGGGCCATCTGGTGGAGCTGGGCCGCGCGGCCGTTGCGCGGGAGGGCACCGACGTCACCCTGGTCGCGCTGGCCGCGACCGTGCCGATGGCGCTGGCCGCCGCCGACCTGCTCGCCGCCGACGGGATCTCGGCGGAGGTGATCGACCTGCGCTGCCTGGTGCCGCTCGACATGGGGTGCGTGCTCGGCTCGGTCGAGCGGACATCCCGGCTAATCATCGTCGAGGAGAACCCGTACCAGGGCGGCTGGGGCGCCACGGTCGCGTCGATCGTCGCCGACGAGGGATTCGAGCTGCTCGACGCCCCGATCCGCCGGATCACCGCGGCCTGCGTCCCGCTACCGTTCGCCGATGCGCTTGAGCGGCTTGTCATCCCGAGCGCGGCCGGCGTCGCCGACACGGCCCGGTCACTGGTCGCCTACTGACCCGGCCCGACCGGCCAATCCGGAATTGACCGTTGACAGCAGCCGCTCGCGGCGGGAAGCTGCGGCGGGTTGCCCGTTTACACGAGGTGATCGACTGGACCGGTGCCGTCATCGGCCCGGCCCGATCGCTCAGCCGGAGGTTCCCATGCGGAGACTGGCAGGCACGCGCCGGGTGCGTCTACTCGCCTCGCTGGCGGTCGCGCTCTGCACCCTCTTGTTCGCGGCTGCCGTGGCCGGGCCTGCCGCCGCCGTCACCGGGGCGGCGCAGCCTGACGTGACCGCGCCGGGCGGCCCTGGCACGATGTCCTACTTTGATCTCGCCCGCAAGGACTGCGTCGGAACCGCGCGCGACACCACGTCCAAGGTCTGGTACACGGTCGCCGGCGGCGTGCTCTCCGACGTGTATGAGCCGACGATCGACAACACGAACGTGGAAACGCTGCAGTACATCGTTACCGACGGATCCACCTTTACCGACCTGCAGAGCCGCGACATGACCTACACGGTCGCCGCCGATCCCACCGGCATGGCCTGCACCGTGACGGCCACCAGCGCCAGCCACGGCTACCAGCTGGTCACCACGTACATCACCGACCCGGCGCGGGACACGGTGCTGATGGACACCCGGCTGGAGGCCACGCCGGGCTCGCACACCAACATCGCCGGCCTGCGACTGTACGCGCGGCTTGACGCGCACGTCAACGGCGACGGCGGCGGCGGCAGCCAGAACGCGGGCGGCAACACCGGGGTGATCGACACCTCGACGGGATCTCCCGTTCCCGTCATTTACAGCACCAACACGGTCACCGAGGCCGCCAACCGCAGCTACGCGGTGCCCACCTACATGGCCCTGCGCGCCAGCAGCCCGTCCGGGGCGGCCAGCGTCGGCTACGCCGGGACGGCCAGCGACGGCCTCACCGAGCTCGATGCCACGCACGCCCTGGCCACCACCTACGACTCGGCACCGGACGGGCACATCACGGCGACGGAGGAGCTCACGCCCAGCCGCGGCGGCGAGGTGACGCTGGCACTCGGCTTCGGCCGCAGCCAGGCCCAGGCGGTCGCCACGGCCGGCGCGTCGCTGGCGCACCCGTTCGCCCTGACCGAGCTGGGCTACCTGGCCGGCTGGGCCGTCTACGACGCCGGCCTGCGCAGGCCCCCCGCCAGCTTCCCCGGCCTGTCCGCCGCGGCGGCAGCGGACCTGCGGCGCCGTTACTACCTGTCGGCGAACGTGCTCAAGGCGAGCGAGGACAAGACCTATCCCGGCGCGATCGTCGCCTCGCTGGCCAGCCCGTGGGGCCAGGCGGTGGCCGCCGGGGACGACGTCAACGGCAAGCCGGTCTACTTCGGCTCCTACCGCGAGGTGTTCGCGCGCGACCTGTACGAGGCGTTCACCGGGCTGCTCACCGACGGCGACATCGCCACCGCCCGCGCGGCCACCCTGTTCCTTTTCGATCAGCAGCAGCTGAGCAGCGGGCAGTTCCCCCGCAACTCACTGGTCAACGGCGAGGCCGCCCCTGACACGGGCGGAACCCAGCTGGACGAGACTGCCTATCCGATCCTGATGGCGCTGCAGTCAGGGCTGGCCTCCGACACGACGCTGTGGCAGCAGCACATCCGCCCGGCCGCGGACTTCCTGGTCGCCAGCGGGCCGTCCGACGGCGTGGAGCGCTGGGAGGAGCAGACCGGTTACTCCCCCTCCACGATCGCCGCCGAGATCGCGGGGCTGACCGCCGCGTCGGTGATCGCCGCTGACCACGGCGACACGGCGCGGGCGCAGCTGTACCAGGCGACCGCCGACGACTTCCAGCGCAACATCAAGACCTGGGACGTGACCACCACCGGGCCGGACGGCCCGGCGTACTTCATCCGGCTGTCCAAGACCGGCGACCCGAACGCCGCGATCAGCTACAGCCTGGGCAACGGCGGCCCGACCGTGGACCAGCGCTCCGTGATCGACGGGGGATTCCAGGAGCTGGTGCGGCTCGGCGAGCTACCGGTCAGCGACCCGGACATCCAGGCGTCGCTGGGCGTGCTTGACAACCAGATCTCGGTATCCACGCCCAGCGGGACCGGGTACTACCGGTACGGCACCTCGGCTGCCGCTGGCAGCGCCGACGGGTACGGCGACTGCTACCAGCCGAGCCAGACGTCCTGCACCACCGAGGGCGAGCCATGGCCGACCACTGACACGGGCACCGGGCACCTGTGGCCGGTGCTGTCGGGTGAGCGCGCCGAGTCCGACATCGCCGAGGGAAACCTGACGGGCGCGTCCGCGCTGCTTGAGGCCATGGCGCAGTTCTCCTCCGGGGTTGGCCTGGTGCCCGAGCAGGCGTGGGAGGACCCGGACCTGGCCGCCTCGCCCTACGGGACCGACCCGACGACCGCGTCGATCGGCTTCACCGACGGCAAGGCTGCGGGCTCGGCGTCGCCGCTGACCTGGGCACAGGCCCAGGAACTCCGGCTCATCCTGGACATCGGATCCGGGCGAACGCTGGAGACGCCGTCGGTGACCATGCAGCGCTACATCACCCACGGGCCGCCCGGCGCGATCGCCGTGACGCTGACCGCGCCCTCCCCCGGCACCGCGATCACGACGAGCACCACCGCGGTCACCGGGACGACATTGCCCGGCGCGCAGGTCGTGGTGGAATCCGATGACACCACCACGGGCGCGCCGTCCACGGTGGGCACCGCGGTAGCCGCGGCTGACGGCTCGTTCTCGGTCACGGTGCCGGTCGGCTTCGGCGACACCTCGCTGACCGTGTCCGCCACCGCGCCCGGCAACCAGACCGGGTATGCGCAGACCACCGTGACAAGCGACGTGACCAGCGGGACGACGGTGCTCGACGTGACCGACCCCACCGGCGACGACAACGGCCCCGGCACCTACCAGTACCCGACCGCGCCGGCCTTCCAGCCGGGCGCTTTCGACCTGACCGATTTCAAGGTGATCAGCGACGGGACGACCGTGTACCTGCAGGCCACGCTGGCCAACCTGGCCCCGACCTTCGGCAGCGCCTTCGGGGCCCAGCTGCTCGACATCTACGTGCACAATCCCGGCGCGGCCGCCACGTCCACGCAGGCGGCCTACGCGACCCGCAACTACACCATCGCTCCGGCTAACGCATGGAGCGAGCTGGTCGAGGCGCAGGGATTCGCCGCGCCGGTCTGGCAGGACGCGTCAGGCAACTCGCTCGGCACGCCGTTCATGGCCACGTCGCAGACCAGCGGAACCGTCACGATCGCGCTGCCGGAGGCAACGTTCGGCACCCCGGGATCCGGCTGGTCCTTCGCGGTCGTGCTGACCGGCCAGGACGGGTTCCAGCCGGACCTGGCCCGCGCGTTCACGGCCACACAGGGGGCGTACACGTTCGGCGTCTGCGCGGCCGGCGGCACCAGCCCGATCTGCTCGGTGGATCCGTCCACCGTGCCGAAGGCGATGGACGTGATCACGCCGCCGGGGGTGTCCCAGGCCACCGAGCTCGACCCGACCCTCGGCCCGGTAGTCATCCAGGGAGTTACCGTTCCGTGAGCTGAGGTCAGGTCCCCGGCGACTGCCGGGCGCCGGCCGCCTGCTGACCTGGCTCAGCGCGGCGCGAAGACGCCCTCCCGGGGAAAGGCCCCGGCCGACGCGGCAGCTCGGGTCATCGCCTTGCCGATCCTGATGACTTCCTCGGAGGCATCGCCGCCCAGGTGCTGCCACGGCGCCGCCGCCATCTGATCGGTTTCCTGCTCGACGTGTGCCCGCAGCGCGTTCCCGGCGGGCGTGAGCGCGCCGAAGCCTTCGGGTGCGAGCACACTGATGCCTTCGGGTGTGAGCGCGCTGGCGCCTTCGAGCAGGCCGCGGGCGACGAGCCTCTCGACCGCAGCGTCCCATTCCGGCCGGCTCCAGCCCCGGCTCGCCCTGGCGAAGCCGGGGACGAACCCCTCGCGCGTCGCGACGTGGGTAACCAGCGCATCGATGCCGCTGAGCCCGGCGGCCACGAGCGCGGCTACGTGACCGTCGCCGCGGTGCTCGCGCAGCAGCGACACGCCGTGCCATAGCACCAGGTGCGGGACGCTGGGCCAGTCGAGATCGGCATGACCGGCGTAGAGCGGGCGGCCCTCGACGCTGCACGCGCCGGCCGCCTCGCGGACCAGGCCGGCGATCGTGGTCATGTCGGCGGACGCGATGACGTCGGGCCCGAGGAGACGGGTCAGGGCCGCGTCGGCGGCGGCGAAACGAGCGCTGACAACGGCTTCCGGGCTGGCAAGCTCCCATGCTCTCGGGATGCACCGGGCCACGAGCGCTGGATTGAAGTTGTAGAAGGTGGCGGCGACCACGCCACCGCTGACAGCTCCCATGGGTGCCGAGCGCCCGGCGAAATAGCACATCCGCCCGGCCTCGAGCCCTGCGGCCACCAGCCGTTCCTCGGTCTCCGGGGCAAAGTAGACCAGTGAGTGCAGGGCGTTGGTTGCGTTATGGGCGCGCCGGGCAAGCGGGGAGGTCATGTCCCGAACGATATCCCCGCGCCTATGCCGGGACCGGGATCCAGGTGATCGTGACGGTCCAGGACGTGGAGCTGTTGCCGCTGGCCGACGGGCCGATGATCTCGATGGCCTCTTTCTGGGACTTTCCTTCTGCCGCCCAGCAATGGCCAGGCGAGCCGAACCCGCCGTCACAGGCGGGCGTCCCCGTCAGGCCAGCGGCGTCCGGCGTTCCGCTGGCGGCAAAGTTCCGAAGGTAATACTGGTTCAGGCCCGGCAGGCTCCCGCCGTGGTCCGTGCAGGCGGCCGCCGGGCTGGCTCCGGTGTTGCACAGGCTCCACTGGGTGCTGCCCTGCGACGGGATCGCGTTCGAGCCGCTGATGTCGATGTCCGCCGCGATGCCCGTGTTCCTGATCGTGATCGGGTAAACGGCGCCGCCGGGATTTCCCAGCCAGCAATGCCCGTTCGGGTAGCCGAGCGCCTTGCCTGTCGAGCCAGTGTCATTGCCCGGCTGCCCGCCGCCGCAGCTGGCGAACCTGGCCCTGCCCGGCGTCACGGTGACCGAGCGTACCGTCGGTACGACCCGGAGGGAGATCGCGATTCCGGCGGGCTTGCCGGAAGCAGGCGCCGCCGACGTGCTGAACGTGCCGCACCCGGCGAGCCCGGCGACCCCGGCGAGCCCGGCGAGCGTGATCGGGGCAACCAGAACCCGCTGCCCGCTACGCCACATGGTGTCCTCCCTCGCGATCGACGGCGCCAGGACCGGCGGCCCTGCGCTCGACCCGGATCCGGAGACCGGACCTTCGAACGCCAACGATGACGAGCACCAGCAGGACCAGGCCGGCCAGCACCGGCACCACCGGCCCCGCCGTGGCGGGCCCTAACCCGGCCGTTGATCCCGGCTCGATCCTGAACTCCAGCTTGGTAGCGGCGGCGACCCCGAGATTGGCCCGGCCGGCCGAGATCGCCGCCGAGCCGGTTACCACGACGTCACTCAGGTACCGGCCGGGCCTGGCGCCGCCCGGCAGGACAAGCTGCAGCGGCAGCCGCGCCCCCTGATGCGGCGCGAGCCGGACGGCGGGGCCGGTGGCGCGGATCCAGGAGGGCGGGACCGCCCGGCCCGCGCCGGGAGAGAGCCGCTCGACCCGGACGCTGACCGATTCGGCCTCCGTGCCGGTGTTGACGACGTACACGGGCGGAAGCGCATAGCTGCCGCCTGCGTGCGCCGCATTGCCGAGCCGGACGGGCCCGGCCTGCACGCCGACCCCGACGCTGGCCTCCGCCCTCAGCGGAAGGCCGCAGAGCAACGCCAGGGCGGTCGGTAACGCGAGCGGTACCACCAGCCACCGCCGCAGTTGCATGACTCAGCCCTTGCGCTCCGCCGGGTTGCTTCACTACAACGGTAACGGAATACCGCGAACGCGAACAGTCACCAGAGCTGGCTCTGTTCGCCCGCTGATGGCCGGGCGGCCAGCGGGAACTCAGCTGCCGAGCCGGAACGACTCGTCGGGCACGAGTTCCGTGACATCCATCTGGGCCTTCTGCAGCCGCCCGGAGTAGTCCCAGTTCACCGACTGCCACCGGGTGAACTGGTCGAGCACCCAGATGCCCGACTGGCGGGACCCGTTGCCCGACTTGCCATTGCCGCCGAACGGCAGGTGCGCCTCCGCGCCGGAGGTCGAGTTGTTGACGCTGACCATTCCGGCCGAGATGCCGCGGCGGAAGGCGAAGACCTCGGCGGGCTCGCGGGTGTAGATCGACGACGACAGGCCATAGCCGGGGCTGTTGGCCAGCTGGATGGCGTCTTTCAGATCCGCGTACGTCGTCACGCCGACGAGCGGGCCGAACGTCTCCTCGCGGAAGATCGTGTCGTCCTCGCGCACCCCGTCCACGATTGCCGGGTGGCAGAAAACGCCGGCGTCCGGGTCGCCGATGAAGCCCTCGCGCGGGCTCGCCGCGGTGATCCGGCCGGTCGCGGTGGATCCGAGCACGGTGTGGTGCGGCTGGATCCACCCCAGGTAGTCCTCGAACCGCTCGGCGAACTTCTCGTCCAGCATCGGGCCGAAGACGACATCGCGGAACGGATCGCCGACCAGTGCCTGCCGGGTCGCCTTGTCGAACCGGGCGACGAAGTCGTCGTGGACGCTCTCGTGCACGATCACGGTGCCGAGGGACGTGCAGCGCTGCCCGGCGGTGCCGAAGCCGGAGAACAGGGCCGCCTCCACCGCGAGGTCAAGCTCCGCGCTCGGCGTCACGACCATCGGGTTCTTGCCGCCGAGCTCGAGGCAGGCGGACTGCAGGTGCCGGCCGGTGAGCTCGCCGATACGGGACCCGACGACGCTGGACCCGGTGAACCCGACCTTGTCGACGTACCCGCGCTCCAGCGCCTGCTCGAGCCCGGCGAAGGTCGTCTCCCCGTCCGCCAGCACCAGGTTCAGCACCCCGTCGGGCAGCCCGCCGCCGCGGACGAGCAGGTCGAAGAGCGCGGCGCCGCAGGCCGGGGAGTAGTCGGCCGGCTTCCAGACCACGGCGTTGCCGCAGAGCAGGGCCGGGATCAGGTACCAGGACGGCACGGCGACCGGGAAGTTGCCGGCCGTGATGACGCTGACCACGCCCACCGGGTTGCGGAACGTGAACAGCTGCTTGTCGGGCATCTCGCTCGGCACGGTCTGGCCGTACAGCCTGCGGCCCTCGCCGAGGAAGAAGTCGCAGGTGTCGACGATCTCGCGCACCTCGCCGAGCGCCTCGGCGTAGGGCTTGCCGATCTCCCGGGTCACCAGCCTGGCGAGCGACTCGGCGTTGGCCTCGACCACCCGGCCGATGTGGGCAATCGCTCGGCCGCGCACCGGGGCCGGGACGTCCGCCCAGGCGGGCTGCGCCTCGCGGGCGGCCCGCGCCGCCGCGACGAAGGTGCTCGCATTGGCGAGCGTGACCTCGGCGACGACGTCGCTGAGCTGAGCAGGATTGGTCGACGCGATCCGGCCGCCGGGGGCGCCGGCGACCGGAACTCCCGCGACGATCGAGGTGATGGCGCGGCTCATCACGACCCCACTTCGCCGGTGTGAAAGGTTTCTGTCACGGGCGGCCGGCCGCGGCGGTCAGCTGCTCGAGTACGCCGTCCATCGCGCGCAGGCCGACCCGCAGTTCGTCCTCGGTAACGTTCAGCGCCGGGCGGAACCGGATGGTGCGCTCGCCGCAGGCCAGCACCAGCACGCGGGAACTGCGCAGCTCCGCCACGGCCAGGTCGCGCAGTCTCGTATCCGGCAGGTCGATCGCGCACATGAGGCCGCGTCCCCGCACGTTGGTGACGATGGCGTGATGCCGGTCGCGGAGGTCGATGAGCTCGCCGAGGAAGTAGCCGCCCACCTTGGCCGCGTTTTCCAGCAGGCTGTCGGCCTCGATGATCTCCAGGATCCGGCGCGACCGCACCATGTCGACCAGGCCGCCGCCCCAGGTGGAGTTGATCCGGCTGGACACCCGGAACACGTTGTCGGGCACCTCGTCGACGCGCCGGCCGGCCATGATGCCGCCGAGCTGCACCTTCTTGCCGAACGCGACGATATCGGGCTCGAGGCCGAGCTGCTGGTAGGCCCACGCGGTGCCGGTGAGCCCGACGCCGGTCTGCACCTCGTCGA
>Ga0302324_100003316_pt1 | contig 36405 bp, 31 predicted proteins | sample Palsa_T0_1_FD_201949 | JGI IMG/M metagenome (GOLD analysis project Ga0302324, IMG submission 201949) | Peat permafrost microbial communities from Stordalen Mire near Abisko, Sweden - Palsa_T0_1 | ecosystem: Environmental > Terrestrial > Soil > Palsa > Peat permafrost | place: Sweden: Abisko... | reverse complement strand
GTGAAGGCGCTCAATAAAGGAGCGGGTGAACCGAGCTTCGGGCCGTATGTCGAAGCGAATCCCGGATATAAATCTACAATTTCAAAGATGACTCGAGTTCCTGGTGTCGAACCAGGAGGTTGGGCAATTACCCTCAGCGCGTGAGCGGTCTCTGTGTGCAATCGGAAGGCGCGGGAGGAGTCCGGTCCGGGATGGTACTCGGGAGCGTCACGCCAATCGAATCAATCTGGTTCGTAAGAATTCACCTCCTGTCATGGAGACACGTTCTCTTGCGGTGCGGCTTCGGGCACCTGTTTGTGCACCAAGTACATCAGAGCAATCGTCACTACAGTGATAGCCATCACGAGATAGCCCACCCAATCGAAATGAGCCAACGGGCCGTTGGGCCTCTGAACAATCAGCCAACCGGCCACGGCTGCCGATATCCCGCCTGCAAATTGCTGCAGTGAAGCGCTGACGGCGTTGAAGGCGCCACGCTTAGTGGGTTCCGGGATAGCCGAGATGAGCGCCTGGGCAGGAATCATGCGCGAAAAGATGCCGGCGAACAGGATCACATTGATCACGATGACCGTGGCAAGCGGCACGTGCCCAATATTTGTCCAGATCGGCACCATAATCAGCGTGACGACGCTCCCGAAGCAAAACATCGGAAATTTGCCGAAGCTGTCGCTGGCCTTGCCCACCAGCGGGCCCACAAAAATAGAACTGACGCCGGTCACCAGATAGATCACGGGCAGAACGGTGAAGGCCAACCCGACGTTATTTACGATATAGGCCGTGCCGAAAGGCATCAGCATGTAGCCGCCTGTCGGCAGTAGTGTCACGAGGAGGAACGCCAGGCGATAGCGAGGCTCGGTGATGGTATGGATGAGATGCATCAGCGGGCTGCGCTCCTGCTTCAGCGCGAGGTGCCCGACGACCGGCTGCATAAGGAGCATGATGATGACGCCCGCGGGCATACCGACAGCAATGATCGCGAGAAAGGGGGCGTGCCAGTCCCAATGGCTGGTGAGATAGAGACCTGCGGGGAGCCCCAGCACCTGGCTCGCGGCAAAGGCGGTGGAAATCACACCCATTACCCGGCCGCGCATTTCCAAAGGGAAAAGATCCGTGACGATGGCTAATACGACGGAGCCGATCACGCCGCCAAACAATCCCGTCACGATGCGTGCCCCTAAGAGGAGCGGGTAAGTGGTGGCCAGGGCACACAGCAAGGTGCCGAGCATGAATCCAAAATAGAAGAACAACAGCAGGCGCTTTCGGTCGAAACGATCGGCGAAGCCCGCCGCCAGGAATCCCGACACTCCGGCGCTGAAAGCGTAAGAAGAGACTGCGAGGCCGAACTGCTGGGGACTGATGTGCAGGGTCGGCATCACGATCGCCCCGAGAGGCGAGATGATCATGAAGTCCAGAATGACGGTGAACTGAAGAAATCCCAGAATGCCGATCACGACCTTCTGGTACCGCGAAAACTGGATACGAGCTGGGCTGTCTGTTACGGTCTTATTCATGGTTCCCTGCGTCAGTCGAGCGTACTTGCAATGCTGGCGGCGAAGATGCTGAGAGCATTGGGCTGCGATCTTCTGCCGCTTGGCCGGCAACACCGAGCCCACTGGGACTTGTGGTCCTGGCCCCTCTGGTAATCATCATTTACTGCTACCACATGATAATCACCAAGGACTACGGGTGGGGAGCCCTAAATCTGGCGCTACTCGTTGCCTTGATTGGCACTTTCCTCAAGGGCTCGCGCCGCTATGGAGCTACACTCGATTCAAGGATTGATGCACCGTTTCGACAATGGCGATACCGGAACCGGACGCATACGCGGACGTTCGTCGAAGTCGAGCGTGAGTCGCGTTTCTTGGGCATAGTTGGTTCGCAACAAGCGCCGCGCAAACCACTGGAGGTGTGACATGACAAACGGCGAACAAAGAGTGCTCTGGCGCGGAGTAGCCGCTGGCACGATTGTGGGTTTGGCCCTCGGCCTTATGATCGCCTTGTTGATTGCGATGAAGCCGGAACTCTCTGCAGGGCTGATCCGGTAACTAGAATTATTTAATTGCATGCCAGAAGAATTCCGTAGGACATCCCAGAATACAGCCGAAAGCACAACGGGTTTTACCGTGCGTTGGATTCCTCACGGCGGCATTCTTTACGAGGACAGTTCTGGCACGTGGCGGATCGATTCTGAATTACTTGTCACGCCGTACCGTATTCTGGTGTACGAAAAAAGCGGGAGCGTCCAGAGCATGGACAGCGCGTGCCGTGAGCGATTGATTTCCAGGGTCAAGAGCGCGCTTGAATATATGGGGCACCAGGTCGAGCTTTGGAATGATGGCGCCCCAACGGAGTCAAAATGACTAGCGAGAATCTTGAGTACGGGAAAGATAATATCGCCGTTCTACTGGCTACGTTACACTTGGCAAACCAAGGAGTATCCTCGACCGGGTGACCGGGCTGTGAATAGGCGTCGAATCATCCTCGCCGACATGGACGGACTCGGACAGGAGGATGGTGATATGCGATTTCGGCTTGTTTACGAGGGTCCTTTGCGGTCTCTCAGCGAAGAGGATCGCGATGACAAGAAATCACTTCGCAGAGGTACAGAAAAGCAAAACATCCGCAAGTTTTTCCACCCGCAACTCAAGGAACTGTGGAACACGAATAAACTCTTGAGCACCACCAAGATACCCAAAGGTGGACGCCAGGTAGCCATTCCTATCGATGCAAACCACGGTGGGTTCTCCTTCTATTCAAGCTCAAAAATGGTAGCGTCAGAAGAACGTCCACTGGTGGACTACGTCGCCGATCAGTATCCGCAGTTCGGATATAAATTTGTGCCATTGGTGCGTGAGAAATGGACGCTTGCCTGCGGATTAGAAATCTTATTCCTTAGGCGCGATCCCCCGGGAAGCCTGTGGACTGCTGGAGACATTGATAACCGAGTTAAGACGCTTATCGATGGGCTACGGATGCCTAAATGCGTTGCTGAACTGGGCGACTATAAAGACCCCGCAGCCGACGAAACGCCTTTCTTTTGCCTGCTAGAAGAGGATAAGAGCGTCACGGCACTAACTGTAGAAACGGACACTCTTCTAAAGCCACTGCCGCCCGATGGAGACGCCTCATGGGCGCATGTTGTCATTACGGCAGACGTTCGCCCTTACGCCGTGACCACGTTCAACCTCGCTTTGGCTTAGCAATGCGTTTGGCCAAAGCAATCTGTTTGAACGCGGCATCAAATACCTCGGGCCGCTCATCGGCCTCGGCCTCTTTGGCCGCTTCGACAAAGCGTGCGTGCTGTTCCGCTGGCGTCATTCGCTTAGCGGTTTTACGTTTTGATTTCATTTATTGAGGTTTATGTGAAAGCGTTGTTTCAACCATCAAAGCGATCTTCTCAATCTCCGCGCGGATCTTCGCATAAGGTCCAATCGTTGCATGCTGTTTCGCATCGCGTAACTGCCGAACAAATAACTTCGCGGTGGATGGCTGTGCTATGGCCAGAGCCTCCGCCATCGCGAGGACCACGACGTTTAAAGTGATGAGCAATACTTGTTCGGACTCACTACTTGTCATGTTTGTCTTTCCCCATCCATGCAAATACTAGCTGCTCCGAAATGCTAAACCGCCGCACCTTAATGAGCTGCTGCGTATGTCAGACGCTTGCCCGCGAATCCCCGCACGGCAATCGCGGTGCGCTGCGTGTCGTTAATCCCAAGCTTGACGCGCGTGTTATGACGGAAATCGAATTCAGCGAGGTAGCGATCAAGGTGCTTCTTATCCATGTGCTGATAGACGCCGACCAGGCCGCGCTTGAAGATCGAAAAGAAGCTCTCAAGCGTGTTGGTGTGAACGTCGCCACGCGCCCATTCGTACTTGGAATGGTCCACAGACTCGTGGTTGCGCACTTGGAAGCGATAAGCCTGCGAGCCATCCGTGAGCAAGCGGCTGTCATCTTGCAAGTGCTCGAACAGCGCATTCCTGACGTTCTTATCGTCGAGGTACATGCTGCGGATGTTCCCGCCGCGCTCGACCAAGCTGAACACCATCGGCGCGGGCTTCGCATTCAGCGCGGTGCCTGCGGGCTTGCGGGTCTTGGGAGACTTGGAGAGGTAGGTTTCATCGGCCTCAACCGACTTGCCAGCGCCGCCGATCTGGCCAGCATCCGCCGCAGGAGCCATCGCATGGCGAATACGGTGCCCTACGAACCATGCAGTCTTCATGCTGCCACCGATCATCCTCTGGAGCTGGCGCGTGCTAATGCCTTTCTTAGACGCGCACATGAGATAGATCGCCTGAAGCCAGTGAGTCATCGGCACATGGCTATCCTCGAAGATGGTGCCGATCTTCACCGTGAACTGCTTACGGCACTCATTGCACTTGCGCAGGCCCGCGCGCGTGGCCTTGCCCATAAGGCGACGGATGCGGCCCTGATCGCAGTTGCCGCAGTGCGGGCAAACCGCGCCGTGCGGCCAGAGGTAGCCTTCTACGTAATCGTAGGCGGCTTGTTCATCCGTGAAGTGAGGGGCGTTTAGGTGGGAAGTCATGATCTGTCTCCGGGCTTGGAGAAATCATGCGCTTTGGGGCGTGGTTTGTCAAGTGTAACATCGCCGTTCTACTTCGCATAATGTATATTATGTTAAATAAGAGAATATTCTGGAAAGCCGCTCCTGTTGTCGCGTCTCAAGGTTACTGGCACGGTGCCATCAGTCCAGCAACAGAACTGCGTATAAGCGTCAACATGCCGTGCCCGGACGCTTACGATCAATTCGTGGGAGCGCTCATACCTCTTTTGAATTGATCCACCATGTTTCGCTCGATTTCGTCTCGCGATAACGTCCGCCCAAGGCCGGTGTTGTGGAAGTAGAGCGCCTTCAAGAAAGCGAGGTCGCCAGCCGTGATTCCCGCAGGTTCTTCGCGTGACTGACACGTGGATGACATGAAGTCGAGAATGCTCGGCAGCGAATCACAATGATCCGGCGATTGGATTAATGACAGGCCGACCATGGCCGCATAATCCGCGATAGAACCGGCGGTCGCACCTGCGACCTTGGCCGTATCGATTACCAGGTACACATCGAGAATGCCGCGCCCCGCATCGCCGCCATGCATGCTGGTCGGAATTACGAGGGGCCACAGGGCTCGAAGGTCGAACCCGCGCAGGAGGCCGGCATCCGCGTTCAGCACCGCCGCGCCTCCGCCGACGGTAACATACCAGCCCTGGATTGCATGGTTGGCGCTGTGCTCTAGAAGCTTCTCGGTTTGATGTGGATATTTCACGCCGAGGGAGCTATTGGCCCAGGCAAGCACGGACGCCATGGACTTTTCCGGATCCGTGCTGAACAGAACTTCGAGATTGGGTTTGCAATGCGGGTCGTGGTCCACTGGCGCACCCACGAAGGTCCCGATGGCGCGAATGCGCGCCGTCACAAAGTTGTTGTAGCCCGGATCCAATCCGAGCGTCAGCGGGCAGACGCTTTGCGATCTTCCGCCGCGCCAGCGCAAAAGTCCCCCGCCAATGTTCCCGACCGCCGAGGGATAGTTCGTCGTGCCATGGTGGACGACGAACTCGAACATGCTGCCGCCGGCCAACTCTGCAGGAGTTGGCGGGCGTGGAGCGATGGCCATCGCATCCGGCAGTTGTGTCTGTGTCGAGGGCGCGGCCGAGGTCGCTCGGATGGCTACCGTCTCACCCACCCGCGTGTACGTCAGGCCGGTATTGTGGAGCAAGATGCTCAAGGCTTCGTGTACGGAATAGTCGCCGTTCAGCCCTTCGGACCGTAACGGCGCGACGTCGGTGTCGGCCACCGCCACCTGAACGCCGCTTTGAGTGGCGAACTGAATCAGCGCGTTCCCGAGCTGCGCGGAGCGGATGTCGAAATGCACATTCTTATCCAGCAGGTCGTCGGCATAAGCGTGCGCCACCCATGCGAGGCAAACTGCCATCAGTTTCAGCCCAATTCGACGCGCTCGCGCGCGACGCACTATCGCCTCAGATTCAGCTCCATTGGCGGGTAACTCAGTTCTTGCGCGGCAGGATTTCGATGCCATTGGAATTCTCCTTGACGACCTCAACCGAATAGATCTGCTTCAGCGCGTCGAGCCAGTCCTGCACCCGCTGCGTTGATACGGTTCCGGTGAAGCGCGCACCTTGCAACGCCGACGAGACGACGATCGTCTGTGGAATGAAGCGATTGAGCTCACCCACCACTTGCGGCAACGGTTCGCCGATGAATTGCAGCACCCCGTCACGCCACGACGCGACACGCTCGGGATCGACAGTCACTACGCGCAGCGCGGGCACAACGCGCGACACGGTGACCTGCTGACCGACACCGGCGCTGAATGACGCGACCGCCCTACCCCGTGCCGCCCCCACGAGTCCCGCACCGGGCGCGACCGCAACTCGCCCCTCAATAACCGTCACCACTGTATCTTGCGGTTCGGTGCGCACGTCGAAGGCCGTGCCGGCGGCCGTTGCCGTCACGTCATTGGCGTGCACCACGAAGGGCCGCAGGGTGCTGCGAGCGACGACGAAATATGCCTCCCCTCGATCCAGCCACAGCTCGCGCCTAAACCAGGACATGCCCGCGCGCAAGTGGGAGCCGGGTGCCAGGTCGACATGCGATCCGTCGGCGAGCGTCTCGTGGATCTCCACACCGGATGAAGTGTCGAAGACCTGCGTCCGTGGGTACTGCACCATCAGCCACCCGCTCGCACCGACCAGACCGAGAACGCTCGCTGCCAGCCCAACTGACAAGTACCGACGTCGTAGTTGCCGTGCCCGCGGAGGTGATCCGAATCCCAGCCACACTTCCTGCATGCGCTCGAACGCGGCTAAGTTACGGGCGTCCCGGCCGCACCACTCGATCCACGCCTCTATCTCCCCATCGGGCTGGTCGGAGCGACGCATTTTCTGGACCCATTCACCGGCTTCGTGTAATCGCCGGATCTCCTCGGGCGAGGGGTTCGATGTCGTCATGGCGAAACCTCGTGCCGCGCTTGGTCGGCATTGCAGCCGTCCAGGCGCAAGCGACAATAGACCATGGCATAGGTCACATAGCGCCGAACCATTCGGTCGGAAAGACCCAACCGCAGTCCCACCTCAGGCTGCGTCAATCCATGGAAGCGATGCAGGTCGAATGCCTGTCGACACTTGCTGGGCAACTCCTCCAGGAAACCGAGTAGTTGCAGCGATTGCTCGCGCGCCTCAAGTTGCACGGCGGGATCCTCGCCGCGTCCATCCCCGGCCAATCCGCGGAGCAGTTCTGCACCTTGGTGGGATCGCTGAACCGCGCGATGCCGCAGCCTATCGATCGCCAGATGAGTAGCTGTCTTGAAGAGATACGCGCGCAGCATGCTCGGCGTGCTCGGCTGCTTCAGCTGAAGCAGACGGACATAGGCTTCCTGTGCGACTTCGCGAGCCTCATGCACGGAGTGCAAGCGACCGATGAGGCAGGCGACCAGCATGCGGTTGTGCTCGCGAAATAATTGCGACAGCGTTGCACGGTTCGCATCGCCAGTGGGCGCGGCGCCCGGATCGACAACCGCCGCGACATAAGTAGTTCGTGCCGGCCCCGAGCCCGCGGTAGCCATGTCATCTAGCTTAGGCTTCAGGGTGTCACCCGTCACATAAGGTAATACGGCCGACGCGGAATATCCGGAACCCATTACAGTAGTCGCGTACGTTTCGTGCATCGCTTGATCCTAATGCGATACCGAATCCTCGCGGCGTTGCCGCAATTCGGTTGGAGCGAGCGCCGGGGCCTCACCAACTGTTGCGGCCCGTCAGCAATAATCCGTGGTCCCGACAGATACGCAGCATGTGTTTGCGGGCTCTTTTGCAGCTCACTCCCCGTTGGTCAGCGCACTCCATGCCGTCGAGAGCGCGTCAGCCGCACGCTCGATCTCCGCGTGGGTGGTCATTCGCCCCAGCGTGAATCGCACGGAACCGGTTGCCTGCACAGCTGGGACACCCATCGCTAAGAGAACTGCTGACGGGCTCTCATGCCCATCGTGACAAGCCGCCCCCGTGGAAGCCGCAACCTCCGGAGTCGCGGCGAGGAGCGCAGTGCCCGAGACCTTGGGAAAGGACACATTGAGCGTATTGGGAAGGCGCTCCTTGACGTGACCGTTCAACTCAAGTCCAGGCACCTGCTCGCTCAATAGTCCCCACAACCGCTCTCGCCGCTCCAACATCTGCGCACCGGCCGCTTCCAGGCCGCGCCTGGTGACATCGCATGCGGCTCCGAGACCGACGATCGATGCCACATTCTCCGTCCCCGGCCGCAGGCCCCGCTCATGACCGGCGCCGAGGGTGAACGGCTTGAGTGTCGTTGCGCGACGCACGTACAGAGCACCAACGCCCTTTGGTGCGTGCAACTTGTGCCCGGCGATCGACAGCAGGTCAACATCCAGCTCATTTACGTCAACAGGGACCTTCCCCACCGACTGAGCGGCATCCGTATGAATCAAGGCGCCCGCCGCGTGCGCGGCGCGCGCTATCGTAGAAATTGGCTGCAGTACGCCGGTTTCGTTATTGGAGTGCATGATCGTGACGAGCGCCGTCCCGGCTCCGATACCGGCCGTCATCTGAGCCAGATTTACGCGGCCATCGCGACTTACCTCCAGGCGGCAGACGCGCCAACCATGTCGCTCGAGCCATGCGCAAGGAGCCGCGACCGAGGGGTGTTCAATTGTCGACGTGACTAGCTGCGGCCGCTGCGCGGCGGCTTCCGCCACGCCACGCAGCGCCAGATTGTTGGCCTCTGTACCTCCGGAGGTGAATACGATTTCATCGGCTGCACATCCAAGTAGTGCCGCGACCCGCTCTCTCGCGTCGTCGACCACGGCGCGGGCGCGGCGGCCGTACACGTGGCTGCTGGATGGATTGCCGCAGTGTCTGTGCAGATGCGGCAGCATCGCCTCGACGACCTCCGGCAACACCGGCGTGGTCGCGTTGTAATCTAAATAAATCGGGTCATCCGCGTGCATGAGAATCCTGTGCCGCCGTTGTTGCGGTCACTCGGCGCAGGTTCGACGCTAATGTGGCCTGCCCTGCACCGCAAGCGCCCGGTTCTTCGCCTTGTGGACGCCGGATGGCGGGCATACACTCGGAAAGTGTGCAGGCATGCGGAGGGTGTTTCCATGGCTGACATGACCCGGCGCCAGTTCCTGGCCGTGACGGGCGCTTCCCTGGCTGGATCGAGCCTCGTGCTCCTGGGCTTCTCCCCAGCTGCAGCGATTGCGGAGGTCCGTGAATTCAAGCTTGCGCGTGCCACGGAGACGCGCAATACCTGCCCCTACTGCGCTGTCGCCTGCGGCATCGTGATGTACGGACTGGGGGATGCCGCCAAGAACGCCGAGGCGAGCATCATCCACATCGAAGGCGATCCGGATCACCCGGTCAATCGCGGCACGCTGTGCCCGAAGGGCGCGGGGCTGCTCGATTTCGTGCACAGCCCAAGCCGCCTGCTGCACCCCGAATACCGCGCTCCGGGCTCCGACAAATGGCAAGCCATTTCCTGGGACGATGCCCTAGGCCGAATCGCCAAGCTCATGAAGCAGGACCGCGACGCCAATTTTGTGGCGAAAACGCCCGAGGGGCTGACGGTGAACCGCTGGCTCACAACCGGCATGCTCGCCGCGTCGGCGAGCAGCAACGAAGTCGGCTATCTCACGCATAAGGTGATCCGCAGCCTGGGCGTACTGTCTTTCGATAATCAGGCGCGTGTGTGACACGGCCCGACGGTGGCAGGTCTTGCCCCGACGTTTGGCCGTGGAGCGATGACGAATCACTGGGTCGACATCAAGAATGCCGACATAGTACTCATCATGGGCGGGAATGCGGCCGAGGCGCACCCCTGCGGTTTCAAATGGGTCACTGAAGCCAAGGCGCACAACAAAGCGCGACTGATTGTCGTCGATCCGCGCTTTACCCGCTCGGCCTCCGTTGCCGACGTGTACGCCCCGATCCGTACCGGCACGGACATCGTGTTCCTGGGGGGCGTCGTCAGCTACCTCTTGGCGAACGACAAGATCCAGCACGAGTACGTCAAGAACTACACCGACTTCACGTTCATCGTGCGCGAGGATTTCGCCTTCGCAGAAGGCCTCTATTCCGGTTACAACGCCGAGAAGCACAGCTACGACAAGTCCACCTGGGACTACGAGATCGGCGCTGATGGTTTCGTGAAGGCCGATCCGTCGCTCGCCCATCCGCGCTGCGTCTACCAGCTGATGAAGCAGCACTACGCGCGCTATACGCCGGAGATGGTCGCGCGGGTGTGCGGCACGCCGCAGGAGAAGTTCCTGCAGATCTGCGAGATGATGGCCTCGACGGCTACCCCGACGCGGGCGATGACGATCATGTACGCGCTCGGCTGGACGCAGCATTCAGTCGGATCGCAGATGATCCGCCACGCGGCCATGGTACAGCTGCTGCTCGGCAACATCGGCGTCGCGGGCGGCGGCATGAACGCGCTGCGCGGACATTCCAACATCCAGGGTCTGACGGACCTTGGATTGATGTCCCAGCTATTGCCTGGGTACATCAATCTTCCCAGCGAGAAGGAGCAGGACTACGGCCAGTTCATCGCCGCCCGCGCCTTCAAGCCGCTGCGGCCGAATCAGCTGAGCTACTGGCAGAATCTCGACAAGTTCGTGGTCAGCATGATGAAGGCATGGTGGGGGGATGCCGCCACCGCAGAGAACAACTGGGCCTACGACTACCTCCCGAAGCTCGACAAACTGTACGACATGCTGCAGTCATTCGAGCTGATGAACCAAGGCAAGATGAATGGTTTCATCTGCCAGGGATTCAACCCGCTCGCGGCGGCTCCGAACAAAGCGAAGATGAACGTCAGCCTCGCGAAGCTGAAGTACCTCGTCGTGATGGATCCGCTCGCGACCGAGACATCGGAATTCTGGCGCAACTTCGGCGAACATAACGACGTGGACCCGGCGCGGATTCAGACGGAGGTCTTCCGCCTGCCGACCTCGTGTTTTGCGGAAGAGGAAGGATCCCTCACGAATTCGTCGCGCTGGCTGCAATGGCACTGGAAAGGCGCCGAACCTCCCGGCGAGGCGCGTTCCGACCTGCGCATCATGGCCGAGATCTTCACGCGCATGCGCGCGATGTATCAAACCGACGGCGGAGCCTTTGCGGATCCGATCGTGAATCTCTCCTGGCCGTACGCACATCCCAATGATCCCACGCCGCAGGAGCTCGCCCGCGAATTCTCCGGGAAGGCACTGAAGGATCTCGCCGACCCCAAAGACGCAACCAAGGTCACGCGCAAAGCGGGCGAGCAGCTCGCAGGCTTCGCAGAGCTGCGAAACGACGGCAGCACTGCGAGCGGCTGCTGGATCTTTTGCGGCGCGTGGGGGCCGACAGGCAATCTCATGGCCCGCCGCGATAACTCCGACCCGACCGGCATCGGCCAGACCATCAACTGGGCCTTCGCCTGGCCTGCCAATCGGCGTGTCCTCTACAACCGCGCATCCTGCGATCCAAGCGGCAAGCCGTACAACCGCGAGCGGTCGCTCATCTCCTGGAACGGTACCGCCTGGGGCGGCGCCGACATTCCGGACTTCAAGGTCGATGAGGACCCCACCCACGGCATGGGGCCATTCATCATGAATCCGGAGGGCGTCGCACGGTTTTTCGCCCGCGGCAACATGGCAGAAGGGCCCTTCCCTGAGCATTACGAGCCCTTCGAGACGCCACTTGCCACGAACCCGTTGAGTCCCAAGGAGCCGCGCGCTCTCAACAATCCGGCCGCGCGCGTATTCGACGATGACCGCAAGGCGTTCGGAAAACCCGCGCAGTTCCCCCATGCAGCCACGACCTATCGCCTCACGGAGCACTTCCACTACTGGACCAAGCATGTACGCCTGAACGCCATTATCCAGCCCGAGCAGTTCGTTGAGATCGGGGATGCGCTCGCGAAAGACCTCGGCATTGCTTCCGGCGACCAGGTCAAGGTGGAATCGAACCGCGGCTACATCAAGGCGGTGGCGGTTGTGACCAAGCGCTTGCGAGCGCTGCAGGTGGATGGCAAGACGCTGCACCACGTCGGAATTCCCATCCACTGGGGTTTCAAGGGCCTTGCGAAGCCCGGCTTCCTCGCCAACACGCTCACGCCGGTCGTCGGCGACGCCAACTCGCAGACGCCGGAGTTCAAATCGTTCCTCGTCAGGGTCGAGAAGTTGTAGGAAGACAATAATGGCACTGCAGTCACTCGACATCGTCAGACGCTCAGCGACCACAACCCGCTCGCCCGACATTCGTGAGGCCAGCGGCGGACGCGAAGTCGCCAAGCTCATCGACACCACAAAATGCATCGGCTGCAAGGCATGCCAGGTGGCCTGCATGGAGTGGAACGATCTGCGCGACGAGATCGGCACGAATATCGGCCAGTACCAGAATCCGCACGATTTGAGCGCGAACTCCTGGACATTGATGCGCTTCGCGGAAGTCGAAACTCCCAAGGCGGATCTGGAGTGGCTGATCCGCAAGGACGGGTGCATGCACTGCGCGGATCCGGGCTGCCTGAAGGCGTGCCCTGCGCCGGGCGCCATCGTGCAGTACGCCAACGGCATCGTGGATTTTCAGGAAGAGAACTGCATCGGCTGCGGTTATTGCATTGCCGGCTGTCCCTTCGACATCCCGCGGATCTCAAAGAAGGACCATAAGGTCTACAAGTGCACCCTCTGCTCGGACCGCGTAGCGGTGGGGCTCGAGCCCGCCTGCATCAAGGCTTGTCCCACCGGCGCCCTCGTCTTCGGCACCAAGGACGACATGAAGCGGCATGCGGCGGAACGCATCGTAGATCTGAAGTCGCGCGGATTCGAGCAGGCCGGTCTTTACGACCCGGCGGGCGTGGGCGGCACCCATGTCATGTACGTGCTGCACCACGCCGACCAGCCGCAGCTTTACAGCGATCTGCCTGCCGACCCGCAGATCAGCCGCGCCGTTCGCTTTTGGAAGGGTGCCTCGAAACCGCTTGCGCTTGCCGTCATGGGGCTGACGGCGCTCGCCGGATTCTTTCACTACATTCGAGTCGGGCCAGATGAGACGGATGCGAGTGATGAGGCGGCAGCGCGCGAGATGGCCAAGACCCTGGAGAAGGCACCGTGAGCGTGGAAGTCGGCCCGGAGCGTCGCGATGCGCCTTCCGCGGAGCATCGCGGCATGATCCTGCGCTACACCGCAGGCGAGCGCACCAATCACTGGCTGGTGGCCATGTCCTTCGTGCTCGCGGCGCTCTCAGGACTCGCCCTCTTCCACCCGGCGCTCTTTGGGCTTAGCGGCCTCTTCGGCGGAGGACCCTGGACGCGGATTCTGCATCCATTCATCGGGCTTGCAATGTTGTTCGCCTTCCTGCCGTTCGCGCTGCGGGTTGGCGCGGAGAACCGCATGCAGCCGCGGGACTGGCTGTGGCTGCGCCAGTACCGCGACGTCGTGAATAACCGGGAGGACCGCCTGCCGGAGGTCGGCCGCTACAACGCGGGCCAGAAGCTCGTGTTCTACGCGATAGTCCTGTGCCTCACGGGCCTTTTACTCTCCGGCGTCGTCATCTGGCGCGCCTATTTCTCGCTGTATTTCCCGGTTTCGATCGTCCGCCTGGCGGCGGTCGTGCACGCCCTGTGCGGGCTCGTACTGATCTGCACCATCATCGTCCACATCTATGCGGCAATCTGGGTGAAGGGTTCGGTCGCGGCGATGACGCGGGGCAGGGTGACACCGGGGTGGGCCTGGAAGCATCATCGGGCCTGGTTCCGCGAGATCATCACCCGTGCAACGAGTACTCGACCCCGCTCAGATTGAAGCTTTCGCCCAGCGATCAATTCCGCGTATCCGGCTTCCCGATCCTGCCAATCTCTTCTCGAGGCGGGCCACGCGCCTGCGGGCGCTCGCCGAAAACCACACCCTAGGTGCTTACCTTTCGTTGATGGCCGCCGTCAGTGATGCCCAGCAGGCAGCCCTCGGCGCGCTGATCGCGCAGCCGTCGCGCGCCGGGGAAGCTGCCGCGACGAGCCACCCGCAGATCGAACTCGCCCGCCGGCATGGCATGCCACTCTTGCAAGCGGCGGGGTGGCCGCGCGACAGCCGCTGGCGCGCCGTCCTCAGAGAACTCTGCGACGCCGTGAACGCTCGCGCGGATACTCCCGACGCGGTAAGGGAAGTATGCACTCGGGTACGTGACTGGGAATCAGCGCACCTGGAGGAGCAGGCTGATTTGCTGCTCGCCGCAAACACCGACGCCGTCCATGCCGAAGCGGCACCGTTCATCATGGCCGCACTGCAGGTGTATTGGGTTTTCCTGCTGACCTCGCTGCCCATGGATCTGCTTGGGGATCTGGCCGCCGAGCGCGATCAGGCAGCACACGCGGTCGTGTCGAGCGTCTGCCCCGCGTGCGGCACCCTCCCGGTCGCGAGCGTAGTCCGGGCAGACCAAGGCTACCGCTATCTGCACTGTGCCCTGTGCGCGACCGAGTGGCACATGGTGCGGATCAAATGCAGCCATTGCCTGACTACCGAGGGCATTCAATATCATTTTGTCGAGGGCGGCTCGGAAGCAGTCCGCGCCGAGAGCTGCGCCCACTGCCGCACGTACCGCAAGGTTCTCTATCAGGAGAAAGATGCCGCAGTCGAACCCGTGGCTGATGATCTTGCCAGCCTGGCGCTCGACCTTCTCATGACCGAAGAGGGCTATCGCCGCGCCAGTGGCAACCCCCTCCTCTGGCAACCCTTGGGAGTCTGATCGGTGGACGCACCGCATGCCCGAGCCGCTGATATTCCTTCGCTCGATCGGCTGCTGAATGGGACGGCGCTAGAGAGCCTGCTCGCGCGCCACGGGCGCACGCAGGTGATCGCCGCCCTGCGCACCCATCTCGATGCTCTGCGTCGTGCGGCTTTGGCTGGAACTCTGGATTCGACAGCACTAAAAGAAGGTGCGGTCGCAGCGGTACTCGAGGCGAAGCTTGGCGAGGCGGCGCGGCTGCGCTTGCGCCCCGTTTTCAATCTAACCGGCACTGCATTGCATACCAATCTGGGTCGTGCCGTCCTGCCCGAGGCAGCCGTAAGCGCAGTCGTGGACAGCATGCGCGCGCCTGTCAACCTGGAATTCGATCTCGCAACGGGTCGGCGCGGCGACCGCGACACGATCGTCGAAGAGCTGCTTTGCGAATTGACCGGCGCCGAAGCCGCGACGGTGGTCAACAACAACGCGGCGGCCGTGTTGTTGGTTCTGAGTGCTCTGGCGGCACGGCGCGAAGTCGTGGTGTCGCGCGGCGAGCTCATTGAGATCGGGGGTGCGTTCCGGATGCCCGATATCATGCGCCAGGCCGGTGCGAAGCTCGTCGAGGTCGGCACGACGAATCGCACGCATCTGGCGGATTATGCCGATGCCATCGGCTCGCGCTCTGCGCTGTTGATGAAGGTGCATACCAGCAACTACGTCATCAGCGGCTTCACGAACACAGTCGCCGTTGCCGAACTCGCACAGCTGGGACGGGCTCGCTCGCTCCCGCTGGCCGTTGATCTTGGCAGCGGCTCGCTTGTTGATCTGACGCGTTGGAAGCTTCCCAAGGAACCGACCGTCCGCGAGAACGTCGCTGCCGGCGCCGATCTCGTGTCTTTCAGCGCGGATAAGCTCCTCGGAGGACCTCAGGCGGGCCTGGTGGTCGGCCGGGCCGATTTGATCGCCAAGCTGAAGAAGCATCCCCTCAAGCGCGCTTTGCGTGTTGGCAAGCTGACTCTGGCGGCCCTGGAGCCCGTGCTCGCGCTGTATCGCACGCCAGAGCTTCTAGTGGATCGCCTGACGACCTTGCGGCAGCTCACACGACCCGCGGCCGCGATGCAGGAGCAGTCACTGCGGCTTCGGCCGCTCGTGCAGCGCTCCGTCGGCGATACGTATGACGTGTCCGACGCGCCGATGCTGAGCCAGATCGGCAGCGGCGCGCTTCCGGTCGATGAGTTGCCAAGCCACGGTCTTGTCATCCGTACGGCCAAGGGGAAACGCGGCAGTCTCGAGCGTCTTGAAGTATTGATGCGTGGCCTGCCGCGGCCAGTGTTAGGACGTGCTGCCGAGAAAGCTCTTTGGCTGGACCTGCGTTGCCTGGACGCATCCGACGAAGCGCAGTTCGTTGCGCAGTGGAGTGAGCTTCGACAATGATCATCGGCACCGCCGGTCACATTGACCATGGGAAGAGCACGCTGGTGCGTGCGCTCACCGGCGTAGACACCGATCGCCTCAAGGAGGAGAAGGCCCGTGGCATCTCCATTGAGCTCGGATATGCCTATACGCCGCTTGATGACGGCGAAGTACTGGGCTTTATCGACGTCCCCGGCCACGAACGGTTCGTGCACAAGATGGTCGCGGGCGCATGCGGAATCGATTTCGCGCTGCTGCTGGTTGCGGCCGACGACGGCGTGATGCCACAGACGCGCGAACATCTGGCGATTCTCGAGCTGCTCGGTATTGCACGCGGTGCCGTGGCCCTGAGCAAGGCAGATCGCGTCGATGGCGAGCGCTTGCAGGAAGTGCAGGCGCAGGTCGCCGCAACGCTCGCTGCCACGGTACTGCATGCAGCACCGATCTTCCCCTTGAATGCCACTTTGCCGGACGATCCGGGTACTGCATCTCTGCGCCGTTATCTACACGAAACCGCCATCCGTTTCCCATCCCGCCGGGATTCGCGCTTGTTCCGCCTCGCCGTGGATCGCGTGTTTACGCTCGCTGGCCATGGCACGGTCGTCACCGGAACCGTGTTTTCGGGTGAGGTCCGCACCAACGACACCGTGGCGGTGATGCCGGCAGGTACTCTGGTTCGGGTGCGCAGCATCCATACTCAGAATCGCGCCGCGGATCGCGGCGCGATCGGCCAGCGCTGCGCACTCAATCTCGCCGGCGTCAAAAAAAGCGCGCTCGCGCGCGGCGAGTGGCTCGCCGAGCCGCGCGTGTTCGCGCCGACAACGCGCATCGACGTGCGTCTGCGGCTGCTCGCGGAGAGCGGCCTGCGCCTCAACTCTTGGTCGCCGCTGCACGTGCACCTCGGTACGACACACCGTGTCGCGCACGTCGCCCTGCTGGAACCCACGGGCGTGGCGGCCGGTGAGTCTGCGCGAGTGCAGCTCGTCTTCGAGACGCCGGTGTGCGCAATCCCCGGCGATCGCTTCATCGTGCGCGACGCGCAGGCGCTGCATACTGTGGGCGGCGGTGTCGTGCTCGATCCCTTCGCACCGTCCCGAAAGCGCCGCTCGCCGGCGCGCCTGCACTATCTCGAGGCGCTCGAGCGCCTGATCGCCGGAGAAGGCGTCGCACCGTTACTGCAGCAGGCGCCTTATGGCGTGAAGATCTCGGACCTTGTGCGCCTGACGGGATTGCCTGCGGAACTCATCCCGCTACCCCCGGATGCCGTCATCATCGACTGCGCTCACGAGCCTTTCGTGCTGCTTGGCGCACATTGGTCGGCACTGCGCGCGCGCGCCGTGGCCGCCTTGCGCGCCTTTCACGCACAGGTGCCGGACGAGCCCGGTCCGGATATCGGGCGGCTGCGCCGCATCGCCATGCCCGAGTCATCCGACGCCCTCTGGCGTGCGCTCATTGATGCGCTCGTGCGCGAGCGCATCTTGCTGCGCAGCGCGCCGTGGCTGCATCTGCCCGAGCACGCGATGATGCTGTCGGAAGAGGACCAAGCGCTCGCGCGCAGGCTGCAGCCGCTGATCGCCGCAGGACGCTTCGATCCGCCGTGGGTGCGCGATCTGGCCGTCATCGCCGACGAACCTGAAATGCGCGTGCGGGAGGTGTTGCGCAAGCAGGTCACGCAGAACACCGTGTACCAGGTCGTGCGCGATCTCTTCTACGATCCCGAGTGCATCAGTGAGCTTGCGGCAGTGGTGAGCGCGATTGCCCGGGAGCACGGCGCCGTCGGCGCGGCACGCTACCGGGATGCCGTCGGTGTCGGCCGCAAGCGCGCGATTCAGATCCTGGAGTTCTTCGATCGCGTGGGCTTCACGCGCCGCGTGCAAGATTCCCACGTCCTGCGGCGCGACAGCGGCTGGCGCACATCCGAATGACACACGGAAGGCACACGTACCCGGTGGTGCGGCTGGGCTTCAAACCCAGGAGGGGGCGTCAAGCGCTTCCTGGTAGGTTCGACTCCTACTGTCTTCCGCCAATCACGCCGTCACTTCGCGCGCGCGGATCTCGTAGCGAAAGGTGGCCGGGCTAAGGCTATCGAGACGTCCCTCAGCAGTCTCGCCATTTGGATACATCAGGAACGGAATCGCGCCCTTGCCGGAGCCCGGCAGGGCGACGTCGTGGCCGTGATTGAAGGCCACCCAGTTCATTTCCCAGCCACCGAAGAGTGCGGCGCGCGCCGCCTGCACCTTCGGATCGCCCATCGGCAGCCCGCCGGCCTCCTCCTCCAGCATGACCTTGCGCACGTCGGCCGGATCAACAGGAACCCAGCCCACCCCGCCCGCGTAGAACTCGGCGCGGCAATGCTGCGCCTTGCTGATATCGCCGCTCCTGCCGAGGCAGTTGAAGCCGCGCCGCGAGTCGGCAACTCGTATGCCGTAGGCATCGCGCGCGGGAATGCGCACGGAACGCGCGAGTGCCACGAACAGCGCATTGATATCCGCGCATTTTCCTCCGAGGTAACCGGACTGCAACATCGAGGCGACATCCCCCATGCCGCAGCCGGGCGTTTTCGGATCGCGACTGGTGTTGTCCACCACCCATTCATAGATGGCGCGCGCCTTTTGCATGTCGCCGTGGCAATCGCGTGTGATCTTCTCAGCGGTCTGCCTGACGATGCCATCGGTCGGCAGCAAGGACGTCGGGCGCAAATAGGTGTGCAGCATGCTCTCGGTTTCATCCCTCCGCAGCGTCCCGATCGGCTTACTCATGTCAACCCGGCGATCGCATGTGGCTACGCGGTTCGTGAGCGTGACATGGCCCGCTGGCTTGGGATCTTCCCACTCGACCCGCAGTAGCGCGACGTCGTACCCAGGAGCGCTGATGAGTCCGGCGCGCGTCGCGCCGGAGGCGTCCCAACGCGCATCGAGCGCGACCTGATAGCTTGTGCGAGTGCTCGACGGCACGGGCAGCCACAGGCAGGTGTGGCCGGCCGGACTCGCAACATCCACCGATGTGGTGATCTCAAATGTCCGCCAATCAGCCGTCAGCGGGGCGTCCGCAGCCCACACGCCGCGCGCTCGGCCGACCGTGGCGAACATAGTGGCGGCGGGCAGCGCAGCTGAGAGGTGCAACAGGAAATCGCGGCGCTTCATGACACTTCCTTCTGATGGCTGCCACGCTTTGATTCTCGCGCAATCCCGCCGAGAATACGATCATGACGACAGCTCCCCCCGTCCCGCCGCGGCTGACCTCGTTGTCCCACGGCGGCGGCTGCGGCTGCAAGATCGCGCCGGACGCATTGGCCAATCTGCTCAAGCGATCCGCTCCTGCCCGGCAGTTCGCGCAGTTGCTGGTCGGGACGCAGACCGCCGACGACGCGGCCGTCTATCAGATCGATGATGATCAGGCAGTCATCGCAACCACCGACTTTTTCATGCCGATCGTGGATGACCCATTCGACTTTGGGCGCATTGCCGCCACCAACGCCTTGTCGGACGTTTATGCCATGGGGGGCGTGCCGGTTCTGGCGCTCGCCATCGTCGGCATGCCGATCAAAGTGCTGCCACCTGAGATCATCCGCGACATCCTGCGCGGCGGCGAAACGATTTGCGCCGAGGCCGACATTCCCATCGCCGGCGGCCATAGTATCGATTCGGTTGAGCCCATCTACGGCCTGGCCGTCATCGGCATCATCCATCCGAAAGATGTGAAGCGGAATTCAGACGCGCGTGCCGGCGACGCGCTCGTGCTCGGCAAACCGCTCGGCGTCGGCATCCTCTCGGCCGCGCTCAAGAAGGGCGAACTCGGGCCGGCCGACTATCGCGCAATGATCGATCTCACCACTTGCCTCAACCGCGCCGGCCCGGATCTTGCCAAACTGCCCGGCGTTCACGCCATGACCGATGTGACAGGATTCGGGCTCCTTGGGCATTTGCTCGAAATGTGCCGCGGCTCCGGGATCGGCGCGCGGGTCAAGATGGCGGATTTGCCGCTTTTGGATAAGGTGCTCGCGATGGCCGATGCGGGGCATGTGACCGGCGCGTCAGGGCGCAACTGGGGATCTTACGGCGCTGAAGTACAGGTTGCCGCAGGCGTGACAAGTGCGCAGAGGGCGCTGTTGTGCGATCCGCAAACTTCGGGCGGCTTGCTGGTCGCCTGTGCCCCGAACGCGCTCGCCGCGGTGATGGCAACCTTTGCGCGCCATGGAGGCGCGCAGGCGAGTCTGATTGGCCAAATGGTGGGCGGGGCGCCGCGCGTGTCGGTCGAGCTCTAGCGGCCGCAGCCCGCAGCGGCTCCTCTGCCCTCGGTGTTTGGCATTGCTCATGCGTCTACCCGGATCTGCAGCCGACGCGCGCCTCAATCGCGGGCCGATGGGATTGCACGCAAGCTTCGAGTACCGAATACCCACGGCAGCAGGCGCGCCGTGTTGGTCGCATCATCGAGGCCGCGGTGATAGCGGCCCTCAAGCTTGATCTTCGCCAATTCGCAGGCCCTGGCGAGCGACACGTCTGTGCCGATCTGTTGCCGCGTGGTAAAGATCCGCCTGACATTCTCGTGCGGTAGCTGTAAAGGATCCTCTATGCCATGTCGTGAGCAATCCCGCGCAATCTGCTTGCGGTCGTAGTCCCCCCAGCTTGCCCAGACTGAGTCCGCTTCGCGCCGGCGGACGGCGAATTCACGCAGCAGGCGCGCGGCAGCCGGAAAGGCGGGCGCGGCATCGATGTCCGTCTGCCTGATGCCCGTAAGCTCCATGCAGAAGGGCGTCAGCGCCGGCCGTTCGAGCGGCCGTACAAAACTCTGGAAGCGATCGAACACGGCGCCGTCGGACAGTGCCCAGACGGCGCCGATTTCAATGATCTCCATCGCAGCGGGCGGGATGCTGCCATCGTTGGCGCAGGTCGCCTCCAGATCGACGATGAGAATGCTGCAATTGCTCAGTTGCCCCATGTCCGTCCGATTTCCGTATAATTCAAAAAGGCAGTACGGAATCCGTACCACAGAAGAAGATAAATTATGAATGCCGGGGAATCCTTTGATGCTTCGCAAGCTCGGGCGGCGCTCGCTAAATCGGTTCGCGACCACTGGGTGCTGTTTCTGATTGAAGGGATCGTGCTTGTTTGTTTGGGGATGCTCGCGATTTTCGTGCCACTCATCGCCTCACTTGCCGCGACGGTGTTCTTCGGCTCTATTTTGCTAGTTGCCGGTCTCACGGGTCTCATCGCAACCTTTGCGGCACGTCACGCTCCTGGATTCTCATGGTCATTGATCTCAGCCGTATTAGGCATAGTGACCGGCGCCCTGCTGCTTGCATCCCCGGTCACCGGAGCGATCTCTTTGACCGTCGTACTGATCGCGTTTCTCTTCATCGAAGGTGCGGCGTCAATCATGTTTGCGGTCCAGCATCGCAAGCGCAACTCCGGCTCCTGGGGGTGGATGCTGGCAAGCGGCGCGATCGACATTGTACTGGCCGCGGTATTGTTCGCCGGCTTGCCGGGCACGGCTCTTTGGGCCCTGGGCGTTCTCATTGGCATCAATATGCTCTTCGGCGGCTGGTCACTGATTGCGATGTCCCTCAGCGCCCGACCGCAGGCTGCGGCCGCCGCATGAGCGGCAGCGGTTCGCACCCCGGGAGCCAGTTGCGGCATCTTTGGGGAGTCAGATTCAGGTCCCCATCCGCGGCGATCGCCCAAGCATTCTTGCGCCTGAGGGCGGGCTTGCAGCTCTAATCCGCCGCAGAGCCTGGTCGGCAAGGACCGGCTGCAGCCGTCTTCAGTAGAATCAAGGCGGGCACCGGTGCCCGCCTCTTATTCACCGACCATGGCGATAGCAGCGCTCAATCCCTCGACTTCACCCGTCGAAGCCGAAGTCCGACGCATCCGAGGACTTCTGGAGCATGGCCAATTCGCAGCCGCGCTTGCGGCCGCCGAAACGCTGCTCGCGCGGGTTCCCGAGAACCGTGACGTTCTCTACCTGATTGCTGTCAGTCAGCGTTACCTGCAGCGCGTCCCCGAGGCACTGGCGACTCTGGCGCGTTTCGAAACACTGCACCCCGCCTACAGCCGCCTCTTCCAGGAGCGCGGACACTGCTACGTCGCGCTGCGCTCCGCGGAGCCGGCCATCGAGGCGTTCTTGCGCGCTGTGAATCTCAATCCCGCGCTGCCCGCAAGCTGGAACGCGCTGCAAATCCTGTTTCGCATGACCGGGCAGGCGGCAAATGCCGACATGGCTGCAGGCCACGTGAAGGTCCTTGCGGCCCTGCCCACCGAGGTAGTCACCGCCACCAGCATGTTCTACGACGGGGAGATTCATGAGGCAGAGCCGATCGTGCGACAGTACCTCCTGACGCACGGCAACCATGTCGAGGCCATGCGCCTGCTCGCCAAAATCGGCACCAGGCTCGAAGTCCTGGATGATGCGGAGCTCTTGCTCGAGGCCGTGCTGGTGCTCGCGCCCGATTATGCCGCCGCGCGCTTCGATTATGTGCAGGCTCTTCTCGGGCGGCACAAGCATGCCCGGGCGCTCGAGGAACTCGATAAGCTCTTAAAGATTGAGCCGGGCAATCGTTCCTACCGGACAGCGCAGGCGACCGCCTGGGTCGGGCTCGGTGATTACAAGCGTGCCATCGCGCTCTATCGTGAACTCCTCATCGAGACGCCAAAGGCTGCCGAGCTACATTTATCGGTCGCGCACGCCCTGAAAACGCTCGGCCGGCGCGAGGAAGCGATCGAGTCCTACCGGATGGCGGCCACAATTCGCCCAAGCTTTGGGGACGCCTACTGGAGTCTTGCCAACCTCAAGACCTATCGTTTCGCGGACGATGAGATCACACGCATGCGCGCCGCGGAGGCCGCGCCCGACACTCAGATCGACGACCGCTTCCATCTGTGCTTCGCACTCGGCAAGGCACTCGAGGACAGCGCCGAGTACGCCGCGTCTTTCATTTATTATGAACGCGGCAATGCGCTCAAGAAGATGCAGAGCCGCTACCGCGCGGAATCCACCGAGCGCAACGCGCGCCTGCAGATATCCGTGTGCACCGCCGAGTTCTTCAGCGCGCGCCAGGGATTCGGCTGCACAAGCGCCGAGCCGATTTTCATCGTCGGCCTGCCGAGGGCAGGCTCGACGCTCCTCGAACAGATTCTGGCCTCGCATTCGCAGGTGGAAGGCACGACGGAGTTGCCCGAGATTCCGCGCCTTGCCCAGGAGCTGCAGGGCCGGGATTCGGCCGACGCCAATCCACGCTACCCCGGCGTGCTCGGCGACCTGAGTGCCGCGGACTTCGAGCGCCTGGGCGAGACGTACCTTGCTGCAACCCGCACTTACCGCGTGGGCAAGCCGCGTTTCATCGACAAGATGCCGAATAATTTCCGGCACATCGGCCTTATCCATCTCCTTCTGCCGAATGCCAGGATCATCGATGCGCGCCGCGAGCCCCTCGCCTGCTGCTTCTCGAACTTCAAGCAGCTCTTCGCCTCCGGTCAGGAATTCACCTACAGCCTCGAGGATATCGGGCGTTACTACCGCAGCTACGTCGAGCTGATGCAGCACTGGGACGCCGTGCTCCCCGGCAAGATCCTGCGCGTGCAGCACGAGGAGGTGGTCGCGGACCTCGAAGGCAATGTGCGCCGGATTCTCGACTTCTGCGCGCTGCCGTTCGAGTCCGGGTGCGTGGAGTTCTACAAGACCGAGCGCAGCGTGCGCACGGCAAGCTCCGAGCAGGTGCGCCAGCCGATCTTCAAGGAGGGCCTGGAGCAATGGCGATGCTTCGAGCCGTGGCTGGGTCCCCTGAAGGATGCTCTCGGGGATCTGGCGCAGAGCTGAAAGACTCGCACCCTCCACCGGCTCGCGGCCCAACCGTCGGTGTGTGCTGGGAGAAGTCTTCGTGAGAGTATCCGCATAGACCCGTATGGGGTGCAATGCGAGGCGCATATGGCGGATCGCCCAAATCTTCTCATCCTCATGGCCGACCAGCTGACGGCTCGGGTGCTGCACGCGTACGGCGGCGCGATCGCGCGCACGCCCCACATCGATGCGCTCGCGGCTGCGGGTGTGGTGTTCGAATCCTTCTACTGCAACAGCCCGCTATGCGCGCCATCGCGCTTCTCGTTCCTCGCCGGCCAGCTGCCCTCGAAAATCGGCGCCTACGACAACGCTGCCGAATTTCCGGCTCAGATGCCCACCTTCGCCCACTACCTGCGGCGCGCGGGGTACCAGACTGCCCTCGCGGGCAAGATGCACTTCTGCGGGCCCGATCAGCTGCATGGATTTGAGGAGCGCCTGACAACCGATATCTACCCGAGCGATTTCGGTTGGACGCCCGACTGGAGCGCCTTCGAGCAGCGCCCGAGCTGGTACCACAGCATGGATTCGGTTCTGCAGGCGGGCGCATGCACGCGCACCAATCAGATCGACTTCGACGACGAGGTCGTGGTCGCGGCCCGTCAGAAGCTCTTTGACCTCGCGCGCAGCCGCGACCGCCGCCCGTTCTGTCTCGTCGTGTCGATGACCCACCCGCATGACCCGTACGTCATCCCCCATGCCTATTGGAGCCGCTACCGCGATGAGGAGATCGATCTGCCGCGCGTCCCCGATCTTGCCGGTCGCGAGGATGCGCATTCACGCCGCCTGCGCCACGTCATCGGACTTGACGTTGCGAGGCCGACGGAGTCGCAGGTGCGTGCGGCGCGGCGCGCGTACTACGGCGCCGTGTCCTACATCGATGATCAGATCGGCGCGCTCGTCTCAACTCTTGAGCAGGCCGCGCTCGCTGCCAATACCGTCACCGTCATCCTGGCCGACCATGGCGATATGCTTGGAGAGCGCGGCCTTTGGTACAAGATGAATTTTTTCGAGCCTGCTGCTCGCATCCCGCTCATCGTGCACGCGCCGGGGCGCTTTGCGGCGCGGCGCGTAGCGGCGCCGGCATCGCTCCTCGATCTACTGCCGACTTTTGCGACTTTTGCATACAACGGCGCTGCCCCCGCGTACGCAGCGCCCGTCGACGGCGCGAGCCTCCTGCCTGCGCTCGAGGGCAGCGGCGCGCCCTCCGGCGAAGTCATCGGCGAGTACCTGGCGGAGGGCGCCATCGCGCCGATCGTCATGATCCGCCGCGGCCGCTACAAATTTGTGCACTCCCCGGCTGATCCCGACCAGCTCTTTGACGTCAGCGCCGATCCTGATGAGCGCATCAACCTTGCAGCGCAGGGGCAGCGCGCCACGCTGGTGGCCGATTTTCGCGCCGAAGTGGCGCGCCGTTGGAACATGTCCGAGCTGCACGAGGCGGTGCTCGCGAGCCAGCGTCGCCGCCACTTCGTGTACGCGGCGCTGCGCGAGGGCCGATTTACGCCCTGGGACTTCCAGCCGCTGCGCGACGCGAGCCGCCTGTATATCCGCAACGACCAGCCGCTCGAATACCAGGAAGAGCTCGCGCGCTTTCCGCGGTTAGCCTGAAGCACTGTGCGGCCGCACAGCTAGGCGGGATGGGCTTCAGCGCCGTTCGAGACCAGCCGCCGGCGACAGATCTAGTCCCCACGACAATGCCAGCCGCGTGAGCTCAATATCGCTCTCGACCCCGAGCTTGGACTTGATCTGATAATGCAGGTTGTGAACGGTTTTGACGCTGAGGTGCAGTTTTTTTGCAGTTTCGGGCACGCTCGCGGGTGAAACGAGCATGCACAGGACGTCAAACTCGCGTGGCGAGAGCTCTTCGAGCGGGCTTCGCCGCCCCGCAAGCCGCGCCAGCGCCAAGGCCTGCGCGATATCGGGGCTCAGCACTTGGCGTCCCGCCAACACATCGGCGATGGCGCGCAGCAAAACGTCCGGGGGACTGCTCTTGGTGACGTAGCCCAGGGCTCCTGCGCGCAGCGCTGTGAGGGCGAGGTCCGGCGACACGTGCATGCTGAAGACGAGGACTCGCGCCGCGGCATCAGCGCGCACGATGCGCTGGATCGCATCGACGCCGCTGGCACCGGGCAGGGCTAGATCCGTAATGACTATATCCGGACGATGCTGGCGGAACATCGCATAGGCTTCGTCGGCCGTTGCGGCCTCCGCGACCACCGCAAAGCGCTCCTGCTCGAGGAGATGCCGGTAGCCGGCGCGCACGATGGCGTGGTCATCCACCAGCAGCAGCCGCGCCGCCTGCGCCTTGCTCATGGCATCTTCAAAGGTAAATGGGCCTGCACGGCGAACTGCACCGCGGAGAGTTCGACGGAAAATACCCCGTGAAGCGAGCGCACGCGTTCGCCGAGAAGCTTCAGACCCATGCCGGTGCCGCAAGCGGGCCGATCGTTAGGCACTCCCACGAGGTCGTTCGAAACCCGAACGCGCAGGCACTGCGGATCCTGGCGGATGTGCACACAGGCGCTGTGGCTCGTCGCCGCATGGCGAGCGATGTTGCTTAAGCACTCCTGCACGAGGCGATAGACGCACAGCGCGTATTCCTTGTCCGGAATATGGTCGGAGCTCGGATCGGCGTCGAGTTCGATCCGCGGGCTGCCCTGCAGCCTGATCTGCCAAGCGGCAACGAGGTCGGCCAGAGCCGAGTGCAAACCCTGCTGCTCCAATGGTGGCTGGCTCATACGCTCGAGCATCCCGCGCAGCGAGGACAGCATCTGCTCGACGCCCGTTTCCAGAGGCAGCACATCGGCTTCCGTCAATACTTCTCCAGCAATCACGCTGTGTCGCAGGCTTGCGCTGACTGCAGCGAGCGCGGCCACACATTGGCCGAATTCCTCGTGCAGCTCGTGCGCGAGCTCGCGCCGCTCGTCTTCCTGAAACCGCACCAGACGCACCGTCAGCTGCGCGCGCATCGCGTACGAGTCCGCCAGACGTTGCGCCAGTCGATTGATGCCGTTGGCGATCGATGCGAATTCGCGCGGTTGTAGGCGCGGCAGCCGCACCCCGTGCACTCCTTCGCCGAGTTCTTCGAGCGCCGCGACGATCCTGGCGGTCGGTCGCAAGGCGCGTCCGATCACCCAAAAAGCGAGCAGATCGAGTGCCAGCAACGTCACGGCCGTAAGCCCTAAGAGTTCGCGCACGCTGTGCCACTCATGCCGCAGCAGGCTCGCATCGTCTGATTCCACGCGCAGGGTGCCCGCCGCGAGTCCAAATACGCGGATCTCGCGGTGCAAGGAGATGTGTCCGACCCCAAGTGCGCTCAGGACCTGCGCGATCCAGGGCGGAACGCCGCTGCCCACCAAGGCCGCGCTGCAACCCCAAGCCGAGTCAGACCCATCCAGGGCGCGATAGCGCAAACACATGGGCTGCGGAAAACGGGCCGCCGCACCGCCCAGATCGGGGTGACGCGCGTCCGCATCCAAAGAGACCCAGCGCCGCATCACATCCGCGGTCAGCATGGGCTGTAACTCGTCGGCCATCGCCGCAATCTCCCGGGCCGCCTGCCGGCCGGATTGAGCGACCACATAGATCGAGACCCCCAGCCAGCAAAGAAGCCCCATTAGAGTCATGCGGACGAGGAGGTGCAGCTTCAGATTCATCGGTCCATTCTAATCAGTCTCGCAGGCACGTAACGATGCCTGCAGCATCGCGGGCATATGCACCCCAAGTTGCGGGCAAATTGCCCTGGTTCGCCTCCTTTGCCATCGGGTAGTGTCGCAGGCCTGCGATCCTGCCAGTGGCGCCATCGGGAGAGAGTCGATGTACATAATTCGCAAAGTCGCAGCGCTGATGCGAATCCGCGGCAATCGCATCCTCGGGGCAGCCGCCGCCGTCGGCATCGTGTTGCTGAGCTTTGCCTGCATCCCCGCAGTGGCCGCGGATGCCGCAAAATCGCCGCCCATCAAGATCGCGGTATTCGATTTCGAGCTCGACGATCTCAGCCCCGCGGCGTCGGTACCGGGCGGCAGCACGAGCAGTGCCGCCGTGATGGCGAAGGTCACGAGCGCGGCGCGGCGGGTGCTGGAGCAATCGGGGCGCTATAGCCTGGTTGATGTGAGTAAAGCCGATGCGAAACCCGTAACGGAGAAGCTCTTGAGACACTGCGACGGCTGCGAGGCCGGCATCGCATTGCAGCTCGGCGCCGATCAGTCCCTGCTGGGAGTGGTGAGAAAAGCCACGATGACCGACTACTACGTGCTGATCCAGATCAGCGACGCGCGCACGGGCAAAGTTCTCACTCAGGAGGCTGCGAATTTCGCCGGCGGCGACGACGGCTGGGCGAGCGGAGTCACATCATTGATCAGGCACCAAGTACTGGCGGTACAAAACTAGCCATGCTCGATCAAGACGGGCGTCAGGCGCCCTCTTGCGCAGCTATGAGCGCCGCACCTTTCTCGGCGACCATGATGGTCGGCGCGTTGGTATTGCCGGAAGTGACCGTGGGGAAGACGGAGGCGTCGATGACCCGCAGGCCATCGACGCCGTAGACGCGCAGCGACGCATCGACGACCGCGCTCGCCGGATCGGGCCCCATGCGGCAGGTGCTCACGGGATGAAACACGGTGCCCGCGCGCTCGCGAAAATCCTGCAGGAGCTGTGCGTCCGACTGCTTGGCGCTTCCGGGCAGCATCTCCGATTCAACGTAGTGCGAAAGCGGCGCCGTCGCGGCAATTGCTCGCAACAGATGCGCCCCTGCGATGACATCCGCCACGTCCTCGGCGGTTGCGAGCGAGTTCGGATGAACGGCGGGAGCCTCGAGGGGATTCGCCGAGCGGATCTCAATGTGGCCGCGGCTCGTGGGCCGGCAGGCGTTGAAGGACAAAAGAAAAGCGGAGAACGGGTCCGGCTTGAGAAGCCGCTTCTTCAGGCCCTGCGCCGTATAGCTGATGGGATTGAAGTACAGCTGCAGGTTCGGCCGCTCTCGCGCAGCATCGCTTCTGATGAAGCCGCCCCCCTGATTGACGCTCATCGCAAGCGGGCCGCGCCGCGTTGCAAGGTAGCGCAGTGCCACCTTGATCTTGCCGGAGAGCGGCCGGAATACATCGTTGAGCGTAGGCACTTTGGAGCGGTAGAAATACGACACCGCCAGATGATCCTGCAGGTTCCTTCCCACGGCGGGGCTCTCCGCGACGACTTCAATGCCGTGGCGCGCGAGGAGCGCGGCGGCGCCGATGCCGGAGAGCTGCAAGAGCTGCGGCGAATTGATGGCGCCGCCGCAGAGAATCACGCCCTTCTCGGCCGTCGCCGCAAGCGTGCGCTCGCCGTGCCGATAGTTGACGCCCACCGCGCGGCGCTTATCGAAGAGAATGCGCAGGGCCTGCGCGTGCAGCAGCAAGGTGAGGTTCGGGCGGCTGAGCGCCGGGTGCAGGTAGCGCCTGGCGGTCGACTCGCGCCGGCCGCCCGCGGTCATGATCTGATAGATGCCGACACCCTCGCCCTCCGGAGCATTGAAATCCTGCGCGCCAAAGCCGAGGGCACGGCAGCTGTCGATGAAGTTCTGGCACAGCGGATGGACATCCGCAGAGACGTCGCTGATATGCAGCAGCGGCCCGTCACGCGCCACCGCGGCGGACGGCGCCGCGCGCTCCTCGAAGCGCTGAAAGTACGGCAGCACGTCACTGAAGCCCCAGCCGGGATTACCGAGCGCGCGCCAATCATCGAAGTCGCCCGGCAGCCCGCGGTAGTAGACGAGCGCGTTGATGGATCCGGAGCCGCCGAGCACCTTGCCGCGCGGCCAGAACAAGCGGCGCGCCGCAAGCCCGGGGTCAGGCTCGGCCTCGAGCATCCAGTTGACGCGCGCATCGTTGAACGTGCGTCCATAGCCGATCGGCACCTGGATCCAGAAGCGCCGATCCGAACCTCCGGCTTCGAGGACGAGCACCCTGTGCCGGCCGCTGGCGGAGAGCCGATTCGCCACGACGCATCCGGCAGTGCCTGCGCCCACGACGATGTAATCGAAAACATCCATAGATTCCCCAGAAGGCCCTGTGCGCTACGCGACGCACGCGATCTGCCGTGCACGCATCGCGCCGCCAGCGGCACCCGGCAGCGGGTCCGTAATTTGGCTCACCCGACCGGGCGTCCGAGCATCTCCAGCTGCAGCCGGGTATCGGTATACGGGTAATCCTTGATGAACGCCTCATCCAGCTCCACGCCCAATCCGGGCTCGGTGGGAGGAATGACGAAGCCGTCCTGCCACTCGATCGGCTTCTTAAGCACATCGGCGTGGAACCCGTCCCAGCGCTCGATGCCTTCGAGGATGAGGAAGTTCGGGCTGCAGGTGGCAAGCTGGATATTGGCCGCGCCCACCACCGGCCCGCAGTAGAGGTGCGGCGCAATCTGCACATGGCGCACCTCGGCCATGCCGGCGATCTTTTTCGCCTCGAGGAGTCCGCCGACTCGCCCCAGGTTCATCTGCAGGATCGCCGCGGCGCCCACGTCGAGGAGGCGCGCGAAGTCGTACTTGGTCGTGAGCCTCTCGCCGGTCGCAATGGGAATGCAGGTGGCGCGTGCCACCTTCGCCATCTCCTCGGGAGCATCCGGCGGCACCGGCTCCTCGAACCACAAGGGATCGTAGGGCTCAAGACGCCGGGCAAGCCGGATGGCGCCGGCCGCCGTCATCTGGCCGTGGGTTCCGAACAAGAGATCCGCCTTGGTCCCTACCGCCGCGCGCAGCTGGCGCACGAACCGCTCGCAGCGTTCAAGATCGGCGAGCGACAGCTGGCGCCCGTCGAAGGCGCTGTAGGGCCCCGCCGGGTCAAATTTGAGCGCCGTGAAGCCCTGCGCGAGATACTCAGCGGCGCGCTCCGCGGCAAGATCAGGATCCATGTAGACATCGGAGCGCTCGCCCGAGCGTGCATAGAGATAGGTGTAGGAGCGCAGGCGCTCGTGGACGCGGCCACCCAGGAGCTTGTACACGGGCTGGCCCGCCTCCTTGCCGATGATGTCCCAGCAGGCCATCTCGAGCGCGCTTAACACTCCCATCAGCGTCAGATCCGGATGCTGGGTGAAGCCTGCGGAATAGACGCGCCGCCACATCGACTCAATGTCATGCGGGTCCTCGTCTTTGAGGTAGCGCTCGAAGACGTCAGTCAGCATGCGCGCCACCAGATGCGGATCGAAGGGCACGCAGTACGCCTCCCCCACGCCTTCCACGCGGCCGTCGGTGATGAGCTTGACGAACACGAAGTAGCGGCTGCCGTTGTGCGGCGGCGGATTGCCGACGACGAAGGTCTTGATGTCCGAAAGCTTCATGCAACTGGCCCCTTGAGCGCGCCGGCGAGCAGCCGTTTTACAATTTTTTCCCGAACCGCAGGCGGCGTGCGCGCTACGGTGTCGGGCGCGGTGGTGCGGCGGCGCGCGCGCCGCCGCGCAACAGGGTGAGCGCGAAGAGCGCTGAGGCCAGCATCAGAAACACGCTCACGGCGTTCAGCACCGGCGTCGCCCCTTCGCGCATGCGTCCGTACATCATGACGGTGAGCGGCGGATCGGCGCCGACCAGCATCAAGGTGGTGTTGAAGTTCTCGAACGACATGAGGAAGGAGATGGCCGCGGAACCGATGAGCGCCGGGCGCAGGTAGGGAAAAGTGATGGTGCGCAGTACCGCGGCATGCGACGCCCCGAGATTGAGCGCCGCCTCCTCGAGCGTGCGGTCGAAGCGCTGCAGGCGTGCGCTGATCATGAGCGTGCTGATGGTCGCGATATAGGAGAACTGGCCCAGGACCACGAGCGGCAGGCCGGGCCTCAGGAAATCAAGATCGACATCGAAGAGCCCGAGCAGAAGATCGGCGACGCGGCTCGAGAGCGACAGGATGGAGATGCCGAGGATGACGCCGGGAATGACGAGCGGCGCGAGCATCAGCACCGAGAGCGTCTCCTTGCCGAAAAAACGGTAGCGCTCCATCAAAAAGGCGTTGGCCGTGCCCACCGCCACCGACAGCGCCGTCACCCAGCTTGCAACCACGACGCTGGTCCAGATGCTGCCGAGCAACGCCGTATCGTGAAAGAGTCCCACGCGGCCCGAGGCCGCATTGCCCGTGAACCAGTCGAGCGTGAACCCGCGCCATGGCGGCGCCGGATAGGGCGCGTCGTTGAACGCAAACACGGTGACGATGGCGAGCGGCAGGAACAGAAAGATCAGAAACGCCGCCACGTACACGGCGGTGGCGGTGCGCAGCCAGGCGGAACGTGGCAGCGAGGCGATCACGAGCGGCGCATCACGTCGACGAAGCGCTGGCCGCTCAAGCGCAGGCCGAGCGCAACCATGGTGGTCGACAGCGCCAGCAGCAAAAAGCCGAAGGCCGCGCCCTGTTCCCAATTGAAGCGCACGATGAACTGCGTATAGATGAGCTCCGTGAACCATTGGGAGTTCTTGCCGCCGAGGAGATTTGGCGTCAGATAGTTGCCCAGGGTGAGCATGAAGACGACGATGCAGCCCGCGGTGATGCCGGGCGCGGCGTGCGGAATGACGATGTCGCGCAGGATCGCAAAGCCGTTGGCGCCGAGGTCGTACGCCGCCTCGATGAGGGAGTTGTCGAGACTCTCAAGGCTGCTCACGAGCGGCACGACCATGAAGAGGAGCGAGGTGTACACGAGTCCCGTCAAAATGGTGGCGTCGTGGTACAGAAGCTCCACCGGCACGGCGGTGATGCCGAGCTTGACGAGCAACGCCGGCAGCACGCCCGACTCGCGCAGCAGAATGAGCCAGCCGAGCGCACGTACCGTCTCGCTCACCCAGAAGGGGATCAGGCACACGATGAAGAGGAATGCGCTCGCCCTGCCCTGCGCGACCTTGGTGATGACCCAGGCGATCGGAAAGGCGATGAGCAGCGTCAAGGCCGTCGCCACCGCCGAGATCACCGCCGTGCGCACAAAAATATGCCAGTACAGCGGCTCGCCGAAGAATGTGCGGTACTGCGTGAGGCTCGGCTGGTAGTGGCGCGGGGCGCTGCGCTCGCGAAAGGACAGGAGGGCAAGATCGATGTGCGGCAGCACGATGAGCGCGAAGAGCCACAGGAGCGCCGGCGCCAGCAGCAGCGCCAGCATGAGCCGCCGCTGCCACAGTCGCTGCGCCAACGCCTCTGCCATGCTAGCCCCGCGCCGCGTCGCGGGTGGCAAAGCAGAGCGCGCGACCCGGGTCGAAGCTGAAGTACACGCGTTCGCCGACTTTCAGGTCGGCAAACCTGCCGGTCTGCGGCAGTGCTACGCGAAACTCGAAGCGGCTCTTCTCCTCGGTGAGGAGCACGGCGGAGTTGGCGCCGTCGAAGAGCAGACTCTGCACCGCGCCGGCATGACGCGGATGCTCCTGCGGCAGAAGCTCGGCATCGCGCTCCAGCACCGCAACTTCCGGGCGCACGAAGGCCTCGACCGCAGCGCCCGGCGCCACGGCGCCGCTCTTGCGCGCGCGCACGACCCAGCCCTGCGCGGTCGCAACTTCCGCGATGTCGCCGAAACTGCCGGCCACCCGGCCGGCGATGCGGTTGTTGGCGCCGACGAAGCCCGCGACGAACGCCGTGGCAGGCTCATAGTAAAGATCCTGCGGCGTGCCGCGCTGCTCGAAGCGGCCATGGTTCATGACCGCCACGTGATCGGAGAGCACCAGTGCCTCGGACTGATCGTGCGTGATGTAGACAAAGGTCGTGCCGAAGGCTGCCTGCAGCTGCTTCAACTCGATCTTCATGTGCTCGCGCAGCTTCAGATCGAGCGCGCCGAGCGGCTCATCGAGGAGCAGTAGCGTCGGCTCGAGCACGAGACTGCGCGCGATCGCGACGCGCTGGCGCTGTCCGCCGGAGAGTTCATCGACACGCTTGTGGGCGGCGCCGCCGAGGCCCACGCGCTCGAGCATGGCGGCGGCGCGCGTTGCGCGCTCGGTCTTCGCCATGCCGCGCCGCGCAAGTCCGAAGGCGACATTCTCGCCCACCGACATCATCGGAAAGAGCGCGAGCTGCTGAAAAACCATGTTCACCGGGCGCCGATTCGGCGCCACGGCCTGCATGCTCCTGCCGCCGATGCGGATGTCGCCGCTGTCCGGGGTGATGAAGCCCGCGATCATGCGCAGGAGCGTCGTCTTGCCGCAGCCGGAGGGCCCGAGGATGGAGAAGAAGCTGCCGCGCTCGACGCTGAAGGACAGCTCAGCGACCGCGCGGTAGTCGGCGAAGCGCTTCACCAGCGAATCGACCTGAAGATCCGGTGTCGTCAATTGGCCGCCTTGATCCGATCGAGTATCCGGCCCTCGAGCTCCTCAAGCCCCCAGGGTATGGCCGGATACCATTTGATGTTCTTGAAGGCCCCTTCGGGGAAGCTTGCGTCGTACTGCGCGCGCATCCGCGGGTCGACGAGCGCTTCGGTGCCGCGGGCAGCGGTCCAGTTGCCGACGCTGCGGGTGATGCGCGCGGCGATATCCGGACGCATGGTGAAGTTGATCCAAGCGTACGCGGCGGCGGCGTTACGCCCCTTGGCCGGCAGCGCGAAGCTGTCGAGGAAGCCCAGGGCCCCCGAGCGCGGTACGATGAACTGGATGTCGGGGTTCTCGCGATTGAGCTCCCAGCCGCCGGTATCCCACATCATCGCGGCCACGAGCTCCCCGGAGCGCATGCCGTTCAGAAGCTGATCGCGGTTGTCGAAGAAGAAGCGCACGTTCGCCTTGCAGGCGGAGAGCGTGCGCCCGACGCTTTCCATGAGCGCGGCGTACGCTTGCGGGTTGTCGTACATGGCAAACGGATCATGGCCGGAGGCAAAGGCGAACGCCATGAGAGTCGGACGCCGCAGCCGCATGGAGGTCTTGTCCTTCAGGTCCGGCCGGCACAGATCCGAGTAATCGCTCACGCGCGCGCGCTTGGTGTTGACGACGAGTCCTTCGGCCCCCCACAGATACGGCAGCCCGTAGAGCTGGCCGTCGAGAGTGGCGTTGTGGCGAATGATCTCCAGCATATCGGGCCGGAACTGCTCGATCTTCACCCGCTTAAGATCAAACGGCCTATAGATGCCGAACTCGCGCTGCACACCGGTGATGCGATCCTGCGAGGGCTGCGCGAGGTCGTAGCCCGCGCCGCCCGTGGCGCGCAGCTTGGAAATCATCTCCTCGTTGTTCGACAGCGTCACCTGCACCTGTATGCCGGTTTCCTGCTTGAAGAGCGCGATCACATCCGCGGGAGCATAGTCGGCCCAGGTGATGAGGCGCAGCTTGGAATCGTCGGCCGAGGTTGTGCAGGCGAGCACGCTTGCGAGCATCACCAATCCGGCAAGCAGGGTTCTCAGCTGTGGCCGGTGCGCGCGCAGGCCTCTTGCCGCGCCCTCAGTGCGCGGCGGCAAGTGCGCGCTCCTGGTCCTGCGGCAGCGTGCGGGCGCAGGAGAAATAGTGATATGCCGACCAGAACCCGCTCGGCGCGAGACACAGGAGCGCCAGGCGCAACGAGGCGGCATTGGCGATGTGGCCGGGCGCGAAGTAGTCGCTCAGAAAGCCGATGAGCTGCGGCGCGATGACGAGGTTACCGATGTTCGCCACCAGGAGCGTCGCCGCGCAGAACTGCGCGCGCATGCGCGGGGGCGCAAGGTTGTTGAGGAGGCCGAAACACGGGCCGATGTAGAAGTAGATCGACGGCACGAAGATCCACAGCATCGCCTTCGCAAGCTCTAGCGAGTGCGTCCAGAAGATGATGATGGACGGCACCGTGGCAAGCGCAATGCAGCCGCCCATGAACCACACGACGCGGCGCGCATCGTTCATGAATCGGCGCCCGAGGAAGCAGCCCGTGAAGACGGTGGCGCCAATGCCCGCGATCAGGTGGATGGGGCCGGTGATGCCGCCCGCCTGCCCGGCGCTCAATCCATAGGTGCGCATGAGAAACGCCGGCGTCCAGTAGGTGAGCCCCCAACCCCAAAGCGCCGTGAGCGCGCTTGCCCACATGAGATGCATGGCGGAGCGCTGGCGGGCGAGGAATCTCACGGTCTCGATGATGGAGGGTTTGCGGCCGCTACCCACGGCGTCCATCTGCCCGCGCCGCGGCTCGCGCACCGTCAGATACACCCAGGCGCCAAAGACGATTCCCGGCACGCCCAGGGCGAAGAACACGGCGCGCCAGCCGTAGGCATCGGCGATGCGGCCCGCAAGGTCATAGCCCACCCAGGCACCAAGCGGCGCGCCCAGCGAAAACACGGTGAGCGCCATGGGGCGGCGCGCGCAGGGGAAGTAGTCGGCAATGATGGAGCTTGCGGCCGGCGTGCCGCCGGACTCGCCGACGCCGACGCCGATGCGCGCCGTGAGGAGCTGCCAGTAGCTGCCGGCCATCCCGAAGAGCACGGTCATGCCGGACCAGGCGATCAGCGACACCGCGATGATGTTGCGGCGGTTCAGCCGG
>Ga0302324_100003315_pt1 | contig 36425 bp, 39 predicted proteins | sample Palsa_T0_1_FD_201949 | JGI IMG/M metagenome (GOLD analysis project Ga0302324, IMG submission 201949) | Peat permafrost microbial communities from Stordalen Mire near Abisko, Sweden - Palsa_T0_1 | ecosystem: Environmental > Terrestrial > Soil > Palsa > Peat permafrost | place: Sweden: Abisko... | reverse complement strand
TGGCCTGGGTCCGGCCCGGCAAGATCGTACCGTTCGAGATGGAGTAATCGAACCCGGAGACGCTTTGCACGTCGGAGATGGTGGGGCTCGAGATTACGCTGGTGAGCGTTGCGGTTCCTCCGCCGCACGACGCGCTGGCGGTTGCCGTTGTCGGCGGGGATGCCACCGTATAGCCAGCGCCGCCCGCTGTGACGGTCCAGGTGGTCCAGGGGTAGGGGCTGGTGGCCACCGCCGCGTTGCCGCCGGTGGGTGTCGTGAATGTTAGAGTACACGTCCCCGAGCTGCCGGTGAGTCCGGTTACTCCGCTGACCGCCGACAGAAACGGCCAGTAGTTCTTGCCCGTGGGGAAGGCCAGGGAAAGCACGCCGCCCGAAATATATTGCACGAAGTTGGTGGCGCGCGCGTTGTAATCGGTGGCTTCGCCGGCAAGGTAGACCACGTCGCCCACGGCGAAGTTGGAACTGTTGCCGGCGGTGACCAGAGTCACCGTGGTGTCGCCCTGGTTGATGTTGGCAGCGGGATAGGCGGACTGCTGGTAGTAGTAGTGGTTGGCGGTGACTTGGGGCAGGTAGCAGAAGACTCCGCCGGTGTTGGCTGGCAGCGGGGTAGCGTCTACCGTGGCCCCTTGCAGGTCGATGTGGATGGTGTTGGGCAGCGGGATGCTGCACAGAGTGGAGTCGCCGCTCGAATATACGGCCTGCGTTTTGATGGCGTAGACGGCGCCGGGCGTGCCTATCAGCGTTCCGCCGGGGGGAGTGGCTTTTACGGCGGCGTTCCAGGCGGCGGTGTCGTCGGTGACATCGTTGCCGGCCGCGCCGAAATCGGCCAGAGAGACCACGTCGCCGAGCTTGCTGGTGAAGGTGCGCGGGACGGAGCCGGTGTAGGGCGCGGTGTATTGAGGCAGGTTGGCAACGGGGAGCAGGCCGTTCAGATCGAGCGGCGCGACGCCGTTGGCCACACCCACAGCGGTAGTGTTCACCGGAGTGAATCCCAGCGGTGTCTGGTACAGTCCGGCCAGCGCAGCGATCGCGCGCGGGGCGGTGAAATACAAATTCGTGCTTTCCGCGATCTGCGTAGTCGTGCTGGGAATGGTCGGGAGATTCAAAAGATCGGTGTAGCTGCCGGAGGTGGCCACCGTGGAGAATGCGGGCCAGGTGCCAGGTGATCCGACAATCGGCGTCTGATACAGGCCGGCCAGCGCGGCGATCGCGCGCACGTTGGTGAAATAGAGATTCGTGCCTTCCGCGATCTGTGTGGTGGTGCTGGGGATCGTCGGCCAGGTGCCGGGCGCACCCGTGATGGGAGTCTGATACAGTCCGGCCAGCGCGGTGATCGCACGGGCCGGCGTGAAGTAGAGATTCGTGCCTTCCGCGATCTGCGATGTGGTGCTGGGGATGGTCGGCGTACCGCTAAGCTGCGCGTACGGGATGATTGGCAGGAAGGCCAGCGCCACAACAGACGCGCTGTTGAGTGGCGCATAGCCGTTCGCCTGGCCTTTGTTGGCGATGTTCTCGGGGGTGTAGGCGTACGATCCAGGGGGGCCTACGGCACCGGCGGGGCCAGCGGGTCCGGTGGGTCCGGCCGGGCCAGGGATGGGACCACCGCCGGGGGCTATGACGGCTACTACTACCTGGGCCAGATCTAGGGGTGTGGAGCTGATGGGCACGAGCCAGTTCTGGGTATAGTTTTCGCCGTCGGCCAGGTTGTACTGGACGCGGTAGGAGGCTGGGACGAGGGCCACCAGGAACTTGCCGTGGTAAATGGCTGTGGTGATGTAGCCGCCGGCGACGCCATTGATTTGCATGGTGCCGTTGGCGGGGGTGCCGGAGGAGTAGTTTACTGTGTCGGTGATTATGCTTTGAGCTGCCGCGGTGGCCGTGAGCCAGAGGGCCAGTGCCAGGAGGCTGAGCGGGCGAGCGGGCGAGGGGGCGAGCGGGCGATTCTTCATCGCCGGACCATCCTGTTCACGGTGGTGACCATGTGATCGTCCCAGTTCACCTGCCCGGCCATGGCGCGCCAGGCGTCCAGTACTACCAGGCGTCGGAATACCAGCGGCTTGCTGGAGTGCTTCACCTGGGTCCAGGCGACCAGCCACGCCAGCGCCAGCGCGTCTTCCGCCGGCAGATAGGGGGATTTCCCGCGAGTTTTGCTCATGTACGGCTCCGCCGCTAGAATGAACCTTCCCCCCCATTGCCAATTGCCTTTTCCCTTACTCACCCGGAGGGGGCGGCGGCATCCACCACCGCCCCACTGGCGTCACATTCACCAGCCCCCGCCGAGCTCCGGGGCCACTATGCATGAGAAATATGCGCCTCTCGCGGTTTCAACGCAAGAAATTCGCAATCAGCTCCACCAGGAACAGCATCCCGGCCAGGACGCATACCGACGCCAGGTACAACCGCTCCCTGACGGTCACGGCTCGGTACCTCCACTTAGTAACTTGGGGTCCCGTTTGTTCAGTGCTCTTATACCTTGGAGTACCTTCGTCCAATCGCCGCGCGTGCGGATCTTACTCCGGCCTCTAAGTTGCCGCTTAGTGAAGTTAGCCTGGGTTTCAGGACCCCAGTCGCGTTTGGCGAATTCCTGGGCGAGAGTTATCAGTTCCTCGGTTCCGATCATCTGACCGTCTTCGACGGGCTTGTTGGTGGGCAAAGGGGCGCGGCGGCGCAGGGCTTTCCCGGTCCACTGGTGATAGAGCGAGTGGAGCTGCTGGCCGGTCATTTCGGACATGGAACCGACGCCGCAGCGGGCTACGCAGAGATCGTGCAGCGCGTCGTGATCCAGGCCGCGCTTTTTAGCCTCGGCGTGAATCGCCCGAAGCATTCTGGTCTTGAAACCCGAATCCGTCCCCATGCAGTTTGCCCTCGGTGCGCCATACGGCGCCGGCGAAAGCCATGGCCTTGTACCAGGCCTGATCGACGCGCCGCAGATCGTATTCGGCGTGATGCTGGCGGATGAAGGTCATCACGGCGTCTTCGCTCACGCGGCGGCCGCCCCAGTCCTTCTGGGGACCGAATAAGCCGCGCTCCATCCAGCGCCGGACCTTCTCGGCGGAGACGCCGAACACCTGTTGCAGATCGGCGATGTTGTAACCTTCGCGGACACGCCGCGAGAGATGCAGTTTTTCGGCCTTGGCGGTCAATGCCTGGCTGGTGCGGCCGAGATGCCGCGCCATACCTTTGACGGAGATCACGCCCAGGTTCTCTTCGATGTAAGCGATCTCCGCGGGGGTCCAGGCGCGCCGCTCGCCGCTGGTGATGCCGAGCCGGATGGCTTCCTGTTTATGGGCGTGGCGGGGCCAGCCGGTGCGCATGACCAGGCGGTCGAGGGCGGCGGTGAGTTGGTGTTTGTTGCCGCAATAGGCGCGGCGGAGCTCGTCGGTGAGCTCCGGGGTGAACTTGTACTTGCGATTGAATTGACTCACCGGCTCACCTTTCCCTGGGCGATCAGGAGCGCCAGTTTCTTCACGGCGATGGCGGTCTTTAGCTTGATGCGATCGGTGCGGAACTGGATCTGGCGGACCAGGCCGAGCTGTTGCGCGATCCACTTTTTGGTGTAGCCGAGGGAGACGAGCTCGTCGAGTTTGCGCCAGGTCTGGTAGGCGGGGACAAGGGCGCCGCCGGCGCGGGCGCTGGTGTCTACGGCGAGGATGCGGCGTTCGGTGCGTTTGCGGATGCGCTGTTTTTCGCCGCTTCTGATTTCGTTGACGATGGTGCGGCCGACGCTGGAACATTCGGAGATGGAGCGGGCGCCGATGCCATGGGACGCCAGATGCTCGATCCAGTGGCGGGCGGTTTCGGCGGAGACGATGCCGTTCCAGTCGCCGTTGGCGCGCTGGCGGTAGCGGCCGGTTTCATACCGTGAGTTGGCGGCGCGGCAGAGCAGGCATTTGCAGCCAGCGATGTAGCGCACGCGGGTTCCGTGAGGCTTGGTTGCGCCGGCGCGCTTGAGGGCGGCGAGAGCTGGAGCGCTCATGCGGCTTCCTCCCGGCGGGGGATCGAATGGCGCGCCTGCAGGGGAGACACGCGGCCTTTAAGGTGCTCGATGTAGTGGGCGGTGAAGTACTGACTGGGATACATCCCAGCTTCCAGCCAGAGTTTGCCGAGGCGCTGTTCGACCGCATAGCAGGCATGAAAGAACGCACCGCGCCGGCAGCCAATCAGGGGCAGGCATTCGCGCCAGATGCGGTTGCCCAGGTAGTGATGCAACCATACTTGCATCTCAATCGTGGGCAGGGTTCGGGCGGCGGTGGATTCGATGTCCGCCATGAAATCGATGCCTTTGAATTCGTATGCCGGTCCGAGGCCCGCCCGGACCTCCAGAGTGGGCCAGACTGCCAGATTGTCGCAGTCGCGAAGATAGCGATAGTGGTGATAGCACTTACGAAAGGCAGCGCGATAGACGCAGTCGCAGAGGCGCATGCGCGGGTGAAACGCGCACCCGCTTTGCGTCGTTTTCATGCCGAGACCCTCGCACTTATAACAGTGGCCGGGCGCCAGCCAGGCCCAGCGATCGCGCTCGGAATTCGGATCGCCCCGGCGCATCAGTCGGCGACCTCATCGAGTCTCAGTTGCCCGTGGAGCTCACGGAGCGAGGCTGGGGAATCGAGCACGCGCAGTGTGCGCCACATGGTGAGGATTTGATTGCGGTAGGGGCGGACGGCGGCTTCGCGGTCCTCGGCGGTGCGGATCCAGAAGTAGCCGGGCGGATTTTCGCGGCTGGCGCCGATGGCGCAGTGGTGGTGAGAGCGCAGGCTTTCGACGATGGCTTTGACCGTACGCGCGGCCATAACGCCGCCAGTCTGTTCAATGATTTCGGCGATGCCGATCGGATCGCCCCGGCTCCGCAGCCAGATCAGCGCGGCCACCGTTTTCTCGGTCCCTATAGGATCGATTTTAGACTTAGCGAAGGGAGCGTCGAGCAGCGGCAGCTCCCATTGCACTTCCTGCATAAGACACTTTCGTCACATCACGGTTCCGGCTTACGGGGCCGCAGCGGCTCCGCGTAAAATGTTTCATCCTGGGAGAGTTTGAGCCCGAAGTCTTTGAGCTGATCGGCGGGGATTTCCTTCTTGATCAGATCCTTGTCAGCCTCGGGGGGCGCGGTGCGCTCGAACTTGACTCCGAAGACCAGGCGCAGTTTCGCCAGCACGATCTCCCACTTCCATTTCTTGTTCAGTAGCTTGAGCGAGGCCGGTGACAGGCGTATCCCTATGACCCCGTTGGTGAGCTGGAGACTTTTCTTGCCGTCCTTTTCGATCTCGGCGGAGTGCGTCAGGTAGTATTGCAGGAGCTGCATTTCGAGCTGCTCCTGATGGGTGGTGACCAGTTCGATGCCGGGCTGGTACAAGGCCATGGCGAGGGCGACGTCCCTGTCCCGACTGGCCTCCAGGCTTTCGAGCTTGACGATATCGAGCAGCAGGCGGCGCATGGCGTCTTCGCAGTCGGCGATGGATGTTAGTTCTTTGATGGGTTGCTGTGCCTTAGCTTTCATCGGTTCCTCCTTTACTCAGATTGCAGACTCATCCCCCATAAATGACTGGCCACTCCGGCGATGGTTTTTTCGGTGATGGGAGAGCCGGCGTGCTTGTCTTTGAGTAAGTCGAGCCCGCGCATCAGGCGGCGCATGGAACCGCCTATGGCCTGCCACCAGAGATCGAAGGCGCCCTCGCTGATGTTGGTTACGCCCTCCTGTTTTACGATGCTGGCCATCTCTTTCTTGCTCACTCCGGACAGCGGCGCCCAGACGCCCACGCGGGAGGTGAGCGCGCCCAGGTCGGTCATGCGGCTGTGATTCATGCGGGTAAGCAGCACCGGCGCGGAGAGCAGCACCACGCCCACGCCGGTATCGTTGGTGCGGTCCCAGAGCTGGCGGATGATCTGGAAGATGCGCGCGCGCACGGTTTCGCACTGGTCGAAGATGAGCAGGCAGGGGACTTCGCGCAGACGCTGGCAGACGTCCCGAAACACTTTGCCGCCGGCCGCCGAGCCGATGGTGATCTCGATGCCCAGCATACGCGCCAGGCCGTGGACGCATTCGACTTTGTTGGAGCTGGAGAACTCATCGAATTCGTAGACCAGGCTTTCCACTTTGCGGCCGTGAGCGCGGCGCCAGGCGTGGACGGCCTCGGTCTTGCCGGCGCCGAAGTCGGCGGTAATGACGCCGATGGCGGAGTATTTGGCGCAATAGTCCAGCACCTCGGCGACGCGTTCGACGGTTCTGGTGGCGTAGAAGTTCTTGGTTTTTTGAACGCGGCGGACCTTTTCGTTTTGGGCGTCGGAGAGTACGATGGCGCCGTTGCTCGCGCCGGGCTGCAGCACGTCGCCGGCTTTGGCGAGGGCCAGGACGCGGGTGAGTTCGCTGATCACTTCGATGCCGCCGGGGATCGAGCCATTGTAGAAAGCCCGGCCGGTGGAATCGGCCAGGATGGTGAGCTGGGTGAGATCGGTGATGGTGAGATCGGGACGGATGGCCAGGAACTGTTTGATGTCCTGGCGCAGGCCGTGGCAGACCTCGTCGCTGAGTTGGCGCACCATCAGCGCCTCCCCGATGCAAAGGATTTGCAAGAGCGGCTGAGCGGGCGATCGGGCGAAACGGCGAGCCGGCGAAAGCCCCCAGCTATTTCCATGGATTGCATTACAGGTCCGCCCTCACAAGATCTTTGGCTAACTCCTGCATGAAGCGGTCGGCCTCGGCATAGGCGTGGTCAATATCAAACTGGTTTCCGAAGCGCAGGTGTAGTATGAGAGCGATTGCCGTCCGCGCAATGGCCAATGCCAGTTTTTCGTCGTCTGTGAGTGCCTTTGTGAGTTGCATTTCCTCAGTCCCCCTTGAAAAATTTGAATGTGTCGTCGTCGCGGTAGGCGTCGTCGTTCGCCTGTTGGATCAGCGCGGCTCCTGTTGGCGGCGCGGCATCGAACGAGAAGCCGCGGTCCTCGGCCGCGGCTGCCGCCGCATCCTGAATGTGAGCCGGAACGGCAGAGTCTGCGGCCGCGCGCTCCGGCTCCATCCGCTCCGGAAGCACCTCGCGACGCCGATTGGCGCGCGTCTGGTAATCCGGAATCGGAACCTGTTGGTGTACGGTCTCGATGAACTTCTTGACCTCGCGACGGGCGCCGCGGCGATCGCGCTCGTCCTGGACGAAGGCATCTTCGCCCATGCGGCGCAGCTCGATGCAGTTGGCCAGGCCGAGGAAACGGTTCATGTAATAGAGCGCCACCGTCCCCAGGTCCAGCGGATCGTAGGCAAACTGCAGCTCGTAGCCGTTCAGCGACATGAGTTTTACGGATGACTCGGCCAGCCGGTAGTGAAACTGGCGGCCGCCGAAAGTGGTGCGGACCTCGCCGTTGCGCACGGTGATCTCGCGGCGCTTGGCGAAGCAGAATTGCAGGACCACGGGGTCCACCGCGCGGCGCGCGACTGCGGGGATCAGGCGCTCCCAGGCTTCGTTGGGGCTGAGCCAGCCGCGGCCGGTGGGGGTGATCTTCTGCATGCCCTCGCCGGAGTGTTCGCGCTCATTGAGCGAGTGCAGGAAATCGTTATATAAGGATGCGACCTGGGCGATCGTCGGGAAAGGCGCTTCGACGATTTTGCCGGCCAGCCAGCGCTCATGGCGGGCCAGCAGATCGTCGAAGCGCTCCGGGCGGGAGCCGGGCCGGTGGCCACACCACCAGGGCAGGGTGCGGTCGAAGTTGGCGGTGTTGCCGAAGTTGGGCTCGATGATTTTGCTGCGGGCGCGTTTGACGATGGCGTGATGGACGCGGATGTGGAGGGTATCGAGGACGCCGTTCCAGGCGCTGCCGAGATTGCCGATGGGGGCGGCCTGGCGGGTGCGCGTGTGGGGTCCCTCGAACCATTCACAGCGGAAGTCTTTACCGTTATCCCAATAGAGGGCGGCGGGGAGGCCGTGGGCCAGGAAGGTGCGCTTGAGGCAGGCGGCGATGGAGTCTGAAGACGGGGTTTCGACGATGATCCAGCTCAGCCATTTGCGGGTGCGCATGTCGATGGCGGCGGTGAGCCAGGGGCGCGCGAGGGTCCAGCCGTTTTTGGTTTGGATGAGACAGAAGAAGTCCAGGCGGCGATGGTCCATGACCACGTAATCGAGCGGGTGGATGGCGGCCAGGTCGCGGTAGGACAGGATTTCCTGGGAGTTGTGGAAGGCTTCGTCGCCGTCGCGGCCGAGCACCTTGACGACTTCGGGGATGCGGTTGTACCAGTTGCGGAAGGTATTGGCGGAGGCGGCCGGGAGCTGGGCGTCGGGAGTCAGTCGGCCGGCGCCGTCGAGATAGCGGCGGTACTTGTGGAGCTCGAATTCGCCGAGGGGGGTGGCGGCGTTGGCTGCGCGCCAGGTGCGCTCCTCTTTATATGCACGGTAGATCTCAGCGACGGAGAGGGTGCCATAGGCGCCTTTGCGGGGGAGCGCGGCCGCGAGGAGGAAATCGAGCGCGGCATCATTGAGGGCGCGGGGGCGGCCCTTGTCGGCGCGATCCTTATCGACCAGGGCGGCGAGGCCATTATCCTTATATAGCTTCAGCCAGCGGTAGACGGTGCTGGGCTTGGTTTTGTGGGCGTCGGCGAGGTACTTGACTACGGCCACGCGGCTCTGGCGGTGCTGGGTCCAGAGAAGCGGGTATTTGGCGGGATGGAGCAGGGGCTCGATGGCGTCCAGGCGTTTGGTGGCGCTGGCGAGCTCGGCCGCGGTGAGGTTGGGGCCGATGGGGGCGGTGAGGGCGAGGGCGAGTTGGGCGGGCGCGGGAAGGGCGATGACTTTCTGCGTGGCGGCCCAGGCGGCTTGGGCGGCGAGGGGGAGTTTGGCCAGGTCGAAGCGGGCACGCCCGTCGTCACCGGAGTCGGGATGACGCAGCTCGTCGGCATGGCGTTCCACGGTGCGGATGGACAGCCCGGTGACTTCGGCGACTTCTTTTTTGGTCAGGCTTAAACCCATGGATTATGCCTGAACTTCGGGGGGGATTTTGGAAACTGGGCGCGAAAATCCGGGGGCGCGTACGGCGGCGAGGGCAGCCTCGACCCGCTGAGAGCGGCGCTTACCCCGGTATACCGCCCCTACAAACTGTTTAGAAACAGGTGGATCGAGGTGCTTGGCAACGTGTGAGAGAATACCTCGATTATCGCGTAACCATAATTCTTTCAAGGCGATGCGGCGGATGGTATGCTCGTTCTTTAGGTTTACTTTCATACTTACTAGGAGTATAGCGCTAGGCGTAATGAAATGCAAGGGGGATTTGTTATTTGAAATGGCGGATTTGAGGGACGTGATTCGGCAAATTCGGGAATGCTGCGGTATGAACCAGGCGGACTTTGCGCGGGAGGTCGGCAAGTCCATGCAATCGCTGCAGAACTATGAAAGGGGCGCGAAGCCGCCGGCCGAAGTCGTGGGGAAGCTGTATGAGATCGCCACGGCGCACCATCGTATAGACTTAGCGTTAGCCCTAGGCGGCGATTGGAAGGTGAGAAGGGTGTTCGAACCGGGTGAGCGGATTATCAGTGCGCGGCCGGAAGCATCTAAGGCGCCCGTGGAAAACTGGCATCAAATGCTGGATGAGATATTGAATAGCGGCCAGGCGGACGCTGCGGACGCGGTGAAGTCGAGCCTGACTGTATCGCGGGAATTAGTCCGGCAGCGTGCGCGAAAGGTTTACAGTAAACCTGAGAAGAAGCGCCCGTGAAGGGCACTCCCTTGTAATATGAAAAAGCTCGCCCGGCCGGAGTACTGGATTCCCCTTTTCCTTTGCGTGGTGGTTGGGTCGGTGTTCTCGGTGGTGGGCAAGCCGATGCGAACCGCGGCGGTTCAGGTGAGTTTGCCGGCGCTGCGGGCGGGGGATGTGGCGGGGGATGCGTACGCGCACGTCGTGCGGGTGCTGGGGGCTCCGGACATTATAGATGATGGGCCGGCGCTGGCGAAGCACCCCACGGATGTGATGGGGGTAGCCGGGACTGCCAGGCTGCAGGAACGCACCATTGTTTATACGAAGGCGCGCGTGGAGGCTGTGTTTACGCGGGACCGGCCGATCGACGGGAGGCCGCGGAAGTGGTGGCTGGTCGCGTTTATCGGAACGGAGAAGACCTACGATCGCCTGGGTGATGCGGAGCTATCTGAGCGCATGGGTCGGGACTTGCCGGCGGGCAGCTTCGTGGCGGATGACGTTTCCAACAATGACAGATTGTGGAGCCTGCAACAGATCGTGGCGCGGCGGCAGTTGGCGCTGGCGGAAGCGATCCAGGGTAATGAGTAGGTTTGAGAGCTGCTGGTCTGAAATTAGATTAAAACTTATTCAGTAAAATCGCGCGCGGGGGGGCTGGTTCCAAAATCGGCTTGTCGCAGGCGTTGCGGGCGGCCGCGGCGGTCGAAAAGGGGCTAACCCTTGGGCCTTCATGGCGCTAGCGTGGGTGGTCGGCATGCGACACGGCTTCCCGTCTAACCCATTGATTCTTGGTCTGGGATGCCGCGACGATCGACCGGATTTCTAAAATAATGTTGGAGTCGGCGCGGGCGTTTGGGCGCGCCGTGTCAGCTCGTAAGTCCCCCCGAATCAGCCGGGTTGCCCTACCTGGCCTCACTCGCCGCACCTTGCCTCAAATTTCCAATACAATTATGGGAAAGTTACACGCAAAGGCATCACGCTGACGCTGACCGACACGATGATTGCCGCCACGGCGCTGCATTACGGGCTTACGCTCATGACCGACAACCGGAAGGATTTCCCGATGCCGGACCTGAAACTTCATCCCCCGAAATAGAGAGGCTCCCCCATGACAGGAGATTTGGTGCCCTCCCCGCTCCTGCCCGCCCGATCAGGGGGATTTCCCGTACCCGCGATCATCGCCGCCGCCGGCGACAAAGCCAGCGAGCATTTCCTTGAATTCTTCGCCGCCACGATCCGAAACAAGAACACCCGGATGGCCTATGTGCAGGCCATTGCCCAGTTCTGCCGCTGGTGCGAGGAACACGGTCTTCAGCTGGCCTCGGTCCGGCCGCTGCACGTCTCCGCCTATATCGAAGCAAAGCCACTGACAGCGCCTTCCATCAAGCAGCACTTGGCGGCGCTGCGGGGCCTGTTTAACTGGCTCGTGATCAAGCAGGTCGTTCCCGAAAACCCGGCGATGTTCGTCAAGGGTCCGAAATTCAGCCGGCAGATGGGCATCACGCCGATTCTGGAAGCCGAGCAGATGCGGATGCTGCTTGATTCCATACCGATCACGCGTGACGTGAACATTCCGAAGAAGCACGGCGGGGGCGTTAGGATCGTGGCCGATGTCAAAGGCCTGCGCGACCGGGCGGTCATCGCCATCATGGCCTACACGTTCGCTCGTGTGAGCGCGGTCCTGAAAGTCAAGCGCGGAGATTACAGCTTGCAGGGCAAGCGCGCTCGGCTGCGCCTTCTGGAAAAGGGCAACAAGGAAAAGCTCGTCTGGCTGCATCACGAAGCCGAGCAGTATCTGGATGCCTATCTGGATGCCGTGATTATCAGCGAGGCCGCCGCCCCCGTGTTTCAGACACTGAACAAGAATCACCAACTTACCGGCGAGGCGATCACCCGGCGGGATATGTTGCGCATCGTCAAGGCGCGTTGCGCCGCGGCCGAACTGCCCGAGACGATTTGCAATCACACGTTCCGGGGAACGGGCATTACGGTATTTCTGCAAAACGGGGGGGCGCTCGAAGCCGCCCAGGAGATGGCGAATCATTCCGACCCGCGCACGACCAAGCTCTACGACCGGCGCAAGGATCTGGCAACGCTCAGCGAGATCGAAAGAAGGATAGCGTTTGAGAAAGTGCGGGGCGGAGCGGCGGCCCCCCCGAAACCGTCGCTCAACTCTGACGCGTAAGCGTTTCGGCTCATGGTACGCTGGCCTTGTGACCGATCCAAAGCTTAAAGAGGTGAGGAAATGGGCCGGTGATCACGCGGCCTGGGACCTTACCGGCAATCCTATCTTGGAGCTTGTTAAGGAGGAGGTCAAGAAACAGATACGCCCTTTTATTGGAGGCTCTCTGAGTGGCGGATTCGCATCCTGGGTGGCCTCGCATTGGTTGGCTGCAGTCCCATGGCTCGTAGCCATAGCTATCGTGACATTTGTGGTAGTTTTGTTCATCTGGGATTTGTCGGTAGCTGCACGGCGCGGCAACTTGCAAGACACGCCCACCGATCATGACGGAATCGGCGGTCCAGAACCAAAGTCCGCAAGCGATACGCCCGAAAAGATTCGACAACTTGAAGAATCCCTGAGGCAGGCAACGCAGGAGCGCGACGTCGCCCAGGAACAAGCGGCTAAGGCGGCAGATGAAGCCAAGGTCACCAACGCATTCGCCGAGCACTACAAGCACGAGAACCCCATTCTGAAATCCAAAGTGACAACGTTTGAAGACTGGCAAGCCATCGCAGAGCGATTCTGGAAGTTGAAGATTGGCGCGCGCATCATCAAACGGCGATGGCCTGGTTCAGCCTTTGAAAATCGCCCAGCATCAAAGCTGGCTTGGGCCAGCGCAATTTCTAACGATCAAGAGTTGCTGAGCACAGCTCTGGAATGGCATGAGTCTTTTGAAGCGATTGTCAACTTCAATAATGCATACGTCAGATCACTTGATCTAGATGGGGTGATGGAACTCCTCGATTTAGAGGAACGCAGGCAGAGAGGACTACCTCCGCCTAGATTACCTGATACGAGACCGATTGTTGCCCCAGAGCGCTACGGCTTCCAGACCACCGGTGCTGGTCGTAAGGTTTACGGTTTCTATGTCACGAACTATGGCCCCGCAGCAGCGTTCGACGTTTTCGTTCACATGCTTAGGCTTGGCCGAGATCGGGTACAGTTTTCAAATACGATACGTACCCTAAGCATGGAACAAGGCCCGATATTTAGCGAACAGCAGATCACTACAAACGAAGGCGGCAACGCAATGGCGGGGCACGAACTCTTCGATAGTATACGGGATTGGCAGGCTGGTGTGGACGTTTACGGAGCGCCTATTCATCTATGGATTTCTTACAGGGATTCGGGAGGCACCTGCTACATGAGCAACTCAGAGATAGTCCCAAATCCAACGGATGAAGGCAATTGTCACATAAATGTCAAGCACTTGATCGATGAAATAGTTTCATGCAGTTGAGCGCGCGGTAAACGGGATTATCACGTAGGGGATAGAGCGATAAATCGCGAATCGCCCGCCGAAAGCAATTCTATTTTCAGTGTGGCGAACGTGCAATGTGTTGCGCGCAAGGTCAGGGATTGAAGGACGGCTTAAACCACCATGAGGAACGATAAATAACGCCAGCACCGTACGGCTCGCCCTTCTGCCAAGTGCAGCGTTCCCAAATCGATTGGCCATTGTAAAGCTTGGCGCTGTCGTGAAGCTTCTTGAAGACCGGCTCCGTGACATAAGTCGAATAACCTGACTGCCGTATGCTACTAAGCTTTGCGGCGACGTTCGGGGCGCCGCCCACCCAAATAAGATCGTTCGCGTTACGCACACCGGCACGTGCTACCCGGATCTCGCCGGTATCGATACCGACGGACTGAGCAAATCTAAAGGATGAGGTTTGCAGACTTTGGTAAAAACTCTGAAAGGATGGTTGCAGCACCTGCGTAAAGAAGTAGTTGATCCTGAGTGCGGCTTTTGCCGCGCTGGTGTTTTTGTAGTTGCCGATAAAGACGCCCATCACCCGATCGCCATCGAAACTGCGAATCTCCCCTCCGGCGGCTTTGATGAGCCGCGTCGTCCCGACTAAATAGGCTTTGTAGACCTCCGCCGCAATCTCTCGGTCGAAAAGCGCCAGCTCGGTCGAGTCGGCCAAGTCCGCGTAGAGCACCGTGGCGTCAAGCTTCACCCCGGAGTTTCCCAGCGTGATGTCTTTGGTCTCGGGAACGACCTCGCCGTCCCGTAATTCCCACCGAGCCTTGATGATCGCATCCACCGCGTCGGCGAGTTCACCCTCCATAACGATTCATTTCGCAACGACCGTTTGGACACTTGGAGTTTGCGACGAGAAAAGAGCCACGCTTGCGCCCCACGGAATCACGGCGAGCGCCATAAGGATGAACGCCCATTTCAGCGCATCGAATTTCGCTGTAATAATGCAGGAATTTCGCCAAATCTGACCCAGCAGGTCCTTCACGCGGGACTCCTCTTCTTCCGCTCGGAAGGCATCAATGAAGTTGGCTTCGGTCCTGCGGGCGATTTCCCGAAAGTAGATTAGCGACTGATGTCCCCCGTCTAGAGACGGAAATGCCACACGGTAGAGGAACCAGAAGCTGCCGCCAAGCATCGCCGCCGCGATTCCCGAGAGCACATAAGCCAGCGCCGGAATTGTGGTCAGCGGCGGTGCCTTTGAAGTGAGGAGCGCCAGCATGCCGGTATCGATGGCAAGCAGGGCGGAAGCCTTGGCGTCCACACGCGAGAAGAACCCAAGGATCATGTTGAGCTGATCGCGCGCTTCCTTGCGTTGGTCCTGAAGGCTTGGGGCGGGGGAACGCTTGTCTCCGCCAAGATCCGGTGCTGGTGCAGCGTTCATGCGATTGCCATCGCTCTGGGCGGCTCCATCTCCACCTTCGTATGGAGACGAACGTTGAGTGCGTCGAGAATCTTCACCGCGCGTTCGAGCGTGATACCGAAATACTCGTTTCGCTCATCACGGGAGATTTGCGATTCGTGGACTGCAAGTCGTTTCGCCAACTCTCGCTGAGAAATCCCTTTCGCAATGCGAAGTGAGATCAGAAGATGCCCAAAGCCGCGGAAATTCTCCAACTCCTCGAACTCGCCGCGCTTCAGCCGTTCATAACTCTCCACCTCCTCCTTCAACTGGAGGTGAAAAGATTCCATAGGATCGATGACGCGCTTGATTTCTTCTTCGCCAAGACCAGCTTCTTTTAGTCGCACGCGATGCTCCGCGAGCCGGTTACGCTCGTCAGCTAGACGGGCAGAGGCTTCTTGATATTCGGCTTCATTGCGAATCATTGCTGACCTCCATATTTAATTTTCACGATGCCTCTCGGTTTGCCGTTTCGTCGGCACTGACGAAAAGCGGATGGAAACTCAAGTTCATTGCCGTACTTGTCAAAAATGCCGCATCCGATTCCAAGGCCGGATATGTGTGGATAGAGCTCGACCCTGTATCGATGCCACATCGGCAACTGCTTCTTGGGATAACCGCGGTACGGCCTACGCGATGCTGGTTCCCATGTCCAGACCTTGGAAGGGTCTTGCAAGTTAAGTTGGCGTTCCAACTCCCCGGTGATCAGAGGCTGGAGATCACAGACGAAATATCCGTCGATGTCGTTGGGGTGATCTTTGTCTTCGGCGAATGACCCGTCCGCATAAACGTCCCGAATGCCGACCGACCAAAGTTGGCGAGTCAGCACCTCCAGGTTATCGACAAGCTGCCCTCTCCACGCTGCATCCCAATGGCCCTTTTGATTCTTGATACCGGTTACCAATACCGAACGCCTGAGGTCGTCGAAAGTAACCTCATAGTCCCCAGGAGGCAAAAGGCCCTCAGCATCGAAATCTGGAATCATCAGCGCCTCTGCAAATATATCATGTTGACACTTTAGCTCAGCTTGACATTTACGTCAAGCTTGCTATTATATTGGGGTGAGTAGAGAGCACCTGTAGTGGTCAAACAGATTTTTTGTCTATTCCTTGATGTGTGCTAGTCGCGCGCCGATTGGAGAGACCCGAAGAACTCGCGAGAAATTTGGAACGAAGGAGTAGATGAAGTGGCAACTCGGAGCTGGAATAAAGAACGCGCAGGCAAGCGGATCGATGGTAAGATTTCCGAGCTTCCGCTTAAGGACATCGAAATCAAAGAATACGTTCGCCACACGAATTTAGCGAACCTGGCGCGCAACGTTGCTTATCGGGTTGACGGCGTCCATCTCTACGCGGACATCCTCAACCTCTCCGACATGCTGCACGTGACCGATGTCGAAGGAGAGACCTGCCATCGCCGCACTCTCCGCTTTCTCAACCTCCACTACCGCGCGGTGTATCGCATCATTCAGCGCGTTGACGCGATATTCGTAGATTTCCATAATCAGCGTCTGCACTCGGTGGTCTCCAAACCTTATGACACTGAGGCCGACCGCATCCACAAAGCGGTCGCGATGGGGCAACTGATAATCGATGTGCTCGCCCAGACCGGAGAGGACGCGGACCATCCGGCAGCGAAAGTTCGCATCGGTATTGACACGGGCAAGGCGTTGGCCGTGAATAACGGCAGAAGAGGTCATCGTGAACCGTTGTTCCTAGGTGTACCCGCGAACCACGCTGCCAAACGCGCCGGCGGTGGAAAGGCTACCGGCATCTACCTGACCAATGAAGCGCGAACGGCGATCGGACTAAAAAAAGCCGATAACGAGGACACGACTGCTCTCATCAGCGCAGAGATTTCCACCAGCAAGGATAAAGCGAAGCTGGGCGTGACAGCCGCCGACATTGTTAAGGAATGGAAGGAGGATTTGGAAAACAACCCAATTGGTGCTTTTGGCTTTTCGGCGCATACTCCACCCTTCAGCGATCTGGACGTAGAAGCGCTGTCCGTCAAGAATTCGCGGCGGCAGGATGCCTCGACCGTGTATGCGGACATCGACGGCTTCACGGCCTATGTGGCTGCCAATATCGCATCAGACGATTCGGCGAAGCATGTTGTTCGCGCCCTGCATGTGTTACGCAGTGAACTGGATGCCGTTCTTCACACCGATTTCGCCGGGCGCAAGGTGCGTTTCATCGGCGATTGTGTGCATGGCTTAGCGGTGGAAGGAACTGCGCAGACCACGGATGAAAAGGACACCATCAGCAACCTTACGCTTTGCGCGGGAGGGATGCGCAGCAGCTCCGATCTCGCGCTTACCAAGCTCAAGGAGGACGGCACCGACGCATCGAGCCTCGGGCTGGCTATTGGATTTGAGTTTGGCCCTATGACGGTCACGCGGCTTGGCATAAAAGGAGAGCTGGTTCGCTGTTCCGTCAGCCGCGGCGTCCTGACTGCCGAGCAGGAACAAGGCCGGTGCACCGGTACTGAAACCGCGCTGGGCGCAACCGCTTATAAAAGTGCATCCGACGCAGTCCGATCGCTGTTCGGGACAGGCCGGAAGCGTGCCGGCCTTACCTACGAGGTAGCAGTTGAAGAACTCTCCGAAAAGAACGACAGCAGCGCGAAAGCAGCAAAAGCGCTGGAGTCTTCCAGTTTGCTCAAACCCGCCACCGCCGCGATCGCGCCGTTCAGTTTTCCAAGCCGTGCCACCGGGCCATCCAAACCGGCCGGATTTGCATGATCTGGCATATCGAAAATTACCAGCGCTTCAAGCGCGAGCGTGAAGCGCTGGAGGCGCTGGCCGCCCGCGTGGAATGGCTCACGCCTCTGCGTTGGCGGATTGATAGCTCTTTCAGAGTTGTCTGGGACGCCGACATCGCTGTGCCAGCCGGCCACAGGCCTGTTTCGCTGATATATCCCAATCATTTTCCCTTCTCCCCTCCCCTCGTGGTCCCGCGCGGCGATACTACACGCTGGTCGCAGCATCAGTATGGTCCGGGAGGCGAGCTTTGCCTGGAGTACGGGCCGGATAACTGGCATCAGGATATTTCAGGGGCTGACATGATCGAAAGTACCCAGAGGCTGCTCCTGGGCGAACAACCGGAACCCGGCGTTGCGGGAGACGTTGCGTCGCGCCACGCGACCACCCTTGGACAGGATCTTCGCGGAAAGGTTAGCCGTTTCTTGGTTACGCGTGCCCTTGACGAAGAGCTTCGGAAGCTTCCAGAAAGAGTCATGGCAATCGCTAATGTTGCATGTATTTTTCGCCGGATGGAAGGCATAGTGCATGTGATCGCATCGATTGCGTTGCCTGACGGCCGCACATGGAAAGATGACGTGCCTGATGTCGCGAAACTAGGCTTTCCGGATACTGTGGCCCTTTTCCGCTGGCCGGTCGATCAACCCTTTCCGCCGACAGGCAGCGTCACAGACTTCCGCGCCGCTATCGCCGGACGGGGCCTCGCGCTGCCCGATCTGAAGGACGTGATGATAGTCGCCGGTGAAAAGGTGCGCGCATTCTTCCTCAATATCGATGCAGACGGCGTTTCCGAAGCCGCCATCATTCCGCCGCAGCCGTCTGCGCCTCGCCTGGACAAGGATCACGAGGCGCTGGGCGGCCGGAAGGTGGCGATTGTTGGCTGCGGATCGCTCGGCAGCAAGATCGCCGTCACGCTCGCCCGCTCAGGGGTTGGCGGATTTCTAGTGGTGGATGATGACTTGTTCCTTCCGGACAACCTCGTTCGTCATGACCTTGACTGGCGCGACGTCGGCATACACAAGGCAGACAGCGTCGCAAGGCGCGTTGCATTGGTCAATCCGACCGCATCCTGCTCCGTCCGAAGAATGCGGCTTGGCGGCCAGGAATCCAGCGGAGCTATCGAATCGCTGATCAAGAGTTTGGCCGATAGTGACTTGATCGTCGATGCGACTGCCGATGCAAGCGTGTTTAATTACCTCTGCGCCGCCGCCGCGATTTCAAAGAAGCCGATGGTATGGGCGGAAATATTTGGCGGCGGTTTCGGTGGTCTTATTGCGCGCTACAGGCCGTCCAGGGAGCCGGACCCGGCCTCAATGCGGCGCGCGATCGAGAATTGGTGCGCCGATCAAGGCAAGGTGCTTCCGCGGCCGGCACATCGCTACGGTGGCCAACCGGATGCACCTGCAATTGCCGATGACGCCGATGTGACAGTCATGGCAGGTCACGCGGCCCGCATGGCGATAGATCTGTTAATCCCTCGCGACCCGTCCATATTTCCACATTCGGTTTACATGGTGGGGCTTGCCGAAGGCTGGATCTTCGGTCAGCCGTTCGACACCCGTCCGATTGACGTTGGGCCACCTCTTCCGGAGCCTGAGACGGTCGAAGATATGGAAGAGGCCGAAACGGAATTTGAATTCGTGAAGAAACTCTTCTCGGAATACGAAGATGCAGCTTCTGGTGGCGCGACCAATAATTGAGCGCCTTGAGCGCGAGCTGCGGCGCGCACGGCGCAAAGAGATCGGCGGCTTGCTGATGGGTGAGCACGTGCGGGACGAGTTGTTTCGCCTGGTCGAGCTGTCGGTCCAGCGCGGTGGCGGAACGGATGCATGCTTTATCCGTCGGCCAGAAGACCACAAGGCGCAGTTGGAAAGCTTCTTTGCCGAAACCGGCAATGACTTCAGCCGCTTCAACTATATGGGCGAGTGGCATTCGCACCCGAGCTTTGAGCCCCTTCCGAGTGATACCGACATCCGCACGATGCAGTCGATTGTCGAAGACCCGGATGCCGGCGTGAATTTCCTGGTCTTGATGGTGTGCCGGATGGCCTCCGGCCGAGGGCAGGTGCTCGAATTGACGGCCACAGCGTTTCGGGCGGGCACCGCTCCTCTAGCCGTCCCGATCTCCGCCGAAGCGGGACCTCCAAATCAAAAAGTGACCGTCATCGAACGTGTGCGCCGACTCCTGCGTCTCTAACGCAGCTACCGCGGGTCGGACTAATGTCCGGCCTTGAGGCTTCCGGCGTGAGACAGCAGCGTTCGGACGCCTAGACTTTTCACTATCCTCCGAATGTCATCACAGGCGGTTTTCAGACATGCGAGTAAATCGGCCGGATCTCCTGGCTCATAGCGGAGCAACGTCAGTCCCTGCAGATCCGAAGGAAGCTTCAGCCCATCGACCTTCGGATGAATGAGCAGCGCACGATGGCGTCCCAACTTTCCCATAAATAAGCCAAGCTCAAAAAGTACGTTGTCGCGGAGCGTCGGCTGCCTGCTTCCTCGGGTTTCGATGATGTCGTCCGGCTGTGCGATAGCCAGTGCAAAATCCGACTCGCTTACTGCTTTTTCCAATGCTTCAAGAGAATAGCCCCCCGCGAAGAAGACGCCCTCGTTCCACACAGTGCTGAAAACGTCATGCTCCAGAGAAGTACGAATGGTTTTGGCGACATCTAAGGCTTCGCTGGAGGAAATGATGAACAGTTTGGCGAATTCGTTCGGGGCTGAAATCAGTTCATTCCTTTGAAACAGGCGGCGTGAAAGCTCCCTCGCCATCGGAAGCCAGATCTGCGGGAATTGTCGCCCCACCTTCATGAACTGTGCATTGCTCAGTTTCAGCGCGACAACAGTGTCATGCGCAACGACGTCGGCGGAGCGCTTCTGTGATGGCTCGATAGCGGCCATTTCCCCTACATGCTGACCGGCCTTGCGAATGGTGTACTCGTTACCCTTGATAACGATCGAAACGTTGCCGGCAACGAGGAGATAGATGTCGTTGTCCTCACCGCCTTCCACGATGATCTTATGCCCTTTAGGGAACTCCAGAAGCTCTCCCTCGTCCGCCATCGCCTCGGCCAGTGCTGTTTCGCCACCGACAAACTCTTGCCGTTTCAGGGCATCAATCAAGTTAGGTCGGCTATCCCCCTCAAATCGTTCTTTCATACAGCTTGCCCTCCTCCGGGCACGGGTTTTTTGTTTTCAAATCAACGCCCAATCCGCGACCTTCGGAAATCTCCGTGATCTCCAGGGCTTTGCTAAGTACCGCTTCCAGCAACCGACGACCGACTTCTACATCGCTGGTAATCCGGGCTTCCAATTCGTCACACAACCTCATTAATTCATCAACCCTATCAGCGATGCGCCGTTGCTCAGCGTGAGGTGGAAGGCCAATCACCAAGGCAAGCAAAATTGACTGATTAAGATTTTGCATTGTTGCCCCGACTGCTGACCCTCCCAAGTATTTGCGGACCTGAGGAGAGCCAATAAGCATTACAAAAAAGCGCGCACATACACAGCTGGCTAGCCGCAGGATGAGACTTCCAGTTCCGCACAGCCAACCCTCCTCACGTTCGGTGACAACTGCGCATCGACCCATCTCACCGCGGCGGCCTATGACAATGTCGCCTGCACGAAGCTTGAAAGAAGCGAGCCGCTCCAATGTGGCAGGTCCCACAGCCATGCTCTCTATGGGAACCAGGCATCCGTCTTTTATTGATGCGGGATTGATTACCGGAATGCCACCCTTTTGGTAATCGCTTTGATGTAAGGCACTTCCAAATGGGCCCGTTTGCATCTCAAGAATGACTTGACCGATCCTTGCTGGCGCCCATCCGGGCAGCAGCGAAAATTGTAGCTCGCTTGCGTTGGCTGGAATAACCGGTTTTGGACGGCCAATGATGCCTTGGTTTGCCAGTTGAGTCTTTTCTTCGTTAATCCGCATCAGGAGCTGCGAAGCGGGCTCATCGCGTTGGTCTTGCGGTACTAACTTTCCGGAAACGGCCAGACTGAGAAGTGTTTGGCGTAGTCGGTCGATTTCCTCGCTATGAATCGTAAGAGACGGGAGATGGTGGATAAAAAACTTCGCATGTACTCGGAACGCATTACAGTCTTCCGGACTAGTCATATGATGGTTAGCGGCCGCAAGGAGGGTATGTCTGCGCTTGTTCCGCTCGACCTGTGCTGCCTCAAGCCGGTCACAGAGTGCCATAAGTTCTTCAACCTTGGATACGATTCGTTGTTGCTCTTTTTCTGGCGGTATGGGAATGACCAAAGACTTAATTTTGTTGATGTAAAGGCACGGTTGAGCTGAAACTTTTACTTTCGACCAAATCTGCCGTTGACAAAACGGGCTGCGAAGCGCCAGCGCGAGGTAATCGACTTCGATTGTCGGCTTCGGCCGGATGAGCGCAACGCTACGGACCAGGACCATGTCCTTTGCTTCGCGCAAGATGCAAAGCCTACCGGTCGTCGCGCCGACACAGACCAGAAGAATGTCCCCCACTTTGGGATAGCAGCGGCCCCAGGCTTTAGCCGCAGTCTCATGGGAGACCCAGTCGGTTGTATCGAACTCCATGAAACCGTCGCGGACATTTTTGGCTGTCACGAGAGGCACTTGATTTTCATGAATTCGCGGCGGCGTGGCGTGTTCACCGTCAGTGATTTGTTCCGAAAGATGTTCCAGATCCTTCAATACCCACGTTGACGGGATCACCGCGATACCGGCTCGATCTGCAGTTTCCGTACGTGCGGCAGGAGCTATGGGGAGTTGCAAATTCGGTAATCCCAACGGATTGCACGGCGCTTCTTGCGGAGCTAATTTACCCCGCACCGCTAGGTCGAGGATGAATCCCCGTAAACGCGGTATCGCATCCGGCGCTTCACTAATGCGGTCAAAATGCTTCATGAGCAGATCGGGCGTCATCGCAGCAGCGCCTCTGTCAGGATCGACTTAAGCTGATCCCTAAGGCTGCCCGCGTGCTTTTCCGAGTCCATCAGCTTTGCAAGCAATTCCTCAGGGTCGCCATGGTCATCGGCTACCGTATGGGGATTTTTGCAGTCGAGGTTATACCCGCGCGCCTTTACTACGTCGGCGGTCACACGCCAGGCGACCTCTGATTCCACCCTGCCCTCGCGTTTAGCTCCTCCCCACCAGTCCACACATGGGTTCAAGTGCTCGATCCGAATTGGCTTCGTCATCGAGTACGCTTTCTGCGCTTCCGGGACGCGGTGTTCATAGAACCAGATGTCCTTTGTCGGCTCTCCTTTCTCAAAAAACAGCAGGTTGGTGCCGATGCTCGCGTAGGGTTTGAACACGCTATTAGGGAGTCGCACGATGGTGTGGAGGTTGCATTCCTCCATGAGGTGTTCCTTGAGCCGCGTTTTCACGCCTTCACCGAATAGCGACCCGTCCGGCAAAACCACTGCCGCCCGGCCATTTGGCTTAAGAATGCGAATGATGAGGGCGAGGAAGAGATCCGCGGTTTCCCGAGTCTGGAAGTGTTTTGGGAAATTGCTCTCAATGCCGTCTTCCTCCCGGCCTCCGAAGGGAGGATTCGTCAGAACGATATCGACGCGGTCGGAGGCGGTGTAGCTGATATAGGGTCGGGCAAGCGTATTGTCGTGACGAACGAAGCTCGGATTCTCGATGCCATGCAACAGCATGTTTGTCACGCACAGCATGTGCGGGAGTTGCTTTTTTTCGCAGGCGCGGAGCGCTTCCTGCATAGTCTGCTCGTTCTTGGTCGTTTTCACATAGCGGTCGCGCATGTGCCTGAGCGCGCAAGTGAGAAAGCCGCCTGTACCACAGGCGGGATCGAGCAATAGTTCTCCGGGCCTCGGATCAATGCGATCCACCATAAACGCCGTAACGGCGCGTGGCGTGTAATATTCGCCGGCGTTGCCGGCGCTTTGCAGGTCGGTGAGGATTTGCTCGTAGATGTCGCCGAAATGCTGGCGCTCCGCGAGGTTGTTAAAATCGACCTCGTTGATTTTGTTGATGACCTGGCGCATGAGCTGACCAGACTTCATGTAGTTGTACGCATCCTCGAAAACGTCGCGCACGACGCGCTTGCGGTCGCCCTGCTTGCCTCCGACGCTCAGTTCTTTAAGCTTCGGGAATAGCTCGGTATTTGCGAAGTTCAATAACTCCTCGCCGGTGATGCCTTCCGGGTCGGCGGCCCAGCTGCGCCATTGAAGCGGTTTTGGAATCGGGGATTTGTAGTCGTCATGCATCAGCTCCAACTGCTGGTCCTGGTCGTCGATGATCTTGAGGAAAAACATCCAGCAGAGCTGGGATATGCGCTGCGCGTCGCCATCAACGCCGCTATCTTGGCGCATGATGTCTTGGATGGACTTAACAGTATTGCGAACGGACATGATTTATGAAGCCTTCTCGTAAAGGGCTGATTGCATCTCGTGTACGGCCTGCTCGTAGTCCTGCCGCGTGCCGAATTCTTTTATGAGCTGCATTGGAGTTCCCATTGTGGTGAAGGGCGGTATCTGAAGCACCTTGGGATCATCAAGGTTAAGGACGCCCTGATCCTGGTATTTCTGGAGGAGTGCTTCCAGCACCGCGCGGGCCTGCGCGCCGTATTTAGTGAAGACGTTGCGTTTGCGCACGTTTTCAGCGCGTTCCCGGCGCGTTAGCGGTGGCTGATCGAAAGCAACATGGCAGATGAGGTCGAACGGATCAATATCCCTTCCGACTTCTTCTGCCAGCAGGTCAAGCGACAGCTCCTCCTGCTCCAGTTCCTCGATAATGACTTGTTTGCGCTCGGCGGCGGTCCAGCGCTTCAGGAACTGCTCCAGGCTCACGAATCGGCGCCGCAGCGCCTTTTTTGTAAAATCACGCAAGCTCTCCGTGATGAGCTTGCCGTTTTCGTCGAGATATTCAACACGCTCGGCCACGATCGTCGCTCGGACGCCGTCCACATAGACCTTCCGGCGCTTTTCGGGGTCAGTGGAAATGGTGATGTCGGGCTTAACCTCAACAACGACGGTTTCATCGGCTCCTGGCTCCTCCGGCAGAGGCTGATCATTTTCATCGCGCGGTGGTTCGTTCTCCGGGGGAGTGATCGGGTCGTCTTCTCCGGCTTCGTAAATCTGCACCGGCTCACCGTCAAAGTCCGGGTCGGCAAAGTGATCCGTCGCGCCCCGGAAATCAATGAGCGTGAAATAGAACTTCTGGGTATCCTCATGGACGCGGGTGCCGCGTCCCACGATCTGCTTGAATTCCGTCATCGAACCCACTGCCCGGTCAAGAACGATAAGGCGGCAGGTCTGCGCGTCCACGCCTGTAGAGAGAAGCCGTGACGTGGTGACAATGACCGGATAAGGCGCTTCCGGGTCGATGAAGTTGCCGAGCTGGGCCTGACCTTCCCCATCACTGCCAGTGATGCGCATCACGTAGCGGTGATTCTTGGCGTACAAGTCCTGGTTCTCGTTAATCAGCGCCTGGCGCATGCGGGCGGCATGTTCCTCATCGACGCAGAATACGATGGTTTTTTGGAAGCGGTCACCGCTCTCTTTCAGGAAGGCCGATACTTTCTTTGCAACGATCTTGGTGCGATCGTCCAGCACTAGGGTGCGGTCGAAGTCCTTCGTGTTGTAAATGCGATCCTCGATTTCGGCGCCGTAGCGGTCGGTCTGGCCCTTCTGCGGCCGGTAGCCCTGGACATCGACATCGATGTGGACTTTGATGACCTTATAGGGCGCAAGGAAGCCGTCCCGGATGCCTTCCTTCAGTGAATAGGAGTAAACCGGTTCGCCGAAATAGTGGATGTTCGAGACATACTTGGTTTCTTTGGGAGTGGCAGTGAGGCCGATCTGGGTCGCCGCCGAAAAATACTCCAGAATCTCGCGCCAGGCGGAATCTTCGGCAGCGCTGCCGCGGTGGCACTCGTCAATCACGATCAGATCGAAGAATCCGGGAGAGAACTCTCGAAATAGCTTCTGGCGCTCTTCTGGGCCAGTAATGGCCTGATAGAGGCCGAGATAGATTTCATACGCGGTGTCGATCCGGCGTTTTTTGTCGAGGGCCAGCGTTAGTTCTACTTCCGTTCCGTCCTGCCGCTCGATGGTCTTGCTGCCTGTGCTGAGCTTCGCCATCGCCGCGCCAAATGGCCGGAAGTCGTTCACCATCGTCTGGTCCACCAGCACGTTGCGGTCGGCAAGGAAAAGAATGCGCTTCTTCCTGCCGCCCTTCCATAGCCTCCAGATAATCTGGAACGCGGTGTAGGTCTTGCCGGTGCCGGTCGCCATGACCAAGAGGATGCGGTCTCTGCCCTTCGCAATGGCTTCGATGGCGGCGTTGATCGCGCTTACCTGGTAGTAGCGCGGCGACTTTCCGCCGCCGTCATCGAAGTAATCCTGGAGGATGATCTGCTCCGCCTCAGGCGAAAGGCTTTTCCATCGGCGGTATTTGTCCCACAAATCATCGGGAGACGGAAATTCCTCCAGGCTCAGCGTGGCTTCCGCCTGGGAACTCGTGCCGGTGCGGTCGTGAAATATGAATCCATCGCCGTTCGAAGAAAACACAAACGGGATATCGAGAGTCAAGGCGTAGTCGAGCGCCTGCTGCATGCCGTCGCCAAGGGCGCAATTGTTGTCCTTGGCCTCGATGATCGCAATAGGAATGTTGGGCTTGTAATAGAGGATGTAGTCGGCGCGCTTTGCTTTACCTCTGGTCACCAGTTTGCCGCGCACGATGATGCGGCCTTTGGTGAAACTCACCTCCTCACGCATCTGCGACATCTCATCCCACCCTGCCCGCTTGACGGCCGGACCGATGAATTTTGTGCAGATGTCGCGCTCGCTTAGGTCCCGTTTATTCATGCAGTCTCGGAAGTGAATCCAGGTGTACCATTCGCCGGAACATACCAGCTTTTTAGCGGATGGCCACGCGACTGTCACGGATCACGTGAGGAATAACACTTCGGTATCAATCATTTTACGCCGAATATGTTGGTACGCGGTGATGAGGACGGCTTGGCATGGGGTCGCCTAGTTTCGTCACTCTGTGCGGCCGACCTAATTACCCTTGACACTTACGCAAAATACGTAGATACTTACGCAATATGCGAAATATCCGGACCCTTGATGCGCTGCTGCCGAAGACTCGCCAGGGAATCCTCGCGGCTACGCTCGTGCAGCCGGAGAAAGCCTGGTATGCCTCGGAACTGGCGAAGCGCATGGGCGTACCATCGTCAAGCCTGCAGCGCGAGCTGCATGACTTGAGCGAGGTGGGGATTCTCAAAACGCACCGGCAGGGCAACATGGTCTACTACCAGGCCAACACCGATTCGCCTGTCTTCCCAGATCTTCGCGGCTTATTGCTTAAGACCGCCGGGTTTATTGACGTTCTGGCGGATGCGCTCAAACCCGTCGCGGCAAAGGTGCGGACCGCATTCGTGTACGGCTCCATTGCCGCCGGAGCTGAGAAAAGCGACAGCGACATCGACCTTATAGTGGTAGGGCAAGTCTCGCCGGCCGATCTGGCATTGCCGCTGCGACGCGCGCGGGAATTGCTGGGCCGCGAAATCAATCCGACCGTCTATACGCCGCCGGAATTCGACAAGAAACGAGCGGCGAACGACCCATTTCTGAAGCAGGTATTGGACAAGCCGAGGCTCTTCGTGTTAGGCAACAAAGATGAGCTGGGCAAAATTGCTGGCGGCTAACCGTGTGACGGCACTGCCGCCAAGCAAGGCGGAGCTCGATAATCTGCGCTCGATTGTGGCCCGAAGCCTTAAAGACGTGGAATCGGCCGGTCTATCGGCCGACGCGCGCTTTATTATGGCTTACGACGCTGCCCGAACATTATCTCTGCTCATCGTCCGGGCGGCAGGTTATCGTCCGCGTTCGGTAGGCGCACACTACAACACGTTTCTGGCGCTGGAAACGGCCGATCCGGCATTTGCGGCGCTGTCTGCCTATTTCGATGGCTGCCGAATGAAGCGCAATAGCTGTGAGTATGACTTCGCAGGCGGCGTGTCCGATACAGATGCCGAAGGTTTGTTGACGGCGGTGCGGCAGTTCGCGGTCGATGCCGAGGCATGGATTAAAGCGCGCTATCCGCACGTGGCGTAATTGCTGATCTGAAAGACCCCATCAGACTGAGGAAAGACCGAATTATGCCGTCATCCACCAGAGGTAACGAGAAGCTCAGCTTGCGGCTTAACCCGCGGCGCTAAACACGCCTTACAGGCTGCGGCCGCAGTGGCGCATACTCGCTCAGCGAATTCGTGCTGGGGAGCGCATTGGAGCGGGCCAGTGAGGTGCTGGCGGACCGGCACACTTTCTGCCTCGGTGCTGTGCAATGGAAAGCGTTCTTGGCGGCCCTCGATGCCCCTGCCCGCCCCCTGCCCTGCTTGCAGCGTCTCTTAGCGGAACCGGGATTCTTCGATGCGGGGCGATGAGGATTTCCAGCATGAAAATTGGGGTTTCTTGCATATCCCCGCAAAACCATCATTCCAGACTCAGAGGTCGTCTTCAAGTCACTAATGGGGTCATCAGGGCGGATGTTCGGCACATAGTTTCGGGGCAATGAGAGTTAGCGCCGCGACAGTCTGCCGCCCGGTGTCCACAGCGCAAGAAAACGGTCGGCCACTTGCACGTCTCGTATCGGTCCCGTGCGTGGTGCTATGAGCTTGCCTGACTTGAGAAGCGATTTCGCCGCCCGCTGAAACGTCGCCCAGCTCATTGTTTCGCCGCGCTTCGGAACTTCGAGATGGAAAACGTACCGCTGCTTGGCCGAATCGGCATTGCGAATGTAATGGTCGATGTAGAGCAGCTGTCCCGGCGGGTAGACCGTAATCACCTTGTCCTTGTCCGTTATCACTTGAATAATCCAGTCGCTCAGTTCCAGTTCGTCCGCCATGCGGGGCCTGTAGGGCCAGTGGAAGCTGGCAGGCTCGGAGTGGCCTCGGTCCTTGAGCCGCTTCTCGGCTCTTGCCTCTCCCTGGTTGTAACGCGCAACTTCAGATTCGGGAATCGAAGCAGCACGTAAGTTGACTATCCAGAGTTTTGCGTGCTTTGCTCGATGCTGAGTCTTGTTCCCATTAACGCGCCCGTCGTTGGGTCGGGGCGGCCTGTAAAGCTGTTTGCACTTTTCAAGATACTCCGGCCGGACGGGTTCGGTAGAGAGACGTTCGATAAACTCCCTCGCGCGCCGAACAGCCGATTGGTCGTTTGTGAAAATCGCTGCCTCGTCAAGTTGTTGCTGGGATCGTTTGGAGACATTCGCCGACCCGGAGATCACGGATCTGTCGGCGACGATGGTTTTAGCATGCAGGTGCCTTCGAATATAAACGTGAACGCCGCGGCGCATCAGCTTCTCGATTTCGCGGGGATCAGTACCACCCGCCTGCACGGTGGCGGGGCTCATGTCCACAATCAGGCGGTCTCCCCTTCGGAGTGGCAGCAACTTTGCTCCACCCTGTCCGAAATAGGCTATGGCAGCATCAACGTGCTGCGCAGCCTTAACGAGGCGAGAAAGCGCCTGCCACAGCGTTTCGTTGGAGAGGAACGTCGTCAAGCTCACAAGTGATTCCTTCGTGGCCGCAAGCGATCTGAAGCAGCCAACCTAAGCGTCAGCGAGCCAGTTATCAATCATAGAACCGATGACGGGCAGCATGCTGATGGGCTGCCATTGCGCCTCGAACAGGGATTCGTAGCGCGTGGAACTAACCGTTTTCGCTGACATCCCATTCATCCCTGTGTGATTCGATGAAACGGGTCATGCCCTTGAGCGCATCCTCGAAGCCGGCCAGGTAGTGTTTGTTTCCCTTGGCTTCATCCGCGAGTTCGCGCTCCAGCCAAGGCAGCAATGTTTCGTTGATGAAGTCGCGCGCCGCCATTCACTCTCCTCTATGGTCAAGACGACCAGATTATTATTGCTTCGACGCGCACTATAGACGGGCGTTGCTAGTTTGCAACCGGAAGCGGTTACCCCCTGCCCTTCTGTGGATTGCGGGCAAGCATGCCGGCGGCATTGAGCACGGTCTGGTGGACGTATCCCGAATCGCCGAGCCTTACGCGCTCGCGGGCTTTCTCGCTGACTTCAAGGAGCTTCGCCTCCGTATCCTCGATGCTCCAAGTCCGCTGAAGCGCGAGGTAACACCACCAATAGTCCGCATGGCTGCGGGACGGGCCGGAGCCGGCGGCGTTCTGCGGAGCGCCCGCCAGCGATTTTTCGTAGCTGGGCCATTGCCGGGTCCCTTCGGATGAATGCTGCGAGCGCCGCGGAAACGTCAACGTCGTCTCCTTAACCGGCTCCGGTGCCGCAACCAGGCCAAGGGCCTCAAGCCGCTCTGGCGTCATGACGCGGCCGTGATGTGTTTCGAGGATCGTCACCGTGGGAAAATGTGGAGCGTATTTCGTTTTGAAATTCTCCGTGCCGGCGATACGCGTCGCATGCGAGGCGGACATGTCGTTCCCTCCCACGGCTTGGCGCACGCGCCGCACGAACCGTTTGAAGGCCTCCTTGCCCTCGGGAAGGCCTGAGACCGCTATCCATGCCTGATGGCTGCCTGGACTGGTGGCATGAATGATGCACACGGCGGGGCGAACACGGTCGAGTTGGTCCGCGTTCAGGTCGTCGAGCTGGATAAAGGCCACACCCGGTCCGGTCGGCCGGATGATAAGGTTCTCCCCGGCCATGACGGTCTGGGTGTCGGAGATCTTGCAGGGCCTGCGTATGGCGGCCGTGCGCACAATGGCCGGAAGGCGTTCCCGCACTTCGGCAGCGGAGTAGGACTTTCCCCATTTCACCGCCTGCAGAATGTCTGTCTTTGTCACCACGAACGATTCGGCGCCCACGCTGGCGAAGGTGTCGAGCATCCGCTGTGCGGCTGCGGTATCGCCCATAAGCCCCTACCCTTTTCACACTGGTTGCACACTCATTTGCTTCCAGTTAGACGCGACGATAAATCCATGTGATGAGACATGCAAGCACTGCATGATGTCGAACTACTAATAGACGGCGTATCAGCCCCCGCCGTGTTTCATTGGGATAGTCAAGAAAGGGTTCTTACCCTTTCTGGGAAGCGAAAGGCTTCGATAGCCTTGAGCTTCCAAACCTCTCAGACTCAGATATTCCATCGGGTTATCGGGAACGGGTTGCTGTTAGATAAGTTAAATATCTTAAGTTAAAAGAGTTAGAGGGTTGGGCAAGGCGCAATTCGACCTAAAAGATCAATGTGATGTGGACAGTGCCCGTTCCTGATACCCCGAACTAATGTTCCCGATACCCCGATAAATAGTTCCTGATAACCCAAGGTTCTGTTCCTGATACCCGGTGAAGTGCCAGTATTGTTAGAGTTATCCACAGGTTAGAGATGTCCAGTGGAGACCAATTTGGCACGGCGTTCCTGATACCCCGATGACAATTAGATAAGTCTCTGAAATGCATCAATACACGTTGTGGAGAGGGCGGTTTTTTCGGGTTATCAGGAACGCCCCTCTAAGAGACCTGGAAACGGTTCCGGGCGTGGTGCTGGCGCACCCAGCCGTAGAATGCGGCCTCATAGTTCTTCGGTGCTCGCGTCGGGTCTTCATCCAGCCATTCGTTAAAAGCGTTCTGAAGCGCGTAAATGTCCCATCCGGGGAATTCTTTGCGGATCTGGACAATCGTCCGCTCGGACAGAGCGCGGATGATCGGGCTTAGAAGCGGTAGATCGTGAGTACGGGCGATCTCCTTCTTCGGCGCATGCCGTGGACGTGGCGCTTGCTTTGGAGTGGGCTTCCAGGCCTGCTGGTCCCCCTCCCCTGCATATTCGCGTTTCACCATATGGACGAGGGGCTCTCCTTGGCTTTCGGAGCGGATAGAGAGTGAAAATCCCGGAAGATCGTTGCGGAGGATGATTCGTAGGATTTCGAATTTGAAGCGGCGGTACGTGCCTTCGGCGCCGGATTTCTCGAAGAGGATTGGCATGGAGATGGCGAAACCATCGGCGCCGTTGCCTCCGGCGTGCTTGCGGGCTACCCGGTATAGCCAACGCTCTCGGCCGCCGGTAATGGAGAAGTAAGCGGGATCAATGGAAAGCACTCCGCCGTCCTCCGTCACTCCCCGGTAAAACCAGTCGGAGACGGTGAGCGTCAGGCCCCTGCTCTCTTTGGTCTGGGCGTCTATGAGGTCATCCCACTGGTCGATCCAGCTGAACATGGTGGTTTTCTGGCTTCGTTTCACGCGGATGTTCGTGGTGACGACCGTAGTCTTCAGGCGTTCAAGTGAGTCGCGAAGTTGGGCATAGTCTCTGCCGCCCGTTGAGCGCGCGATAGCTTTGAGTAAGTCGTGGGGTTGGAACTTCAGCTCGCGTGGGATATCGTTTGTGCCGCGATTTTTCATGTCGCAGAGGACCGACGCCGCCCAGATGAGGATGTCAGCGTCCCAGATGGTGGCCATCCCGTAATCCTGATGGGGCTGGACCGTAACGAAGATGCCGTCATTCTCGTTGACGTACTCGATGGGCTTCATGCGCTTTGATTTCGAGAGGGAGAAGAACGGACGCTCCATCGTGTCTTTCTGGTCGCGGAACCGAAGATCGACGATGGTCGGAAGAAACAGGTCAAACTGGGGATTGTAAAAGCGGGCCTTGCTCATGGCTGGTTTTTCAGTTCGCGTTGCAGCGCTTCGATGGCGCGCGCCAGCGTATAGCCTAATACCCAGCCCTGGGCTTCGGCGACGGCATAGAATGCTTCGACGGTTTCTTTCAGAGCTTTCACGTTGAACTGGACGTTGCGCCCGGTCCGGTACTGGCGGGCAGGACGTTTGAATTGCGCCTCCAGCTTCGGCGCCGTTGCTTCCCGGCTGCGGAACTGGGCCGCTTGCGAAACCACCCTCACCTGATCCGCCGGAGGGGCTTTTGCGTCGATAGCGGTTTTAGGGGCGAAGCTGCCCACATCCAGCTCCTGAACCTCACCTGCTTCGAAGATACTGGCTCGCTTGGGCATCAGGCCACCTCTTCACGTAGCTTGGCAGGGGCGTTGGCTTTAAGCGTTTCTATGACCTCTCCCGCGAAGGACTTTGCGTTCAACCGGGCGGCGGGAAGGTTGGCCACCTGCGTCGGATCGAGATCTGCAAGCGTACCCCCGAAAGCGAACACCGCGCGATACGCCTCGCGTTCGTGAATCTGGCAACCGAACATCGGAATCTGGTTCTGCGCGAATTCAGACTCAATGCTTTGCAGGGTGCGGGGACGGATGGCCGCGCTCGTGCGAGTAAAAAGGATGGCAAAAGGAATCCTTCTTTGGAAAGCCTTCTCCTGCCCTTTCACAAGCTTGATGGCTTTCACTGCCTCGGTCGCGTCGAGATGGGAACCCTGGGCGGGGATGATCACGAGATCCGCGCGGCTCATGGCGTAGCCCGCCATCATGGACGCCGTGCCTTCTAAATCGACGATGACGAATGTAGTCAGAAGCGCGGCCTTCTCGATGGTGTCGATGATTGAGTCCTCTGTCGTCGTGGCGATCACCGTGAGCTTTTCAGGTTTTCCCGGACGAGTTGCCCATTGGCTGAGCGGCCTGTTCGGGTCAGCGTCGATCATGGTTACGGACCCGCCGTGATTTGCAAACTCGGTGGCGAGCAAGACGGCCGCCGTGGATTTACCCACGCCCCCTTTGGGGCTTGCGAACACAATGGTTGGCATATAAAGTCCTTGGTAACTACAAAATCTGGTAAGCACCCTATCCGATAGCTACTCGATACTCAAGTGGAATCGGAAGGCTACCAGTTAGCTTCTCTATACCTCATGGACACTGGATAGCTTTCGTATATCCATGGGCTACTCGTTAGCACCCGATAGTTTCGGAAGGCTACCAGGTAGCCAACAGATATCGGATAGCCTACTGGCTTCGGATAGCTATCGGATTTCATACGCGGGTCTTCTGCGTAGCATCTGCCGCCGTTGAGCCACGATCTGCGGTACCCGACGGGCAAAGGAGCGCGTGAATTGCGGCGCCACAGCGGCTCGACCAGTTACTGTGTGCGACAGAGCGGACTGAAATCCGACGGGCGAGGCTACAGGAGGAGGGGAGAGGGCAAGAATGTTGGGGTTAGTGTACGGTAAATCTTTCTGCAATAAAACTTGCCATAACCTATCGTGAAGGAAGAGTTACCGCTCGGAACGCGGCGGCAGTCGCGGACCGGCGCCGTCGAGGCATAAAGACTCCTTAGCCTGGCGCTCGACCTTTCGGGCGTTTCTCAGAGAGCGGCGCTGCGGTGTTGGAACGACAAACAGAAGGATCGGAGATCGGCGAATAAAGGTCCCACCGTTGGATTCTGAACCAGGAACACGGAGAGTAGGCTAATAAGCGGTGCAAGGACAGACCACATGCAGGGGAGCGGCAGCCATCGCCCGCAGGCAGCGCCGCTGTGCTTGATGTTGACTCTGATGACCGTGCCCCCTATGGTAGGCAAAGAATTGCGACAATATTATTAAGAGGCTGTCATAGAGGAATTTCAATGAAGGCCACGGGTGAAAGCTATTCAGTGAACATGCCGCCCGCGCTTGCGGCAGAGGTGGAAGCGGTAGCACAAGAAGAACACCGTCCGGCGGAGGAGCTTGTGCGCGATGCCGTGAAGCGCTATTTGGAACTGCGCCGAGAGCAAAACGACCAGGCCGCACCGCGCAAAAATCTGGCGCAATTCCTCATGGAATCTCCTTTTGCTGGCGCAGAGTTGGATTTAGAGAGACGGAAAGAATACGTACGCCCGCCTGAGCTATGAGCAGGTTTCTGCTCGACACCAATGTGCTCTCTGAGTTCAATCGCAGGGGCGAGCCGGATTATTACGTAAAACGGTGGCTCACGGCAGCGGATACCAACTCCCTTCATGCGAGCGTCATCACCTTCGCAGAAATTCGCTTCGGCATTGAGCTCCTTTCCCCAAGCAAGCGCCGAACGCAATTGGAACAGTGGATTGAACATGAATTGCGCGGCTGGTTTGCAGGCCGATTACTCCCGGTGAATGAACCCATTGCCAATCACTGGGCGTCTCTCACCGCGCAACGGCAGCTAAAGGGAAAGCCGCTGTCCAACTTTGATGGTTTGCTCGCGGCAACCGCGCTCCATCACGACCTCACCATCGTTACACGCGACGTGAGAGACTTCGCGGAGTTGGGAATTCCGCTCTTTGACCCATGGAAACCCTCCCCGTGAGGTTTGGGGTGTGGACTCTCACGCAAAGACCCTCGACAACTCTCGCCCCGTAGTACTCAGCTTGCGCCTTTCCCGCTCCGGCCAGGGAGGGCGCTCTCATTTTAGCGCGTTGGAGCCGCTCACCGCTGCGAGGCCTCAAACCTTACTTTTACGTCAAACGAAAAGTAGCCGTCCGAGAATTTTCGAAACTTGGCCTGTGTACGCTTCTAATGGCGCATACCCTTGAATCTGCAAGAGTCTGCTTTTCGGCTGTGTGAGATCCATACTTCGTATTGTGCAATGGTTGGAATCTGTCTGGGCGCTTCTTCTGATTGTCACGCGGGGCGTATTGGCCGCCGTGATCTTCTCAGGTCTTGAGCAGGCAATTGCCGGCGACCGTGATGGTACTAGCTGGTTGGTTCGTATACTGTTTGCGTCGTTTCCCGGTGAACGTGACACTGAGGGTCAGCCCGTCGAGGGCAAGGCTGAGTGTTGTGACCTCCGCAACCGCGCCGCTCATCTTGAGCGTCATTGCCGCGGTGATCCACGCGGTTTCTAAAAATATCATCGGATCGTTTGCATACCGATCGAACAACTGCGGAAATGGCGAGCCCTTGGGCTGCAGAACGGTTTGCATACCGCGCCGCAGCGTTTCCTCGAATGCATTGTTCCAATCGTTGCGGATGGGTGCCGGAAACTCGTTGAGGAGAATGCGTCGTGCGCGCTGTTCAGCCAGCTGGTCGGCGCTGTGGGTCGTCCATACCTTCGCGGCGTAGGCCGCCGATACGAGCATCAGGCAGTAGCGCGCCTTGTGCTGGTAGATCGCGTCGAGGTGGTCGTACAGGTTCTTCCCCCATAGGTCTGCCTGTTCATACTGATCATAAAAGGCACTGACGCCACCCGCCCGCAGGCAGGTCGCAATTGCTTCAGCTTCCGGCCGCTGTTCACTGGCAAACGAGATCGCCACATCGTAATCGAACGTATTCCCCACGATTTCCTATTCTATTGATTTTCAGCGGGCGGAACGAATGGTGGTAGCTTGAGCGTTTCCGACATGACGGCCATCGAGATAGTGCACGTACCGCGCGGAGGGAACGCCTTAGTCCAATCCCGGTGATGGGCCTGTGCCCGACTATGACGATGTGCCAAGGTTGCCGATGGCGGCGTCCGAATACGCCCGACGGTGCTTAGCACCAGTAGTCGACTGAGTATCTTCATGCAATTTTCGAAGCGCAGATAAGGAGTGATGATTTGTGAATACTTAGAAATTCTGGGAGCAGAAGAAAACAGCATCCTTTTGCCGCAACAGCTTCGACACCACGTGAGTGGCTTGCGAACAAAGCGGGTGGGTCGGCTGAGCACTGCGCAGCAGAATATTGGTGTCAACAAGGACACGCATCAGTGATCGCGGCCTTCGTACATGGCTTCGCGGCTGACGGCGTAGTCGGACAGGGGAGGGGAGGCGCGATGATTAGCGGACCAAGCCTCAAAAGCCGCCGCTCGTTGCTCTGGCGATAGTGAGGTTTTGGTTGCCGGGAGCACAACGCCTTCAACCATGGAAAGCAGGTATTCCTCGACGGTCATTCCGCTTGCCTGCGCCTGGGCCAGAAGTCCGGCTTCGATTTCCGGGTTGAAATTCAGGGTGACGGTCATCGCTTCCTCTATGATCCAGTGTACGCCTGCCTCACCCTAGCGCGAGAGGGCGGGATTGTCTACGGAAAACGCCGTCTTGGCGGCATGGTTTTCACTCCACTTTCACTCACTTAAGGGGCGATTTCACTGCGGAATGGTGGAAGTTGCTGATTTCCATGCACCTGTATTCACTGCCATGGACGCCATTGTCTTGTATTTTCAATCTACTGTCATTTTCCCAAGCTGGACGTCGCGGGTTCGAGTCCCGTCTCCCGCTCCATGTTTTCAATAGCTTGGAAACTTCCGAAATTCACGCGTTACTCCGTTTACTCCGTTTTCTCTTCGGCGACCGGCTAG
>Ga0302324_100003314_pt1 | contig 36428 bp, 31 predicted proteins | sample Palsa_T0_1_FD_201949 | JGI IMG/M metagenome (GOLD analysis project Ga0302324, IMG submission 201949) | Peat permafrost microbial communities from Stordalen Mire near Abisko, Sweden - Palsa_T0_1 | ecosystem: Environmental > Terrestrial > Soil > Palsa > Peat permafrost | place: Sweden: Abisko... | reverse complement strand
AACGGTAATTAATTTTTGTGCCAACAATTATTTAGGCCTTTCTTCGCATCCCCGTGTGATTGCCGCAGCCAAAAAGGCAATTGACACCCATGGATTTGGAATGTCTTCGGTCCGGTTTATTTGCGGAACCCAGGATATTCATAAAGAGCTGGAAAAAAAAATAACCGAGTTCCTCGGAACTGAAGACACTATTTTATATGCGGCTGCTTTTGATGCCAACGGCGGAGTCTTCGAACCTTTGTTGGGAGCCGAAGACGCCATTATTTCCGATGAGTTGAACCATGCGTCAATCATTGATGGAGTTCGCTTGTGCAAGGCCATGCGTTACCGGTATAAACATAACGATATGGCCGACCTGGAAAAGCAACTCAACGATGCCAAGGCAGCGGGGGCCAATCAGGTACTGGTTGCTACCGATGGAGCATTTTCCATGGACGGCACGATCGCTCAGTTGGACGCGATTTGTCTTCTGGCCGAGCGGTATGAAGCCCTGGTTATGTCGGACGAATGTCATGCGTCTGGATTTATTGGTAAAACCGGGCGTGGTGTTCCCGAATACCGCGGCGTACATGGCAAAGTGGATATCATAACGGGCACGTTGGGCAAAGCATTAGGTGGAGCGTCCGGCGGATTTACCTCCGGGAAAGAGGAAATCATCGAGTTACTGCGCCAGCGCTCCAGGCCGTACTTGTTTTCCAATACACTGGCGCCTTCGATTACGGGAGCCTCCATCGAAGTGTTCAACATGCTTCTGGAAACGACTGAGCTTCGCGACACCCTGGAGCAAAACACCCGTTATTTCAGAAACGAAATGACGAAAGCGGGATTTGCCATTAAACCCGGTGAACATCCTATCGTGCCCATTATGCTCTACGAAGCACCCTTGGCACAGACCTTTGCCGAAAAGCTATTACAGAAAGGAATTTATGTGATTGGATTTTTCTACCCCGTGGTTGCGAAAGGGCAGGCGCGGATCCGTGTTCAGATTTCAGCCGTGCATAAAAAGCATCACCTTGACAAGGCCATCCAGGCGTTTACGGAGATCGGAAAAGAACTAGGAGTTTTGAAGTAAGAGTAGGCCTTTTTATTTTCCGGCTTTGAGTTCAATTTCGCCGGTATGAAATAATCCATAGATGGCTACCGTGCTCTCACTGGGCAAAAAATAAATCTTGCCTTTCTTGCCACGAATTTTCATGCGGTACATATTGACGAAAGGAATGAAGTGAATGGACTTGATCTCCGGCCATTCATAGGTATAGGTCTTATGATGATCAATGACCGCCACCTTCTTCTTGCCAATGGCCACTCGCTTAAACTTATTGGCGAGGAGCAGGAAAAAAGATACGAAGAGTAAGCCGGTGGTAAAAAAGATAAACGCCGAGAACTGCCCTTTCGTATTGTGCCCCTGACGAAAAAAAGTGAGGCCGCTGACCAACCATTGCAACACTCCGAATACCAGCAAAAAATATTTGGCAAAGTAAAACTTTACAAGACTGGCTTCTTTCATTTCATACCAACTTGATTTACGTACGAAGATACAATTTTAAATGGAAAATGTGTATTCCGACAGCTGCCTATTCGCCCATTTCAAACGTTTGCATGGCTTTTATTTACCACTTTCCTAAGCCTCCATTCTGAAATGCGAGATGTTTTGTTAGTTTCGCAGCCCACATAAAGCCAAATCGAATAAATCCTTCGTACGCATGATTAAGGTCTCCGAACTCTTTCCTTACCAATTCGACAAAAAATATTCTAAACCAGTAGCCTACTTCTCCATGGAGTTTGCCATTGATCAACCGCTTAAGATATTTAGCGGAGGGCTGGGCTTCTTAGCCGGGTCGCACATGAGGAGTGCATTTGAGTTGAAGCAAAATGTGATCGGTATTGGCGTGCTGTGGAAAAAAGGCTACTACGATCAGGAGCGCAATCAGGACCAAACATTGAAAGTCAGTTTCAGAGACAAAGAGTATTGGTTTTTGTCTGATACCGGAATTGTGTTCCCGATTACTATTCACGGTGCTAAAGTATATGTAAAAGCATTTTTGTTGAAGCCTGACGTTTTCAAGACAGCTCCCTTGTTTTTGCTGACTACGGATATTCCCGAAAATGACTACCTGGCGCAAACGATAAGTCATCGACTCTATGACCCCAATGAAACGACACGAATAGCGCAGTCCATTCTATTGGGAGCGGGGGGTGCTAAATTGCTTGACGTATTGGAACGCGAAACTGAAATTTATCACATGAATGAAGGCCACGCCCTGCCCATGTGCTTTTATTTGCTGGATAAATATAAGGACATTCAGGAAGTGAAGAAACGGGTGGTATTTACGACGCATACTCCTGAGCGGGCCGGCAATGAAGAACACAGCTTGCCTATCCTGAATGAAATGAATTTCTTCAATGGGATAACGTCAAAACAGGTAGAAGAATATGTGCATCCCGAAAATGGCATGCTGAACTACACGCTCACGGCTTTGCGGCTCGCAAAAATTGCCAATGGTGTTTCCCAGCTGCACGGAGAAGTGGCACGAACGATGTGGAAAGAATACGCCGGTCTCTGCGAAATCACGGCCATAACGAATGCGCAAAATAAAACCTATTGGGTCAACTCTGAACTCGATAAAGCGCTGGCCAAAGGAAACTCGTCTGAATTGGTACAAGCGAAGAAGGCACTAAAACACAAGCTCTTCCGCGTTGTTGCCAACCAAACCGGAAAGTTGTTTGATGAAAATATTTTAACCATCGTGTGGGCGAGACGTTTTGCCGGATATAAGCGCGCCAATCTTTTGCTTCATGATTTCGACCGTTTCCTGAAATTGGCTCAAAACAAAGACTATCCGATCCAGGTGATTTGGGCCGGGAAACCTTATCCGGAAGACTTCGGTTCGATTAACCTCTTCAATGAAATCTATTGGAAGACCAAAAGCCTTCCTAATTGTACGGTCGTGACGGGATATGAAATGTGGTTATCGGGTCATCTGAAACGAGGCGCCGATGTGTGGCTGAATAATCCACGCATGTATCACGAAGCTTCCGGAACGTCGGGCATGACGGCGGCCATGAACGGAGCCATCAACCTCTCTATTCCGGATGGCTGGGTACCCGAGTTTGCAAAGCCGGGCAAAAATAGTTTTATTATCGAACCGGGCGCTGATTCGTTGACCCCGGAAGAGCACGATAAACTGGAATCGGCACGCTTGCTCGACCTATTAGAGAAAGAAATCCTTCCGATTTATTACAAACAACCTTCCAAATGGATAGAAATAATGAAAGCCAGCATGAACGATGTGTTACCCTATTTTGATTCAGGACGGATGGCCGAAGAGTATTACTCTAAATTATATTTGGCGACTATGCCGGTTCCTGAAAAGTCGGTCCAGCCGGCTGGACATTAACACACAACGGGGACTATTTGATAATACCTTTTGCTGTGAACCGGAGAAATTTACTCCGTCCTGAATTCCGGGAACCCGCATTCGCAAAGGAAGTAGTGTCGGATTTGTTAAAAGGTCCAAAAAAAGCCGTCGTGGTTACATCCGACGACGCAAAGGTTTCGAAGAGGTAGTTGTTGCCCCCATTGGGGGTCCATCCGAAGCCGTCAAGGGTTAGAATATAGTTCACCGCGCCGGATCCGGATACATAGGGAATAGCAAAATAATATAAGGAATCAGGAGCGGAAGAATTTAGATAAATAGTCTCAAATCCTGTCAGATGGGTGCTGGAGGTAAAGACGGATCCCTGATTCACAATCTGGTGATTGGCATTATTCACGACCACTCCGTTCCTCAGGTAAAGATCGAGGTTCGCCCCATTGATGTCGAGTTGCCGGTTCGCAGCCAGGTACCAAACCAAATCGGCCTGGAGCGTATACAGGGGAACCACATCGTTGTCGGTGATGGCCAGGGAAAATGTATTGCCCGGTGAAGATTTGATAAGGCTGGCATTGGGGCTAATGCCGGACAATGTCAGTGTAACACTATCGGGGCCATCAATCTGCGTATCATCGATGACCTGAATTGGAATGTACGCCGTCGTTTGACCGGCCGGTATGACTACGGTGAGGGATGGGTCTTCAAAGCTGAAATCTCCACCCAGAAAAGTAGTAGTATCCGGACTGCTCCAGGTATAACTAACAGTAACTACCTGGTTTTGAATAATATTTAATTCAATCGGAATACTGATCAAACCCGCATTTTCGGGGTAAGAAATGGATGGCGTTGCGAAACTGACGGAAGCAGCAACAGGGCTTTCTTTTTTACAAGTAGAAAAAGCGACCATGATGCCGACCAGTGTACACGCCGAGCGGATGCATGCGGATTTCACAGGATCCTCATCGTAGCACTATTTCCTTTTAAAATCCTTCGCCTTAAACCTGAGAAGTTTTTGGCGACTGGAATTTGAAGATGCCACTCTGCCCGTATACTCGAAAAGACCGCCGGACAGACCAAAAGGTCCATAGAAAATGGCGTTAATTCCTGCGCTGCTGGGACCGTCGGTGGCAGCGTAAGTGCCCCATGCAACCTGGTCAATATTGCCCAAACCGTTCAATGTTATATAGAAAGAAACTGCACTGGATCCGGAAAAATAGGGTATCGCTATGTAATAGGCGGAATCTGGCGCGGTGCTCGGGAGATACATCGTTTGAAACCCAGTCGTATTATCACTCCTAATAGTATCGTTCCCGTTCAATACAACATCGGCGCTGCCGGAAATGACCTGCTCATTGTCAATCGTTTCGAAAGTAACACTGTCCTGAAGAAAAAGCCCGAGATTTACCGCATTGATGTCGGCCAGAGGACTGCTGGTTAAATACCACACCAGGTCAACCTGAAGTTCATTCGCAGGTACAAGATTGCTGTTGGTAATGGTTAATGCGCACGTAGTGGCGCCGCTCAACGTGCTGAGAATAGCATTCGAACTAGTGCTTGACAGCGTCAGCGTCACATTATGGCTTGCTGTTATTTGAGGGCTATTGATAATCTGCAATTGAATATTGGCCGTTGTCTGGCCGGCGGGGATGGTGACCGGGGATAATGTAACAAAAGTAAAATTGCCGCCGAGAAACGTGATCGTATCTGTACTGGACCAGTTGAAATTAACTTCAACATCCTGGCTTTGAGGTGAGCTTAGGGAAATGGGAATGCTGATGGCGCCTCTGTCTTCCGCATAGGTAATCGATGTGGTGGGGAAACTAACTGTAGAGGTTGTGCCGCCGCTATCTTTCTTACAGGAAGAAAAACTGATCAGGGTACCAAGGCATGCAGACAACAAACAAACGTGGGTAAATTTCATAGGAATTAAGATTAATTAAAAATTGATGGTCAATACAGGTCAAACGTAATAGGGTTCAGTAATAGTATGAATTTAAAAGTTAATCCGCCCGAAATCAATGACTTTGCCGACAGACCCATTTGATTTGTCGATCAGCAAACGATTGTGTGTATTCCGGGTCCCGAAGACGGCCGTGGAATAATTCATTTCTCCGCCGTCAAAAGGTAAAGTAAATCTAATTCTTTGCCCTGAGGCGTCATGGTTAATGGTGCTGTAAGGAATGTTAATTAAAGTTAAAAGCCACATCGCCATGATCATTTCAATTTTTCCAAATCACGGATCAGGATTTTCCGGCGGTCAAAATTAATCAGGTTTTGCTCCTTTAGTTCGTTAAGGATGGTCGTCACCGTTTGGCGCGAATTGCCCGTGAGTGCGGCGATGTCCTTATGCGTGAGGCGTGTAGAAATCATGGTTTCAAAACCTACTTTTTTTCCTTTCCAGGAGGCTATATCTTTCAAAAATTCGATGATGCGGGCGCGTGCATCCTTGAATACAAGGAGTTCCAGTTTGCGTTCTATTCGCATTAAGCGCAGGCCCACCAGTTTTAACAATTTAAAACTCAATTCCCGGTCCTCAAGCATCAGCGACTTCAATTCTTCAATGCTGAGGGGACAGATCACGGTATTTCCAACCATCGCTTGCGCGAAATCCCTTCGCTTTTCTTCTCCGGCCAGCGCCAGCTCACCGAAGATCTCACCCGTCGTTAGAATGGCAGTAACTACTTCCTTGCCGTCGTCCAGGTAGTGTCCGATCCTCACCTGCCCCTGGGCGATCATATAAATGAAATTGGCCTGTTCCCCGGTAAAGTAAATAAATTGGTCTTTGGTGTAATGAGTGAAAGTATGCGTTGTGCCCATCGCCTTAACTTTGTGCGGGCACAGAATGTTAAACAAGTTAACACTTTCAAAATACCAAAGAGCAGATGTGTTGGGCATGAATAGAGTTGATGGACCTGTCTATAGTTAATCGTCGTAGTCCTTGCATCCGGCTAAGGATAGTGCAAATTTGCATATAAAAGTTCCAATCCCTGCCGATTTGAACAGAAGAATGGAATATTCCTTGCCCATGAACAGATTCCGCACCAACTTGGTTTTCAATCGTATGAAGATGAATAAATTATATTGCACTGGCAGGCCGTCGGTATCGTTTTTGCTTTCTGCTTTTTGCTTTCTGCTTTTTGCCTGTATGCCAAAGGAAGAAAAGCTTCCGATTTTTGGCATGCGAAATATCGTTGGAAAGGACACGGTATATCATTCGATTGCTCCTTTTCGGTTTGTGGATCAGGACAGTTCGGTGATCACCAACGATTCGTTCAAGGACAAGATTTATGTTGCCGATTTCTTTTTTACATCCTGCCGCACTATTTGCCCGATTATGAAAACCCAAATGCTTCGCGTATACGAAGCCATCCGTGACATGCCTGACGTTTTACTTTTATCTCACACTATCGATCCTCAATATGATACTGTCCATTTGCTGCATGAGTTTGCACGAAGGCTCGGCGTGGAAAGTAAAAAGTGGCATTTTGTAACCGGACTAAAAGACTCGATCTACAAAATTGCACAAACCAGTTATTTCGCTACCGCTATGGAGGATAAAACCGAACCCGATGGCTTTATCCACAGTGGGGCTTTTTTGCTGATCGACAAACAAAAACGCATTCGGGGCAAGTACGACGGAACCAAAGAAGAAGACGTCAACCGATTGATCGAGGATATCAAGAAATTAAGAAAGGAAATATGAGCCGGCCTGTTTTTTCCTGCCGAACCTTTTTTTTTCTTGTTATTTTGTTTTTTTCCTGCGGACGTTCCAACTCCAGGGAGGCTATCAAATTTCAACTTTATTATGCGCAAGGCGAACAACTTTACGGCCTGCGGTGCAGCAATTGCCACCAAAAATCAGGAAAGGGTCTGGGATTGGTTTATCCTCCGCTGGATCAGTCCGATTACCTGGAAAAGAATTTCAAAGAGGTAATCTGCCTTATCAAATATGGCAAGAAGGGTGAGATTATCGTCAACGGAAATGATTTCAATCAACCCATGCCGGGAGTGCCCACCCTCACCGAGCTGGAGATTGCTGAACTGGCCACCTACCTCTACAACAGCTGGGGACGGGAGCGCGGAATTGTGGATGTCAAACCGGTTGATCAGATCATTGAAAACTGCGCCAAGTGATTTCCTGACTCGCAACTCCTGCAGCGAATCTCGGGATGCTTATTCTTAAACGCTTTGGAAACACGGTTGCAGGCCCTCCAATAATTTCGATCTGTTTTGTAGTTGCGTATCGCTTTTCGGAGTTGGCCAGGAAATCCTCATATGACACGGCCCGGAGATAATTTTCGACTTCACCTATTGCGTCAAGGATATGCGAAACCCGGACTTTGTCAGATGCCAATTGCTGGTCTGAACTGTGATTCTTTTGATTTTTTAGATTATGGTGATGCATACTTTTTGTTTGTGAATCGCTTGAAATTGAGGCTTTGCTCCCCAAAATTAAGAAGAAGTCCTATTTCCAGATTGTATGCCTCCAAATAGTTGATGGCTGTGCAAAATGAACAGCTTCCAGCTTGTGATTGCTTTCAGTTCTGCAGATATTATTCCGTTTACCAGAAAGTCAACTCTTCTGTTCCAACCTGCTCATCGCGATAGAATATGGGCATTTCAAATTCACGGCTCGATTCTAAACCCTCAATTTCATTTCAATTTCAAGTGCCCTCTGATACACCACTTCCTGAAAGCCATTCCCAAGAGCCTTGTGAACAGCCATAGCACATCCTATGATCTTCGAAGTCAGTTCCGAATATTTATAGGCCTCGTTTATCATGTCTGGAAGAAAATAAGAAAAGCATTGATAGTCAATCTTATTTTCCAGACGAAATTATTGCCGCCTTGAACTATTTATTTTGTAGGCTTGGACCGTCCGTCATGGCAATCACAGAAATCAAATAAATCAAAGTTCAGACATCCCCCGGCTGCACGCTGAAACTCTGAACTTGTGTCTGCCGGTGTGTGGTTGAAAGTGGTAACGTTATTTATTCCTGAACCAGTCGGGTAGTTAAGAAAATTGGCCCTCTCCGTGCTTTGTGAACTACTTTCAAACATGGTTGTGAATGGCTGTGAGATGGTTAGAAAGCGCCAATGGCACATTGCCCAAATGGTCTTTTAATAAAGAAGGGCGCAGCTCCTCAGCCGCGCCCTAACCCCAAAAACAGGTCCTGAATTTTTGGCTCAGGACCTAACCCCACGTCCATTCCCGGATGCTACCGGGCCTCACACTCTTTATTGTTTTGATTACGATAGAACGTTTATGTCATCCAGGTTAACAAACTCGAATTCAACGTCGCTTTTCATATCAACAAGAATTATTGAATCTTTGTTTACTTTCCCCGCTAATATTTGTTTCGAGAGTTCATTTAAGATTTCCCTTTGCAAAACCCGTTTCAGTGGCCGCGCACCAAATTGAGGATCAAAACCCAGTTTCGCCAACCGGTCCAATGCCGCGTCAGAGATATCCAACTTTACGCCGTTTTCAAGTAAACGTTGTTTGATCAGGCCAAATTGTATCTCCACGATTTTTCGGATGTCGCCCCGGCTTAATGGCCGAAACATAATGATTTCGTCGATCCGGTTAATAAACTCCGGTCGCACCGTTTTCCTGAGAATGTCCAATACTGCATCCTTCGTCTCTTCGACCACCTCAAAATAATTTGCATCCGTGATTTTTTCAAAGTTCTCCTGAATAATGTCCGACCCTATGTTGGTAGTCATAATGATGATTGTATTCTTGAAATTGGCTACCCGGCCTTTGTTATCCGTCAGTCTTCCTTCATCAAGTACCTGTAACAGAATGTTAAATACATCCGGGTGCGCCTTTTCAATTTCATCCAACAGAATCACTGAATATGGTTTTCTGCGTACCGCTTCGGTCAGTTGCCCTCCTTCATCATACCCCACATAGCCCGGTGGCGCGCCAATAAGCCGACTTACACTATGACGTTCCTGATACTCGCTCATGTCGATTCGCGTCATCGAGTTTTCGTCATTGAATAGATATTCCGCCAATGCTTTGGACAATTCGGTTTTTCCAACACCCGTGGTTCCCATGAAAATAAAAGAGCCGATAGGCCGCTTGGGATCCTGAAGCCCCGCCCGGCTTCTTCGTACGGCATCGCTCAATGCGCGAATAGCTTCTTCCTGCCCGGCCACACGCTGGGTGAGTTCATCTTCCAGGTGCAGAAGTTTTTCCCGTTCGCTTTGCAGCATTTTCGATACCGGAATACCTGTCCATTTGGCCACCACTTCTGCAATGTCTTCACTGTCGACTTCTTCCTTTAGCAAAGGATGTTCGTTCTGCATTTCTTTCATTTGCGCCTGGAACTCATTGAGACGTTTTTCGGCTTCGGTAATTTTGCCGTAACGAATCTCCGCCACTTTACCGTAATCGCCCGCCTTCTCGGCCTGTTCTGCCTCAAACTTCAGCTTATCAATGCTTTCTTTTTCTTTGCGGATATTATTCACCACCGATTTTTCACTTTCCCATTTTGCTTTGAGGGAATTCCGCTGCTCGGATAGTTCGGCTATGTCTTTGTTCAGAATGGACTCTTTGGCTTTGTCCTTTTCCCTTCGGATTGCCTCGCGTTCGATCTCCAGTTGCATAATCCGGCGGTTGAGTTCATCCAATTCCTCCGGGAGAGAATCCATTTCGAGCCGGAGCTTGGAAGCGGCTTCATCCATCAAATCAATTGCCTTGTCCGGGAGAAAACGATCCGTAATGTAGCGACTGGACAATTCTACGGAGGCGATGACCGCATCATCTTTGATACGGACTCCGTGATGCAGTTCATACTTGTCCTTTATTCCGCGAAGGATTGAGATCGAATCATCCACGGTGGGTTCATTGACCATGACGGCCTGGAACCTGCGTTCAAGGGCCTTATCTTTTTCAATGTATTTCTGATATTCTTTTAACGTGGTAGCCCCGATCGCATGTAATTCCCCCCGAGCCAATGCAGGCTTGAGTAAATTGGCCGCATCCATGGCCCCTTCCCCGCCCCCGGCGCCAATCAAGGTGTGAATTTCATCGATGAAAAGAATGATCTGACCGTTGGAATCCGTAACCTCTTTAATAACCGACTTCAATCGTTCCTCAAACTCTCCTTTATATTTTGCACCGGCGACCAGCAAACCCATGTCCAGCGAAACAAGTATTTTTGATTTCAGATTTTCAGGCACATCCCCGTTAACAATCCGCTGGGCCATACCCTCAACAATAGCTGTTTTACCTACTCCTGGCTCGCCCAAAAGAATGGGGTTATTCTTTGTTCGCCGGGAAAGAATTTGTAAAACCCGGCGTATTTCTTCGTCCCGACCAATCACCGGGTCGATCTTTCCCTGTTTGGCAAGGTCGTTCAGATTTTTCGAGTAACGTTCGAGTGACTTGTACTTTGCCTCAGCGTTTTGGTCGGTTACTTTTGAACCGCCGCGCAATTCTTTAATGGCCTTAGTTAACGATGCGCGGTCAAATCCCGCGTCCTTCATCATCGCAGCGACCTTGTCTTTCGTGGTCAATAGTGCCAATAATAAATGTTCTATCGAAACGAATTCGTCCTGGAAGTCGCGCAGTTCTTTTTCGGCGTTCTGCAAAACGGTATTGGTAGCCGTTGACAAGTAAGGCTGTTGACCTGAAACGTGGGGATACGATTTAAGAATCTCATCCAATTTGTTTTCAAGGGCCGTTTCGTTGACGTTGAGTTTTTTGAACAAATAGCCCGGAACATTTTCGTCGGTTTCCAGGATTGCTTTAAGCACATGACCGGGCTCAATGGCTTGTTGCTGCTGGCTCAACGCAATTTCAGCGGCCTTTTGCAATGCTTCCTGAGATTTTATCGTGAATTTTTCAAAGTTCATAGGTATTGAATTTCTCCTGACCTCTGATTAACAAAACCCAATCCGATTAAGTTACCTCACTCATTCCAGGAAATTTTGTCTTGAAAAAGGGTTAACAGTAGGACAATGCGGTCATTTTGGCTTAGATTTCCGACTTTTCAAAAACCACCCTAATGATCGTTTAGATGCAAGAACAAAAGCAAGGTCACCTTGTCCGATCGTTAGGACTTTTCTCTGTATTTATACTTACCGTAAGTTCTGTCATCGGTTCTGGAATCTACAAGAAAGTTGCCCCGATGTCGGCGGTGTTGCAGCTGCCGTCGTTGGTGTTAACGTGTTGGGTGCTGGCGGGAGTAATAACGTTGTGCGGTGCGCTGAGCAATGCCGAAGTTGCCGGATTGCTCGCCGAATCGGGCGGGGAGTATGTTTATTACCGCAAGATTTATAACAAGTTTTTTGCTTTTCTCTTTGGATGGTCCAGTTTCACAGCCATTCGCTCCGCTTCCGCCGCGTCCATTGCCTACGTGTTTGCGCAGTCATTAAATTCTCTTGCTCCGTTGCCGGTGCTGCCGGAGTCCTGGGCTTCCGTTTCTCTTTTCGGTGCATTTACTCCATTTGATAATTTTGGAGTCAAAGTCATAGCTATCCTTTTGATCATTGGTCTTTCGTATGTCAATTACCGGGGTTTAAAACTGGGGCAAGGGATAAGTAAGACCGTACTGATCATTGTGGTATCCAGCATCTTTCTGATCATTGTGTTGGGACTGACCCTAGGCGGAGGTAGCTTAAAAAATTTTCAAACGCCGGCCACCGGGTATGTTCCGCTTTCATTTTTCGACAACGGATTTTTGGGGAGCATTTTTGCAGCACTACTGGCGGCGTTCTGGGCTTATGAAGGTTGGAGCCCGATTGGCTACCTGGGTGGAGAAATCAAAAACGCAAACCGGAATCTTCCCCTCGCGCTGATCTTCGGAGTACTGTTTGTGATGCTCGTATACGTGACCATTAATTTTACCTACCTGTGGGTCTTGCCGATCGACGAAATCATTCGTGTTCACCAGCTTCAGAATAAAATTGCCGCCTTGGAAGTCATCCGGCATTTTTTGGGAAGTGGCGGAGCTCTCGCCATATCCCTTCTCATTTTGCTGACGACCTTTGGAACGACAAACACCACGTTGCTTCCCCCGCCAAGGTTGTATTACGCCATGGCAAAAGAAGGAATGTTTTTCAAAGGTGCCGCGTACATCCATCCAAAATATAACACTCCCTCCAAGGCTATTTTGTTTCAAGCCTGCTGGTCCGGTGTGTTAGTCCTTTCGGGAAGCTTTGATCAACTTACCGATATGCTCATCTTTGCTTCGTTTATTTTTTATGGAGCGACTGCACTCGGTGTTTTTGTATTACGCGTAAAAATGCCCGATGCCCACCGCCCTTACAAAGCATGGGGATATCCGGTGGTGCCTGCACTTTTTATATTGTTTTGCGTTCTGCTGGTATCGGTAACCTTGCTGGCGAGACCGCGGGAAGCGCTTTTTGGACTAAGCCTGATGGCCGCGGGATTGCCTTTTTACTGGTATTGGAACAGAAAAAGAAAAAGTTTTATAACTTAAATTTTATTATTTATTAACTCGAGTTAATAAAATTAATCAAATTTCACGCTCGTGTCTAATACGTCCGAACTCAAGCGCACACTTACGCCAGCCATGGTCTGGGGCCTGGGCGTGGGCTATGTGATTTCGGGCATGTACTTCGGATGGAACCTGGGCCTGGAGAAGGGAGGTACCCTTGGGCTGGCCATTGCAACCGGAGTTGTCATCGTGATGTGTGTTACGTTTACATTCAGCTACGCCGAACTGTCTTGCGCTATACCCAAAGCCGGGGGAGCTTTCGATTATGCAAAACGCGCACTCGGAAATGACCTCGGATTTATCGCGGGAATTGCGCAAAGCATCGAATTTATTTTTGCACCTCCGGCTATCGCGCTGGCCATCGGTTCGTATTTTAATTTGCTATTTCCCGCGATCCCCGACTTGGTATTTGCCTTGATAGCCTATGGCGTTTTCACGGCGTTGAATATTTATGGTGTTAAAACAGCAGCCATCGTCGAATTACTGATCACCCTGCTTGCTGTGGGTGAATTATTGCTGTTCAGTGGAATTGTCTTGCCGAATCTGGAATGGGCCAACCTGACAAGAAATTCATTTCCCCATGGATGGCCTGGTGTTTTTGCATCCCTACCCTTCGCCTTTTGGTTTTTTCTGGGAATCGAAGGGATTGCCAACGTGGCGGAGGAGGCCATCAATCCCACCCGGACTATTCTTATCGGATTTACTTCTGCCATCGTCACCCTGGTCATCCTGAGTCAGGTTACGTTGATCAGCTCGGTAGGCATCGGAGGATGGGAGGCGGTGGTATACAACCCGAATGGCACGACCTCCGATTCGCCGCTACCCCTCGCGATGGGCCAGGTAATAGGGGGTCATCCTTTCATGTTTCACCTTCTGGTCATGGTGGGCTTGTTTGGGCTAATTGCGTCGTTCCACGGACTCATGCTGGCCGGTGGCCGGTCAAGTTTTGAATTTGGGAGAATGAAATTTGCGCCTGCTTTCCTGGGGAAAATCAATGCCCGGTTTCAAACTCCTGCCAACGCCCTGCTGGCAAATATGGTCATTGGGATTATAGCATTGCTCACCGGAAAAACGGGGATGATCATTACGCTTTCCGTTTTTGGGGCATTGACATTATATATCGTCTCTATGGTTTCGCTCCTCCGGCTTAGAAAAACCGAACCGGAATTGCATCGCCCGTTTGTTGTCCCTTACTATCCCATAACTCCCATCGTGGCATTGATCGTGGCAGGTCTGTCGATAATTGCAGTGGCGGTTTACAATTTCACCCTGGCAGTCCTTTATTTGCTGGTGGTGATTTTTAGTCTTGGGATATTTAAGCTTTGGAATAGACGTCCAGCTAAAAATAAGTAGTAAATTTAGCTTAATCCTACTTCTATGTCAAAAAACCAGTTTGTTGAAGAAATTTATAGGGTAACAGCGTACCAAAACTTTCAGTATTCGCGGAGATGGCCTGATTTTTTCACGGCCCCAGCAGGGGGCTTGCGAGTGAGAAATAATCCAGCCATCGACGCGAATACGTGGCCCACCCGGCCTCGGAGGGCATCTGGCTCATTTGGGGGTAATATGATAAGTGGGATTAATTCGTAACACTTGTTTCAACTTGTTGTGTGGGACCAAAGTCCATAGTGAAACAGCCAGAGTAACTCGGTTAAATGACTGCGCAAGACACCCTTGAATACGTAAAAAACCATCCGTCAGGAAAAGTAAAAATTGCTTTTACCGACATGGATGGTATCCTGCGCGGGAAATATGTTTCCCGTGAAAAATTTCTCTCCCTTACGAACGGTAACACAAGTTTTTGCGATGTGATCTTTGGGTGGGATGCCAATGATGTGGCCTACGACAACGTGACGCATACCGGGTGGCACACCGGGTACCCGGATACCCAGGCCAGAATAGATCTTACCACCTTTAGAAAAATTCCCTGGGAGAGTGATCTTCCTTTTTTTCTCGGAGAAATAATAGATCATAAAGGAAATCCATCCGCTGTGTGTCCTCGTCAGCTGGTAAAGAAACTCGTGAAAGAAGCAAGTCGTGAAGGGTTTGATCCTGTTTTTTCACAGGAGTTTGAATGGTTTAATTTTTTAGAGACCCCGCAAAGCGCGCACGAAAAGAATTATAAAAACCTTATTCCGCTCACGCCGGGCATGTTCGGATATTCGATCCTGCGTACCACATTACGAAATGCTTTCTTTACGGATCTTTTTGACAGGTTAAAAAAATTTAATGTCCCGATCGAGGGCCTGCACACCGAAACCGGGCCGGGCGTACTTGAAGCGGCTATCGTTTATTCCGACCTTCTGGAAGCTGCCGACCGGGCCGTGATCTTTAAAACCGCCGTCAAAGAAATTGCCTATCAGCACGGGATCATGGCCACGTTTATGGCAAAGGTGAGTGAAAATCTTCCGGGTTGCGGTGGACATGTCCACCAGAGCTTGTGGGATAAAGGCGGAAAGAAAAATCTTTTTTATGATGAGCGAGATAAAAATCACATGAGTCGGGTGATGAAGAGTTATGTGGCCGGTCAGTTATTTTGCCTGCCGTTCCTGTTGCCGATGTTTGCGCCAACCATTAATAGCTATAAGCGATTAGTGGAGGGAGCCTGGGCGCCGACCACCCTTACCTGGGCAGTCGACAACCGGACTGTCGCGTTGCGTGTTCTTTCGGGCGGCAGCAAATCGTGCAGGTTGGAGACACGGGTAATCGGGTCGGATGCCAATCCGTATCTGGCGATGGCTGCTGCGCTGGCTTCCGGATTGTATGGGATTAGGAATAAACTAAAACTCTCTCAACCCGCCACAGTAGGAAATGGTTATTGCGATGTTTCCTACGGCACATTGCCAAGAACACTGGAAGAGGCTACCCGTAAAATGAGGAATTCAAAGATCGCGAAGGCTATTCTAGGGGAGGAGTTTGTGGACCACTTTACGTTGACCCGTGAGTGGGAATGGAGGCAACACCTTAAGGCGGTCACCGATTGGGAGATTAAAAGATATTTCGAGATAATTTAGACGCTTAAGTCCATATCCCGGGAGGGATTTAGGTGAGGCAAAAAATCATGAACTTCGACAAAGTCTATCAATACAATTTTCCTACGATTATCCGTTTTGGCGCAGGCGCCAGTCAGGAATTAGGCGACTACTTGCAAAAGAATAAAATTTCGCGACCGCTGGTTGTAACCGATCCGACCGTTGCTCAACTTTCATTTTTCAAAGAAATTATAGCAACCCTCAGGAAGAAGAATTTGTCGGTAGAGGTTTTTAGCGACATTCACAAAAACCCGGTGAAATCAGATGTTTACAGGGGAACAGAGTCGTTTGATGCTTCCCAACGGGATTCAATTATTGGAGTCGGGGGTGGGGCCGCATTGGATGTAGCCCGTGCCATCGTACTCAGGGTCAATCACCGGGAAGATCTTTTCAAATACGATGATTTGGTTGGAGGTGATGTATTCGTGACCAACGATGTTCCGCATTTCATTACTCTTCCTACCACAGCGGGAACGGGAAGTGAAGTGGGTCGAAGTGCAATCATCGCCGATGATGTGACCCATCAAAAGAAAATTCTTTTTTCCCCCAAGTTACTGGCCCGGATTGTTTTTGCCGATCCCCGGCTGACCCTGGAACTGCCGCCCTTTATAACGGCCGCCACCGGAATGGATGCGTTGACTCATAATCTGGAGGCTTTTCTGGTCAGGATGTTTCATCCCATGTGCGATGGAATAGCCCTGGAAGGAATTTCTTTGATCCACCAATCCCTTGAAAAAGCAGTCAACCGTCCCGATCTGGAGTCACGCAGCAAAATGTTGATTGCGTCTTTGATGGGAGCAGTGGCCTTTCAGAAAGGATTGGGCGTCGTCCATTCGTTGGCTCACCCCCTTTCTTCGTTGTTGGATACCCATCATGGATTGGCAAATGCCGTAAATCTTCCGTACGGAATGGAGTTCAATATTTCCGGAAGCGAAAGTAAGTTCAAAAAAATCGCACAGACGCTCGACTTGAAAGAATTGACAGGAGCGGCTGTGGTTAATTATTTATTTGAACTTAATTCGAAAATCAATGTTCCTCACAAACTCTCAGGCATTGGAGTGAAACAGGAGCACGTGGAAACGTTGTCCGATTTGGCCATTGCTGATTTTGCTCACCCCAACAACCCTAAACCAGTGAGCCGCGGGGATTTTAAACAGTTGTATCAGAAAGCGTTGTGAAGAAGAAAATAACGATCGGAATCACAGATTGTTCCAAGTACGGCAATTACGAAAAATGGATGGCAAAAGAACCAGGCGTTGACGTGATCCAACTTGGCTATCGCAAAAATAATTTTAGCGAAATTCATAAATGCACTGGCATTTTACTCACCGGAGGAGAGGACATACATCCACGTTTTTATGATAAACCGGAATACCTGGAATATTGCGATCATGACTATATGGATGAACGCAGGGATGAGTTCGAGTGGAAGGTTGTCGAATATACGCAGAAAAATAAAATACCTCTTCTGGGCATTTGCAGAGGACTACAGATGACCAATATTTGTTTCGGTGGTTCATTAATTCCTGATATTCCATCCTTCGGAAAATATGAACATGCCGAGTTCCACAAAGGCAAGGATCGGTATCATCCGGTTCAGATTGATCCTAACAGCGGGCTTAAAAAAATAACAGATTCTCCGGGCGGTGAGGTCAACAGTTCACACCATCAGGCGGCCGACAAAATCGGTAAAGACCTTGTAGCGTGCGCTTTTTCAGAGGATGGGGTAGTGGAGGCGATTGAACGAAAATCCGACGAAGGGAAATCATTTCTACTCCTCGTGCAATGGCACCCAGAACGGATGATGGATCAGGAAAGTCAATTAGTGAAAAGAATCAGATCAAGGTTTTTGGAAAGCGCATCATCGCTGATCCCTCAGCGAGAGCGGAATGGAATTAAACGGAAAGGATAAAAATCAAGGAATGAAAATCGTTAATCCGGCGACGGAGGTGGTTATTCGGGAAATAGAAGAAGATACCCGGGAAAGTGCGAAAAAAAAATTTGAAAGCCTTCGCTCGGGTCAGTTGATCTGGAGCAAAATATCTCTTGGAGATCGGATCGGGGTGCTTGAGAGATTTTCAGATTTACTGAAAATAGATACCGAGAAGCTTGCTTTGGTTTTAACGTCAGAAGTGGGAAAACCCCTTCAGCAATCGCGCAACGAAATAGCCGGGGCTCGGAACCGGATCCAGTGGCTAACAGAAAATGCAGGAAAATATCTGTCGGATGAATGGATGACACTGAGTCCCGGGCTTTCCGAAAAAATTTCGTATGAACCCCTGGGTGTTGTCTGTAATATTTCGGCCTGGAACTATCCCTACCTCGTAGGGGTGAATGTTTTTGTACCCGCGTTGCTGGGGGGAAATTCAGTGATGTATAAGCCTTCGGAATATTCAACGCTGACCGGATTAGAGATACAGCGATTACTGATCGAGTCTGGTGTGCCGGAAAATGTCTTCCACGTCGCCGTCGGGGCCCGGGCCGTTGGAGAGTTTTTGCTGGAACTTCCTTTCAATGGGTATTTCTTCACCGGATCGTACAAGACGGGTAAGTATATCTATGAGAAGGTGGCTCCTAAAATGGTGCCGTGTCAGTGCGAACTCGGTGGAAAAGATCCCTTGTATGTGACTGACGATGTGACGGACATTAAAGCCGTAGCCGCGGGAACTGCGGACGGGGCGTTTTACAACAATGGACAAAGCTGTTGTTCGGTGGAACGGATTTACGTTCACGAAAGAATATTCGATCGATATGTTCAGGAATTTGTTCAGGAAGTAAAATCCTGGAAAATCGGCAATCCAACGGAAGATGGCATTTATATAGGGGCTTTGAGCCGGAAAGAGCAAATCCGGTTTTTGGGAATGCAAATAAATGAGGCCGTTCAAAATGGAGCATCCATTATGACGGGAGGCGAACCGATTTCCGGAACGGGATATTTTTTTGAACCCACTGTTTTAGTCAACGTGAATAACTCCATGGATGTGATGCGTGAAGAATCTTTTGGTCCCGTAATCGGAATCATGAGCGTAAAAGACGATGAAGAAGCTATAAAACTCATGTGCGATACGGAGTATGGTCTGACGGCCGCTGTCTACAGTCGAAGTCAGGAGCGTGCAGAAAAGATTCTTCAACAAATCAATACCGGCACGGGCTATTGGAATTGCTGCGACCGGGTTAGTGCGGCCTTGCCTTGGAGTGGGCGAAAACATTCCGGAATTGGAGTTACGTTATCGCATGCCGGTTTGCGTGCATTTACAAAACCAAAAGCCTACCACTTAAAAGGTTGAATAATCAAAACCTTTCCTTTGAGTTTCGGTAGGCCCGCATCATTTCACCGTATCCTTGTTTAAGAGCTGCGGAGGCCACCGTTTGCACAATTCGCTTCGTTTTTGTCTGAGCGGTTTTGGCACTTTCGATCCATTTGCTGAAATAATTCTGGTGGGACATGGGCAACGATTTGAAAAAGGCAAGTGCGTCCGGCTCTGCTTTCAGGCACTTCATCAGGTCGGCTGACAAGGGAAGCCTTCGGTCATCGAGTTCCATTTCCACCGTAAGACGGTCACCGTGCTTTTTGCCGATCGCTTTCCGTAGGGTGGCATTTAAGGGCAGGATAAAATCTCCTTCACCCATGGGCAGCAAGGCAAGTCCCTCAAAAAAATGACCATCGAGATGACCTTTGATCCTGAAAGATACTTTTGAGGGCTTTAGTTTGCTGGCCAAGGCGGATGTAAACACAATGTACGACCACCCCGTCTTCTCGCCTTTTTTTCCAAACTTTTGAATAATGGTTTGAAATTTGATCATTACTGTCCGGATTCCTGTGCAGAGCTAAGATATCATTTCTTATTTTATCCGCAAGGCAAACAGAGAGGGCCAAAGTTTGCCGGTGACCAGAAGTGTTTTACTTTTTTTCTCGTAGGCAATACCGTTAAGAACATCGGCATAAGGGTCAACCATTTTGATATTATCGGAAAGCGGAGTCAAATCTAATTTTCCGGCTACATTTCCCGTAACGGGATCTATTTTATAGATGAAATTGGTCTCCCATTGATTAGCGAAAACATATCCATCGATGAACTCCAGTTCGTTCAATTCCCTGACGGGCCCGCGACGATCGTGTACTTTGACTTCCGCCTTTTCCTCCAGGCTTGCCGTGTCCAGGAAATGAAGGGTTTCCGTCCCGTCGCTAACAATCAGATTTTTCATGTCGTGGGTGATTCCCCATCCTTCGTACGCTATTTTAAATTGCCCTTTTTTATGAAACGTTTTCAAGTCGTAAATGAAGCCAATGTGGTTTTGCCAGGTCAATTGATAGAGGTTGTTGTGGAGAATAGCGATCCCTTCTCCAAAATACTTTTTATCCAGCACGACCTTTTTTTCCTGGTGACCTGATGTAATGTCCGCCTCGGCAATCCAGGAATTTTCTCGCCCTGTACTCTCAAACAGTTTGCCCTGATCAATCACCAGCCCCTGGGTAAATGCTCTTTTGTCGTGAGGGAAAACCTTTACTACGGAAAAGGCGATCAGTTCATCCTGCGAAATGGAGTCCTTTTTTTTGTTATTCGGTGAGCAACAAAAAAGAATTGATCCTGTCAAAAAGAAAACGGTTTTCTTTAATTGTAAGTACATCGTCCTTTGCCCCCAAAAAAATTGACCGCCTTGTTGAAGTATTTAAATCATACAATCCTAGTGCCGATCCAATTATTATTTCCTAAACGTACCCCTAAAAATTTATGGCTGGTACTTAGTCCCGAACCACTCCGATTAGCAAATGATAGTTGCATCGGCACTAGTCAAGCTTCATGACACGGGATGGTGCCAGACTTTTGTTTTTAAACTCTACCCGGTCTCCGGCATTCTTGCCCGGAATCAAAAAAAATCGGGCAGATAAAGCTTTTGCTGTGTATTTCAGGGATAGGGAAGCGACATCGGTCAAAATTCTCTCGAGGGCTTCTTTCGGCGTGTTGCCGGGTAGTAAAATAACGTCCAGTCCGGTCCCGGAAACGGATGAGTAAAGAAGTAACTCCTGGACAGTGTATCTGCCCTCATCGGCGCGTTGAGCCAGCACCTGGTCTTCGATCACGGGCAACATCAGCCCGGAATAGCCGCATTTTCGCACATCCAGATTTTTTAGCACATCGGTGATCAGTGCGCAGGCACTTAATGTAGAGGGACTACCAAAAGGCTGACCTGTCAATGTTTCAATGGACCTACCTATGCTTGCATCCAGACCCGGTGCAGGTGAAACGTCAATTCCTGAATACGGCCAATGACTTTCTTTTTCAATATTTTCCGCAATGGCCTGTACCGGCTTCAGGTTTTTTTCGAGGGCGTCTTTCAAGTCTTTTCGTGGGTTTTGGGTTGTCGAAAAGACTTCCGTTAAAAGATTGGGCAGTTCCAATCCAAGCGCAAAACTTTTTGACCCTTCGTGAAAAGCCGCCGGAAAAAAAGGTATGCCGGCCGGACAATTAGCCGACGCGGTAAAATGGAAATTTTGCTCTCCGTCGCTTCCGATCGTTGAAAGGGCAATCATCATTTCAGCAGCGGTTGAAATTGATTTTTTATGAATGCCTTTTTCGTGGGAAGCGATCGATATACTAAAATAAATATTTTGAGTTTCCCGGAGGAGTTGAGCGGCCCAGGCCGAGATGGATGGATCGGACTGATCGGGCGACAGAACCTGACCAATGGAAATCCGGATTTTGTTCCTTCCCGCTATCCGGTCAATGATGGCGAGGGCAGCGAGGGTCTGGGTGTGTGACAATTCCCCGGAATACAAATAGAAATTCTGAGTGGAAACCCGTAAGGTTTGCACCTCGTAACCTTGTGAGGTGAATTCTTTTTCGGCTCGCTTCAAAAAAAGGATGGCGTCGGTAATCGCCATCGTGTCCCCCAGACTTTTTAAACTGACTCCGGCAGTGATCGTCCGGATTCGAAAATTATTTTTAGCATTCTGGGCATTCACCGTGGAAGCCAAAACTATCGACGCTACAAGTGCTGTAAGCCTGGAAAGATTCATCACAAAAGGGATTAATTGGGCAGCAATATACGACTGATCGAGGATTCTTTTTTGGACAATGCTCTCCCGAAATCAACAGGCATTGAAAGTATTCGCGTATGGAATATCTTTGCCAAAATTACTATTTTGGCCCGCCTCCAAATCAACCTTCCCGAGAAATTCATTTTCGTAACTGAAATTCCAGTGCGCGTAAGCGACCTTAACTATGGAGGTCATGTGGGCAACGACAGCATTCTTACCCTCCTGCAAGAGGCCAGAACGTTATTTTACCGGCATCTGGGATTTGAAAGTGAAATCAAACTGGAGGGAACCGTCGGTCAGATTATTGCGGATGCCGCAATTGTCTACCGATCGGAATCTTTTCTGGGCGACGTGCTGGTCGTCCAGATTGCCGTTGCGGATGTTACCAAATATGGCTTTGATCTTTTTTACAAAATTACGAACAAGGTTACCGGCCAAGATGTGGCACTGGGTAAGACGGGGATCGTTTGCTTTGACTATGAAAAAAGAAAAGTTGCATCGGTACCTTTTCCTTTGAAACAAAAACTACTGACGGAGAAGGAATTTTAGCCGGTTTCGATCGGCGGCCCAATTACTATACGGATGGCTACTTCAAAACCGGACTGTTCGCGACCAGCGTCATTAGTTCCGAATCGTCCACCATCTTTTTCTCATCGGCAACGACGAGGAAGTTCTCATACAGCGTATTTAGTTCTTCGCCTTCAATATGATAGCCCAGGAGTTCCACGCGATGTTTCAGTGCAGCTCTGCCGCTTCGGGCGGTCAGCACAATGGACGAGGACGGAACGCCGACGTCAGAAGGATTGATGATCTCATAATTTTCGGCATGTTTTAGAAAACCGTCCTGATGGATGCCGGAGGAATGGGCAAATGCATTGGCTCCGACGATGGCTTTATTGGGCTGAACCTGCATGCGCATCATACCGGATACAAGTTTGCTCAGCGCGTAGATTTTTTCGGATTTTATGTTGGTCTGGAGCTCCAGATCCTGATGCGTCTTAATAATCATGGCTACTTCCTCCAGGGACGTGTTACCCGCCCGTTCGCCAATGCCATTGATAGTCACTTCGGCCTGCCGCGCTCCTTGGAGTAACCCTGAAATGGTGTTGGCTGTGGCCAACCCAAGATCATTGTGGCAATGCACGGAGATGGTGGCTTTATTTATATTGCTGACATGATCAAACAGATACTGGATTCGTTTTCCGTATAAATGAGGTAAACAGTACCCGGTTGTGTCGGGGATATTGACCACATCGGCGCCTGCGGCGATAACGGCTTCAGTCATTTGGGCGAGAAAGGCAAGATCGGCGCGCCCGGCATCTTCGGCATAAAACTCCACCTCATATCCCTTTCCTTTTGCGTATTTCACCGCCCAAACCCCCTGCTCCAGCACTTGCTCGCGCGTGCTTTTGAATTTGTTTTTAATATGGATATCCGAGGAACCTATACCGGTGTGAATGCGTCCTCGTTGGGCGTGGTGAAGGGCTTCCGCGGCGACATCTATGTCATCTTTTTTTGCCCGGGTAAGTGCACATACGACGGGAATTTTCACGGCTTTTGAAATTTCTACAACCGACAGGAAATCACCCGGACTTGAAATCGGGAAGCCCGCCTCAATGACGTCAACGCCGAGGGTCTCCAGTTCGCGAGCAATAATAATTTTTTCTTCTGTTCTCAACTGACAGCCGGGCACTTGCTCGCCATCACGAAGAGTGGTGTCGAAAATTTGAATTTTTTGGCTCATGATATAGCTGATTTGAGGGTTCGTTTCATTCGCTTTATTTTGATAATGCCGGTATTTCCACTCCGATGCAATTACTTACTTTACTTCCCATTTCTTTTGTTGATAAAATCCGGGAGGGCGGTGTTTTTGAGTTGGCTATATCGGCTGTCCGAAAGCCCGTTTTCAATACATGCTCGATGGCAGCAATAACGATTTGCGCCTCCTCTTTCATTCCAAAAGAAATTTCAAGCATCAAGGCCACCGATAAAATGGAGGCTAACGGATTGGCGACTCCTTTTCCCGTGATATCATGCGCGCTGCCATGAATAGGCTCATACAGGCCCACCCGGTCTCCTACCGATGCGGATGCGAGCATGCCCATGGACCCCGCAATTTGAGAGGCTTCATCGGTGAGGATGTCTCCGAATAAATTTCCTGTGAGAATGACATCAAAACTTCTTGGATTCTGAATAAGCTTCATAGCAGCCGAGTCGACAAATTGGTGTTCCAGGATTACCTCGGGATATTGCTTGCTTATTTCCTGAACGGTTTCCCTCCAGAGCCTGGAACTCTCAAGGACATTGGCTTTATCCACGCTGGTCACTTTTTTCTTTCGTGTCATCGCTGCATGGAATGCCTTGTGAGCAATGCGTTCGATCTCATACCGTTGGTAGATCATGAGATCATAGGCGGTGTTTCCGTCATCTTTTCGTCCTTTCTCTCCAAAATAAACGTCGCCTGTCAGTTCCCGGAAGAAAAGAATATCCGACCCTTTCAGGATTTCCGGTTTGATGCTGGAGGCCTCCAGCAATTCATCAAAAAGTTTTATCGGGCGTAAATTAGCATATAAGCCCAGCTCCTTGCGCATTTTTAACAAGCCCTGTTCGGGTCTTACCTTCAGAGAGGGATCGTTATCATATTTGGGGTGTCCCACGGCTCCGAACAGAATGGCGTCACAGGCTTTTAATTTATTTAGTGTTTCGTCGGGTAGCGGATTCCCCGTGACTTCAATGGCGTCGTGACCGATCAGGGCCTCATCAAATTCCAAGGTATGATCAAACACGGCAGCAATTTTTTCCAATACTTTTTTACCTTCGGAAGTTACTTCTTTGCCGATTCCGTCTCCGGGCAGTATTATTATTTTCTTCTGCATCTTCATTGATGATTGATCGTGGGTTGTTGTTCGTTATGGTGTTCTTTTGGGATCAGCCAACAACGACCAACGATCAATGTAGTAATTCAAATTCCCTTACTTCGTCCCTTAAATTCAGCAAATAGTCAATATCGTCATATCCATTAATCAGACATTCTTTCTTGTAGGGATTGATTTCAAATTTTTCTTTTATATGGTTAACCTGCACTTCTTGCTGTTCTAAATTGACCTCGACTTCGGTCGACGGATTACGTTGGAGGATGTCAAATAGTTTTTTCAAAAAAGAGTCCGAAACAACGATCGGCAATAATCCATTATTAAGCGCATTGTTTTTAAAGATGTCGGCGAAAAAACTGGAGATAACCACCCGGAAACCGTAATCATAAATCGCCCAGGCGGCATGCTCGCGGCTGCTGCCACACCCAAAGTTTTTTCCGGCGACCAGAATTTTTCCGGCATAGATTGAATTATTCAAAACAAATGACGTGACCTGATTCCCTTCGCTGTCGTAGCGCCAGTCGCGGAAGAGGTTGTCACCAAAGCCCTCCCGTGTGGTGGCTTTTAAGAATCGCGCAGGAATAATTTGGTCGGTGTCAATATTTTCCGAAGGCAGGGGAACTGCTGTTGACTTTAGTGTTATGAATTTTTCTTTACTCATGGTGTCAACGTTGATGCCGAATTCCCGTGACCGGATTCTTGGTTGACGTACCTCCAGAATCCTGTGACACGAATGCAGAATCTATACAACAAATTCTCTGACGTCCGTCACTTTTCCCGTTATCGCAGCGGCAGCAGCGCTCAGGGGGCTTGCCAGAAAAGTTCTTGATTTTGGGCCCTGCCTTCCTTCAAAGTTCCTGTTGGAGGTTGAAATACAATATTTTCCAGCAGGTACTTTGTCTTCGTTCATCCCGAGGCAGGCCGAGCAACCCGGGCTTCTCAGCTCAAAACCGGCCGATTCAAAAATCTTATCCAACCCTTCCCTCCGGGCTTGTTCTTCTACTTGTTTTGAACCGGGGATCACCCAAACCTCCACTGATGGAGCCTTTTTTTTACCTTTTACCAGGGATGCCACCAGCCGTAGATCTTCGATGCGGGCATTCGTGCAACTCCCGATAAAAACATAATCCACAGCCTTGCCCAGCAGTTGTGAACCGGGCTCCAGGCCCATGTAGTCGAGGGATTTTTTGAATGAGGTTTGTTCGCTGATCTCTTTGAGTTCCTCCACTGTGGGAATCCGGTCGGTCACCCTCATCCCCATGCCGGGGTTCGTGCCGTACGTGATCATTGGGGCAATATCCGCAGCATTAAAATTCAATACTTTATCGTATGCGGCGCCCTCATCGGTTTTTAATTTTTTCCACGTCTCGACAGCGACTTCAAACGCTTCTCCTCGGGGCGCAAATTTTCTATTCCGAATATACTCAAAAGTGGTTTCATCCGGAGCAATTAATCCTCCCCGGGCGCCCATTTCAATGCTCATGTTGCAGATGGTCATGCGCGCTTCCATAGAGAGACCGCGAATCGTATCGCCTGCATACTCTACAAAGTAGCCTGTTGCACCGCTGGCTGAAATTTTGGAAATAATATAAAGAATGATGTCTTTGCTCGTCACACCCTTGCTCAAGTTGCCGTTGATTTCAATCTTCATCGTCCTCGGCTTGTATTGCAGAATGCACTGGGTGGCAAGAACCTGTTCCACTTCGCTGGTGCCAATGCCAAAAGCAACATTACCAAAAGCGCCGTGTGTGGATGTATGACTGTCACCGCATACAATCGTCATCCCCGGCAATGTTAATCCCAATTCGGGTCCGATGATGTGCACGATCCCCTGAAATGGATGGCCCAGATCATAGAGTTCTATTCCAAAATCTTTGCAATTATTCCGCAGGGTCTCGACCTGATGTCTTGAAAGAGCCTCCTTAATGGGAAGATGCTGGTTGCGTGTGGGCACATTATGATCCGCAGTTGCCGTCGTTCGTTTTGTATTAAATACACGTATGCCACGATTGCGTAATCCGCTAAAGGCTTGTGGACTTGTTACCTCATGAATAAAATGCCGATCGATAAACACGGCATCCGGATATCCGTCGGCTCTTTTCACGACATGGCTGTCCCAGATTTTTTCAAAAATTGTTTTTGCCTTTTCAGTACTCACAACAAGCGTTAGTTTGGGCCTATCTCTTAAAAATGACAACGCCCCGCTTCAAGGAATGGGCGGGGCGAGAGCTTTTGTTTCTCGTTACGAAGATGATAAATTTTAAGCGGAGAAGGGAGGCATTTATGAAAAAAAAATTGTGATCGCTGACAAGTGTTAGGTAGTGATCGCTGATTATTTCATTGGAAGATGTCCATCTCCGCTCAGGCAATAAATTATCTTGAAGCCTGCCATCTAAACTAAGTATTCAAACAAATTCTCATTTTGATTGACCAACGTGTAATTGAGTTTGTGATTGTCCATGCGTTGAATCAGCGAGTTGAAATCCTCTCTTGCTTTTACCTCAATTCCGATAAGCGCCGGACCGGTTTCCTTGTTGTGTTTTTGGATAAATTCAAAACGAACGATATCATCGTTGGGACCCAGGATGTGATTGACGAATTCCTTTAAAGCACCGGGCCGCTGGGCAAAACGTACGATAAAATAATACTTTAGCCCCTCGTACAAGAGCGACCGCTCTTTTATTTCCTGCATCCTGTCGATATCATTATTGCCGCCGCTGACGATGCAAACCACTTTCTTCCCCTTCAGTTGAGGGCCATACTGATCCAATGCGGCCATCGACAATGCACCGGCCGGCTCCACAACAATGGCATCTTCGTTGTAGAGTTGCAGAATCATCGAGCTCACCTTTCCTTCCGGCACCAACAGCATATCCGTTAACGCATTTTTGCAAATTTCAAACGTGAGGTCGCCTACTTTCTTAACCGAGGCACCATCGACAAAGTTTTGTATTTTTTCAAGGGTAACAGGCATTCCTGCCTTCAATGCTTCTTTCATGGACGGTGCACCTTGCGGTTCGGCACCGATAATTTTTGTTTTGGGAGAGAACATGCTGACATACTGAATTACCCCGGAGATCAGCCCGCCCCCTCCAACGGGCACAAAGATGTAGTCGATATCGCTTTGCTCTTCGAAAATCTCTTTGGCTACCGTGCCCTGTCCTTCAATGATCTTGGGATGATCAAAGGGGGGAATGAAGATCTTTTCGTGCTCATGGGCAAAGGCAAGGGCAAAATTCTGACATTCATCAAAGGTATCGCCGATCAGGACAATCTCTATGCCGGGCCCGCCAAACATTTTCACCTGGTTAATCTTTTGTTTGGGTGTAATGGCAGGCATATAAATGACGCCGTGAATGTCTAACAGCTTGCACGAAAAGGCGACACCCTGGGCATGATTTCCCGCGCTGGCACAAACAAGACCGCGTTCGCGCTGCTCTTGGGTCAGGCTTTGAATGAGATTATAAGCTCCACGGATTTTATAGGAACGAACGACCTGAAGATCCTCCCGCTTGAGATATACTTCGCACCCATATTTTTGCGACAACCCGCGGTGATATGGCAAAGGAGTCTTGAGAACGATAGGCTTTAGGACTTCGTGCGCTGCCGCGATATCGATGCTTTGCCGGATGGTTGTTATCATACGTATTTAGTCCCACTTGTCATGTTACTCCCAAATGAGCGAGATGCCCTCCGGGGCCGGGCAGGCCACGCATTCGCGTCAATGGCTGGATTATTTCTCATCCGCAAACCCGCCACGAAAAAATCAGGCCTTCTCGGCGAATGCTGAAAGTTTTGGTCCGCTGTTACCCTGGACTTTTTCAACAAAATGGTTTTTTGACAACGTGACAAGTAGGATTAGTTATGAGAAATCACATAGCCCACAACTTATAACTCTAGTTAATCATGCTTGCTTCAACCGTTGCTTTCTCCGGTCTGAGTTTACGCACGGCAGCTCCGGCTTGCCACAATTCGCTGTCCCGTACTTCTTTCAGTTCTTCCGCCAATTTTTCGCGGTAGTCAGGTTTGCTGCAGGTTTCGATCGTGCGTTTTGCTTCGGCACCACTGGCTACGCTTTCGTAGAGTTCCTTAAAGATCGGCAGGGTGGCAGCCTTAAAACGTTTCTTCCAGTCGAGTGCACCACGTTGGGCCGTTGTGGAGCAGTTGGCATACATCCAATCCATACCGTTTTCGGCAACCAACGGCATCAGGCTTTGAGTGAGTTCTTCGACGGTCTCATTAAAAGCCTCGGAAGGAGAATGGCCTTTTGAACGCAGGACTTCATATTGTGCCTCAAAAATTCCGGCAATAGCGCCCATCAGTGTGCCTCGCTCGCCCGTCAAGTCGGAATAAACTTCTTTTTTGAAATCGGTTTCAAATAAATACCCTGAACCAACACCAATGCCAAGAGCAATCGCTTTATCTTTTGCTTTTCCGGTAGCATCTTGAAAAACGGCATAGCTTGAGTTAATACCTTTGCCCTGGAGAAAAAGCCTTCTCACCGAAGTGCCCGATCCTTTTGGGGCGGCCAGGATCACATCGATATCCAAGGGGGGAATAATTCCGGTTTGCTCCTTGAATGTGATTCCGAATCCATGCGAAAAGTAAAGTGTTTTACCTTTGGTCAGGTGGGGTTTGATGGTCGGCCACAGGGCGATCTGACCTGCATCGGAAAGCAAAAATTGGATAATGGTCCCTCGTCGGGCGGCTTCTTCAATCTCAAATAGCGTTTCTCCGGGAATCCATCCGTGTTCCACGGCTTTATTCCAGGTTTTTGAACCCTTTCGTTGACCGACGATTACATGGAATCCATTATCGCGCAGGTTAAGACCTTGGGCAGGGCCCTGGACACCGTATCCGACAATAGCAATTGTTTCATGGCGTAATAAATCCAATGCCTTTTCCATCGGAAACTCTTCGCGCGTGACGACATTTTCGACGGTTCCTCCAAAATTAATCTTTGCCATATTATTTAGTGATTTAGTGATTTGGCGAATTATTGATTTAATGAATTGGAATGGTGATTTAAGAAAAAGTCTAATCCGTAATCATATTTTGCTTTTCGCTCAGCTCGAAATACAATTTACTTCCTTCATAGTAATTAGCTTCTTCGACTTCGATCAGTTTTTCCAATTGATGTTTTATTTTTTCCATGAGGTCGGTCGTTGTATAAAGCAACAAAATAGCGCCCCCTTTGCGGAAATCGCCTTCATGTTCGTGGGCAATCAATTTTTTTATTCGTACGCGGCGACGGTTAAGCACGTTGACAATCCGGTTAAGTATGGAAAAGTTATTGTCGGCCGATATCTCCAGTGTGAATTCTTGTTTCATAGTCCTTTCGTTTTGGTCGATCCGTGTTGTACAATGGCTGATTCCATAATCAAGTTTTCGGTACTTCCAATAATATTTCTCCCACTCCGGCTCCAGCAGGAACCATAGGAAACACATTGTCCTCTTTTCCCACGACAGCTTCGAGGAAAAAAGGCGTCTCGGCGGCCAGCATTTCCTTTAATGCGAATTGAAGGTCTTCTCGCTTTTCTACCTTTCGGGCCGGAATCCGATACGCTTCAGCAATCTTTACAAAATCGGGATTAACCATTTCAGTAAAGGAATAACGCTTCTCATGGAAGAGCTGTTGCCATTGCCGAACCATCCCCAGGAAATTATTATTCAGCACCAGTATTTTTACCGGAATTTTATACTGCATAATGGTCCCTAGTTCCTGAATGGTCATCTGATACCCGCCATCCCCAATTACGGCAATAACTTGTTTATGAGGCATGGCCATCTTGGCTCCCATGGCTGCCGGAAGGGCAAATCCCATGGTCCCTGCCCCGCCGGAAGTAACGTTGGTCCTTGGATTTTTATACCGGTAATAGCGGGACGTGGTCATTTGATGCTGACCTACGTCCGTCACAACGATGGCATCCCCGTTGGTAAAGTCGGATAAATGATGAATCACCTCCGCCATCATTAACTCGCCCGAGGGATTGAATTCATACCGGCTTATCTTTTCGTGTTCGATAGAATTCAATTTCCTGAAGCTTTCAATCCATGAAATGTGTTGACGGGTATTGCATTTTGGGATCAGCGCCAGAAGCGCTTCCTTAGCGTCGGCATGAACGGTCACATCCGCTTTGATGATCTTGTTTATTTCTGCCTTGTCGATGTCTATGTGAATTACTTTTGCCTGTCGGGCGTACTTGCCCACGTTGCCAGTGACCCTGTCGTCAAAGCGCATCCCCAGGCCAATCAACACGTCGCATTCATTGGAGTTGATATTCGGTCCATAATTTCCATGCATTCCCAGAAACCCAACATAGTTCGGATGGTCGGCGGGGAAACATCCCAACCCCAGCAATGTACACGCGACGGGAATGCCTGTTTTTTCCGAAAAGGCAACCAGTTCTTTTGTTGCCCCGGAAAGAAGCACTCCTTGCCCCGCCAGAATGTAAGGACGTTTTGCCTGGTTGATGAGTTCGGCGGCATCGGCTACCTGTGAGGATTGCAACACAGGTCGTGGTTTATACGTTCGAATGGCATCACATTTCTTGTACGTAAATGCCGGGATCATTTCATTCTGGGCATTTTTGGTAATGTCTACCAACACAGGTCCGGGACGTCCTGTTCCGGCAATGTAGAATGCTTTGGATATTGCGGAGGCTATATCCCTTGCTTCGGCTACTTGAATATTCCATTTGGTTACTGGAATCGTTGTATTCACCACATCGGTTTCCTGAAATGCATCGGTGCCGAGCAAGTGTGCGAAGACTTGTCCGGTAATGCAAACAATAGGCGTTGAGTCAATTAATGCATCGGCTAATCCGGTAACCAAATTTGTCGCTCCCGGTCCCGAGGTGGCCAAGGCTACTCCCACTTTCCCGGAAACACGGGCGTAACCCTGAGCGGCATGGACGGCACCTTGCTCATGGCGAACGAGAATATGAGTTAGCCGATCGGCATAATGATAGAGGGCATCATAGACGGGCATAATGGCGCCCCCGGGATAGCCAAACAAGGTGGTCACCCCTTCTGCCACAAGGCATTGCAGAAGCGCTTCAGATCCTGAAATTTTTTTTCCTGGTTGATCCGGGTGACTTTCGCCACGACGACCTGCGTCGGGGCCATCGGTTTGTTCACGCTTCGTCAGTAACGCATCCATCAGCAGCGGTTTTTACTTGTTTGGCATATTTATAAAGGACACCGCTCGTTACACGAAGAGTTGGCGCCTTATACATCGACCTCCGGATGGCGAGAACTTTATCGTCTACCAATAGGTTGAGCGAGTGCTTGCTCACATCGATCTCGATCCAATCGCCATCCTCTACCAGCGAAAGTAATCCGCCTTCAAACGCTTCTGGTGTAATATGCCCGACAACAAAGCCATGGGTTCCACCAGAAAATCTTCCATCGGTGATGAGGGCTACTTCCTTACTCAAGCCGGCTCCTGCAATTAGACTGGTTGGCTTCAGCATTTCGGGCATTCCGGGAGCGCCTTTAGGTCCCACATAACGAATCACGACGACGTCTCCTGCTTTTATTTTTCCGGACCTGACCCCGTCTACCAATTCAAATTCACCATTAAAAACGCGGGCCATACCTTTGAATTTTTCTCCTTCTTTTCCGGTAATCTTAGCCACGGATCCTTTCGCAGCCAGGTTGCCATAAAGAATCTGAAGATGCCCGGTTTTCTTAATCGGGTTTTCAACTGGGTAAATCACATCTTGTTTTTCAAAATCGAGAGATCGAACGTGTCGCAGGTTTTCCGCGATGGTTGTTCCGGTGACGGTAAGACAATCTCCGTGAAGAAACCCTTTGAACAACAAATATTTCATAACTGCCGGAACCCCACCTGCTTTATGCAGTTCCCCCATCAGGTATTTGCCACTGGGTTTGAAATCGGCGAGGACCGGAGTTTTATCGGAGATCCGCTGAAAATCTTCTTGTGTAATTTTAACTCCGACTGATTTTGCCATGGCGATGAGATGAATAACCGCATTTGTGGATCCCCCCAGCGCCATAACGACTGTGATAGCATTTTCAAATGCCGGAAAGGTCATGATGTCGCGTGGCTTGATATCTTTTTCAAGAAGGTGAAGAATGGCCTCCGCTGCTTTTCGGCATTCCTTTGATTTTTCTTCACTCAATGCCGGGTTGGAGGATGAATAGGGGAGTGACATTCCCAATGCCTCAATCGCGGAAGCCATTGTATTGGCTGTATACATGCCGCCACATGCGCCTGCTCCCGGGCAGGAATTTTGGATTATGCCTTTATAGTCTTCTTCTGAAATTTTATTAGATAGTTTCTCACCCAAAGCTTCAAACGCCGATATGATATTCAATTCTTTACCTTTCCAATGACCCCCGGCAATGGTCCCCCCATACACCATGATGGCAGGGCGATTGAGTCTTCCCATGGCAATAAGTGAACCGGGCATGTTTTTATCGCAGCCGACGACAGCAATCAGGGCATCATAATATTGGGCTCCGCAAACAGTTTCAATTGAATCGGCAATCACTTCACGGCTCACCAGGGAATAACGCATTCCTTCTGTTCCGTTGGAGATGCCGTCGCTTACGCCGATCGTGTTAAAAATTAATCCTACTAAATCCTGGTCCCACACAGCTTCTTTTACTTCTCCTGCCAGGGCGTTCAGGTGCATGTTGCAGGTGTTTCCATCAAAGCCCGTGCTGACAATGCCCACTTGTGCTTTTTTTAAATCGTGTTCCGTCAGACCAATGCCATACAACATCGCTTGCGATGCGGGCAAGGTAGGGTCTTGCGTGATTGTTTTGCTGTATTTGTTGAGTTCCATTTTACCTCACTCCGGCCCCCTCCTAAGGAGAGGGAGGGGTCATTTGTTTAGGTTGAAGTCTTCATTTTTATGCTACTTCTTAAAAGTATCCGAATCCAAGCCCCTCTCCTTTGGAGAAGGGTTGGGGTTCAAGCCCCTCTCCTCTGGAGAGGGGTTGGGGTGAGGTCAAACTATCACATAACTATAGCTCTTATCCAGTACGATGCATTTATATGCTTCCTGTATCACCTTGCTTATAGAATTTTCCCAGGATTTGTTAAAGACTTGTCCTTCGATGGATTCGATACCGACAATTTCGGCGGCCGTGCCACAAAAGAATGCGCTATCCGCATCGAAGAGTTCTTCCGGCCGGAAATGTTTTTCTTCTACGGGCAAATCGAGTTCTTTACATATTCCGATAACTGTACTCCGTGTGATTCCGGGTAGAATATTTCCGAGCGGAGGAGTATAGAGTACGCCGTTTTTTTCAAAAAAGAAATTGGCTCCGGGCCCTTCGGCCACGAAGCCATTTCCATCCAGCATTAAGCCTTCATCAAAGCCGCGGCCTTTCGCTTCCATAGTCGCCATAATGGAGTTAACATAGTGGCCGCAAACTTTGGCTTCGACTTTTAATGATTTGGGATTAGGACGCTGAAACGACGAGATGCAAACGCGCAAGGCTTGATTGCTAAAATATTTTCCCCATTCCCAGGCGGCGATCATTACAGAAATCTCGTGAGGTTCTGTAAGTGACATGTTGGGACCGCAGAACACCAAAGGACGGATATAGGCGTTGGACAAATTATTTTTTTCAAGCAATTGATACGAGAGTTGAGTGAATTCTTCCGGCGTGTAAGGCATGGCAATGCCAGTATAGGCACCACTTTGTTGAAGACGCTCGTAGTGTTCATGGGCTTTGAAAATTTTGGTTCCATGCACGGTTTGATAAGCCCGGATGCCCTCGAACACCCCATATCCGTAATGCAGGGTCTGACTGAATAAGTCTATTTTGGCATCTTTTGCCGGGATAAATTTTCCATCCAGAAAAAGAACAGTTTCGTCGGTGTAGTACATACTCTTAAACAATCGTTAGTTTGTTGCAAACTCTAAAAAACAAAACCGCCCCGAATTCTCGGGGCGGCTCAATGGAATAACAAGCAATATTGTCATCGCCCCGGTTTTCGGAGTATAATCACACTAATTAGTACAAACGCATAATTGATGATCATGCTTCTTATGCCGTCGGACGTCAATAAACCAGAGTTGATGTTCATAATCTTTTCCAAGTCTACAAGATTGAAGAATTTTGAGGAGGTATTCAAGAGTATGTCAGAAAAAAATTTCATTTAACTACTGTTCGGTAGTATGCATCCATTGTTTGATTGTTCGTTTGTCGATCGTTTGACAAAGAGCAGAAATTACATAACAATTTTTTCAGTGGCGTTCGGGTCAGGAGTTACCGTACCATGATCGCCTCCATTGCCTTACTGCACTATATCTGTTTTGGAAGACGGCTCTTGGACAACAGCTAGTATGGGATTAATCACCTCAATCCGAATGTTAATTTAAAGGTTTTCCGTACAATATACTAAATAATTTAGTATTAACTAAATAAATAAGTATTTTTACAACTGACTATTAAGCCATGGAACGAAACATCATTCATTTTGATCTGGATGCCTTTTTTGTTGCGGCGGAATGCAAGCGTCATAAAGAATTACGAGGCAAGCCTTTGATAATAGGAGGTAGCAGCCGGCGCGGCGTGGTTGCGGCCTGCAGTTATGAGACCCGGAAATTCGGTGTACACTCTGCCATGCCGATGTACCTGGCTCTTCAGCTTTGTCCTGATGCGAAGGTTATCTCCGGAGACATGGAGGCGTACAGTCAGGATTCGCATTTGGTTACTCAGATCATTGCCGATGCGGCTCCCGCTTTTGAGAAATCATCCATCGATGAATTTTACATTGACGCCAGTGGGATGGACCGGTACTTCGGTGCATTCACCTGGGCGGTAGAATTGCAAAAGAAAATTATCAAGGAAAGCAAACTGCCGATTTCCATGGGCATGTCAGTGAACAAGCTTGTTTCCAAAGTGGTTACCGGTGAATTCAAGCCTAGAGCTCAGAAGCACATCCCGGCGGGAGAAGAAAAAAAATTTCTGGGCCCTTTATCGGTCGAGAAAATTCCGATGATCGGCAAGCAGACCGCTTCTTTTTTGTACGATATGGGTGTACGTACCGTGGCTACGCTCTGCGAAATGCCGTTGAAATTTCTGGTGAGCGCTTTTGGAAAAAATGGAATCAGCATCTGGAACAAGGCGCATGGCATTGACTATTCACCGGTGATCCCTTATGCAGAACAAAAGTCTATCTCTACGGAATGTACGTTCGATCAGGACACCATTGACGTAAAGCGACTGAAATCGATTCTTATTGCCATGGTGGAAAAAGTAGCCTTTCAATTGCGTGAACAACGAAAGCTGACGTCTTGTGTGACGGTCAAGATTCGTTATTCCAACTTCGATACGGAGACCAAGCAAGTTCACCTACCTTATACCTCATCCGATCATATCCTCCTACGTACCATACAGGAACTGTTTGATAAACTGTATTCCAGGCGCATGCTTATTCGCTTGGTGGGGGTGCGGTTGAGCCATCTGGTGCAAGGTACTCACCAGATCAGCTTGTTTGACGATACCGAAGAAGACATCAACCTGTACGAGGCGATGGACTTTATCAAACATAAACACGGCGTGGGAAAATTAGTACGAGCCACTACGCTGGACGTAAACAAACGGGTAAGAATGGAAATGAATATGTTTAATGGAAAAGTAACAAAACG
>Ga0302324_100003311_pt1 | contig 36461 bp, 32 predicted proteins | sample Palsa_T0_1_FD_201949 | JGI IMG/M metagenome (GOLD analysis project Ga0302324, IMG submission 201949) | Peat permafrost microbial communities from Stordalen Mire near Abisko, Sweden - Palsa_T0_1 | ecosystem: Environmental > Terrestrial > Soil > Palsa > Peat permafrost | place: Sweden: Abisko... | reverse complement strand
TCGGAGGCACAATGGCCTTAAAAGTTGGTATTAATGGATTTGGACGCATCGGGCGCAACGTTCTTCGTACCGCGCTCACCGATAAGAACCTCGACTTCGTCGCCGTCAACGATCTCACCGACCCCAAGACTCTCGCTCACCTGCTCAAGTACGACTCCATCCTCGGCAACCTGCCGAACAAGATCGTCGCCGGCGCCGACAGCATTTCGATCGATGGCAAAGTCATTAAAGTTTTCAAAGAAAAAGACCCTGCAGGCTTGCCTTGGGATTCCGTCGGAGCTCAGGTCGTGATCGAGTCGACGGGCCGCTTCACTGACGCGACCGATGCAAAGAAGCATCTGCGCGGGTCGGTCAAGAAGGTCATCATCTCCGCACCCGCCAAAAACGAAGATCTTACGGTCGTGCTTGGGGTTAACGACGATAAGTATGATCCCGGCAAGCATCACGTCATTTCGAACGCATCCTGCACCACGAACTGCCTCGCGCCCGTCGCCAAGGTCGTCAATGACCTATTTAAAATTGTCAGCGGCACCATGACTACTATCCATTCTTATACGAACGATCAGGTCATCCTCGATTTCCCGCACAGTGATTTGCGGCGAGCTCGCGCTGCGGCAATTAATATGATTCCGACCTCGACTGGCGCAGCCAAGGCGCTCAAACTCGTGATCCCTGACCTCGCCGGCAAACTCGATGGCTTCGCCATGCGCGTACCTACGCCCAACGTTTCTGTGGTCGACCTGGTTGTCTGGGTAGAAAAAAAGACCACGAAAGAAGAGGTAAATACTGCTCTGAAAAAGGCTTCCGAGTCAGGCCCCTTGAAAGGCTATCTCGGCTTCGAGGAAAGCGAATTGGTCTCGTCCGACTTCAAAGGCGACTCCCGCTCCTCGATCGTCGATGCGCCCATGACCCTGGTGGTCGGCGGCAACTGCGTAAAGGTGATCTCCTGGTACGACAATGAGTGGGGATATTCCTCTCGTGTTCGCGACCTGATCAACCTGCTGGCAGCCAAAGGCCTGTGATGGTAGCGCCGGCGTCGCGCCGGCTCTGCGTGACGAGCGTCGTAGCTCGCCACACGGAGCGCGGCGGGCGGCCAAACTGAGTTCCCGAGACTAACGACTGACGACTAACGGCTGACGACTCAGAACTGACGACCAGCAACCGACAAGCAGTGATTGATGACTGAACCCTATGCCTAAGCTTTCCATCCGTGATCTTCCTCTCAACGATCGCCGCATCCTCATGCGGGTCGACTTCAACGTTCCGCTCGACGATGGCCGTGTCATGGATGACACCCGCATCCGCGAAACCCTGCCGAGCATCGAGTACGCTCTGCGTCATGGCGCGCGCCTCATTCTCGCGTCTCACCTCGGACGTCCTAAAGGTAAGCCCAATTTGAAGATGAGTCTCAAGCCCGTTGCCGAGCGTTTACGCATGCTACTCGATAAAGAGCTGTCGCGCGGCGAGAACGTCGGCTTCTGTCCCGAGTGTGTTGGACCCGAAGCCGAAGAAGTAGCACTCAAACTCGAGAAAGGCCAGGCGCTGTTGCTCGAAAACCTTCGCTTCCACGCTGAGGAAGAAAAGAATGACGAAATTTTTTCCCGGCAACTCGCCAAGCTCGCCGACTTCTACGTAAACGACGCTTTCGGCGTCGCCCATCGTGCCCACGCATCCACCGTCGGCGTCACCAAGTTCGTACAAAAATCCGCCGCCGGTTTGCTCATGGAAAAAGAGCTGCAATATCTCGGCCGCGTCCTGCAGAACCCCGAACACCCCTTCGTCGCCATTCTCGGGGGCGCCAAGGTCAGCGACAAAATCGGAGTCATCCAAAACTTGCTCAGCAAAGTCGACACGCTCATCGTCGGCGGCGGCATGGCCTACACCTTCCTCAAAGCGCAAGGCGAATCAATCGGCAAGAGCCTGGTGGAAGAAGAAAAACTCGAACTTGCCCGCGACCTTTTGCACCAGGCCAAAACTCGTAAGGTCAAGTTCCTGTTGCCCACCGACCACGTTATCGCCGACCGCGTTGAAGCCGGCGCACTGACCAAAATCGTAGGCCCGGGCCAACCTATCCCCGCCAACATGATGGCGCTTGATATCGGTCCACAAACGATTGAGGCGTTTTCCGATGAAGTAGACCGCGCCCGCACAATAGTCTGGAACGGACCGATGGGCGTTTTCGAATTGCCTCCCTTCGCCAAGGGCACCTACAAGATCGCCCAGGCCGTGGCAGAAAATGCCGGCGCCGTTACGATCGTGGGCGGAGGAGATTCCGTAGCCGCGGTAAAAGCCGCCGGAGTAGCCGACAAGATCACTCACATTTCGACCGGCGGTGGCGCATCGTTGGAATTTCTGGAAGGCAAGAAGTTGCCGGGGGTCGAGGCGCTGACGGACAAGAAATAGACACCTAGCTTCGGTAGAGACGGGGCTTGCCCCGTCTTGGTCCGCTGAAAAACTATTGGCCGATCTTTCGGCTTCGTATCGGGGCATCACTTCAGCGATGCCGCAATACACTCGTTACCTATTGCCCCTTCAGGGGCCGCCATGACAGATTTCGCAGCTCGACTGACTCTCACGAACGGCAAGACCCTCCAGTTCCACGGCCCCGCCGACATCACCAAAGAAACTACCGAAGCCATCGTAAACGCCGCCAACTCTTCCCTGCTCGGAGGCAGAGGCGTGGATGGCGCAATCCACCGCGCCGGCGGCCCGTCGATCCTCGCCGAGTGCAAGCGCATCGTCACCAGCATGGGCACTCTCCCCGCCGGCAAAGCTGTCCTTACCACCGGTGGACGATTGCCCGCCAAATATGTAATTCATACCGTCGGACCGGTGTATCGAGGAGGAAAGCAACACGAGGCTGAAACGCTGGCCAGTTGCTATACCGAGTCCATACGCATCGCTGACGACCACGGAATCCACTCCTTAGCGTTCCCCTCCATATCCACCGGAGCCTTCGGCTATCCTGTCTGTGAAGCCGCTGAAATCGCGGTCCGAACTATTATTGAAACTCTGCTGCCCTGCACCGATGTAGAAAATGTACGCTTCGTGCTCTTCGACATTGCCACCTGCAACGCTTATGTGGGCGCCGCCGAAACAATTTCTCGCGAATCGTCGAGCATTTCCGTTATCTTCACGAAAGGTTCTTCATGAGAAAAAAACTCATCGCCGCCAATTGGAAGATGTACAAAACTCCCGACCAAGCCCGTGACTTCTTCCGCCACTTCCTTCCGCTGGTTCACGGCCATGATCGGGACGAAATTCTCGTATGCCCCACCTATCTCTGCATCGATGCCGCCATCACTGCGGCCAAAGGCTCCAACGTTGCTATCGGCGCGCAAGACCTCTATTGGGAAAAGGAAGGCGCCTTCACCGGAGAAATTAACGCTGCCCTGCTCGTAGCCGTCGGCGTAACCCACGTCATCATTGGACACTCCGAACGCCGCCAGCACTTTGGCGAAACCGATGACACGGTTAACCTCAAGCTGAAGTCCGCTCTCGAAGCCGGACTTGTTCCCATCGTCTGCGTAGGAGAAGTTCTCGAAGAGCGCGAAGCCGGCCTTACCGATGATGTGCTGCGGCGCCAGTGTCTGCGCGCCTTTAACAAAGTTTCGGCCAAGAAAGCCGCCGGCCTAGTCGTCGCTTATGAACCCGCTTGGGCCATCGGCACCGGAAAAACTGCCACTCCGCAGATCGCGGCCAGCGCCCATGCCAGCATCCGAGCCGAGGCGGCCGAATCTTTCGGCCAAGAGTTTGCCGATAAACTTCGCATCCTCTATGGCGGCTCGGTCAAGCCAGAAAATGTGCAGGCGCTGATGTCGGAAGAAGAGATTGACGGCGCCCTCGTGGGCGGAGCCTCGCTCGATCCGAATGCGTTCGCCGCCATCGTCAAATACTGACCGTAACCGTTAAAGAATCGCTAAAAACTGTAATGGTGTACTTTGCGCAATGCGACCGAGGCCTTCGTGACCCTTAGTGCCCTTGGTGGTTCAGCCTTTTGTGCGGCCATCGGGAAACTCCAGCGCCAACAAAAAACCAGCGGCCCCGCTCCCCAAAATCAGAGGGGCTGAGGGCGAGAACGTGGCAGCAAACGGGATCACATCTACTACAATGTCCGCATGCGCCTGCTCTCACGAACTCTCGTGGTGGCTTTCACCGCGTGTGCTCTAGTCTCATTACTCTCTGCGCAGCCCGTAGCTCAAGCCATCACTCATTGGCAGCGCTTGTCGGACACACCGATCCTTTCTCCGCAGGGCGAAGGCTGGGAATCCGCCGGAACCTTCAATCCATCCGTAGTCAGGTTTCGTGACAAATTCGTCATGCTCTACAGGGCGCAAGACCGCTCAGGCACCTCCACCCTCGGCTATGCCGAAAGCAACGACGGCATCCACTTCCGCCGGCGTCCCCACCCCGTACTCTCACCCGAGACAGACTACGAAAAAGATGGCGGAGTTGAAGATCCAAGGCTGGTGAAGTTCGACCATTTTTTCTACCTGACCTACACCGGCTACAACAAGAAGGCCGCTCAGCTTTGCATGGCCAAATCGAGAGACCTGATTCACTGGAAGCGCATGGGCGTGATCCTGCCTGCATACCAAGACAAATGGTATAAAGCCTGGACCAAGTCGGGAGCCATCGTACCCGAGAAAATCGACGGCAAATACTGGATGTATTTTCACGGCATCAGCAGCGCCAAGCTAGGCCAAGTCGGACTCGCCTACTCTACCGACCTCGTCCACTGGAGCGAAGCGCTTGACCATCCCATCCTCGCCGCTCGTCCCGGAAATTTCGACTCGGCTGTGGTCGAACCCGGCCCCGCGCCCATTCTGACGCCGACCAGCATCATCCTGGTCTACAACGGAGCCGATGACAACGCCGTCTACCGCACCGGCTACGCCGTCTTCGACCGCAAAGATCCAAGTCATCTGCTGGTCCGCAGCTCGGAGCCCATCTTTGCCTCCGAGAAAGATTGGGAGAAAGTAGGTCAGGTTCCAAACGTTGTATTCGTCGAAGGCGCCGTGCCGCAAGGCGATCACTACCTCTTCTATTACGGTGGCGCCGACAAATATGTGGGCGTGGCGCAAGCGGAAGTTTCTTCGGGATCGGCCGCAATCAACAAGTAGAATTGGAGAGGGGTGGAGCTCTTCCACATTTTCGATAGTTTTGCAGAAAAATTTGACTCGAGGCTCTCAATGAAATTCGGCGTCATCATCTTCCCCGGTTCCAACTGCGATCACGATGCCTTCTGGACCGTCGAGCACGTAGCGAAGCAGAAGGCAACCTTTCTCTGGCATGAATCGCACGACCTGCAGAATTGCGACGTCATCATCGTTCCCGGAGGCTTCGCCTTCGGCGATTACCTGCGCACTGGAGCCATTGCCAAGTTCTCGCCCGTGATGGATTCCGTCCGCAAGTTTGCCGACCGGGATGGGCTGGTGCTCGGAATCTGCAACGGTTTCCAAATTCTGTGCGAGTCAGGATTGCTGCCTGGAGCGCTGACGCGCAACATCGGCCTCAAATATGTTTGCAAGCCAGTCCAAATCAGAGTCGAAAACAGCGAGACGCCATTCACGAATACATGCCGCAAAGATGAAGTTCTCACGATCCCCATAGGCCACATGGAAGGGAACTATTTCTGCGACGATGCGACACTGGCAGAACTAAAGCGCGACGACCGCATAGTCTTTCGCTATGCGAGCCCACAAGGCGAAATCACGCCCGAGGCAAATCCAAACGGATCGCTCGAAAACATCGCAGGCATCTGCAGCCCTGGACGCAACGTGCTAGGCATGATGCCCCATCCCGAGCGCGCCGCCGAACCGGAACTAGGCGGCACCGATGGATGCAGGATTTTCGAGTCACTGGTGGGAGCGGAGATAGGCCTTAGGTCTTAGCTGCCAGGTCTCAGGAAACCCCTTGTATCGGTGACGGGAAGCGATTTCTTAGGCCATTTGGAGCTCGCCCGAGCTCTTCCATTTGAGATCCGGAAAATCTTGAACAATGGTAAGCGCAGCGATATAACGCCAGACTCTTTGCCTTTTGCCACGCAATCAAGTCTCGATAATTGTCCGCCATAGAATCCTTGTAAGCGAAACTAAGGCGTTCCAAGGGTGCCAAGGGTGTGTGCGGTGACAGCCGTCACCGAAGAATTGGTAAGTTTTGCTTTTCCTGGGACCTAAGACCTGGTCTAGTATGCCCATCGCAGCAGCGTCGCTCCCGCCGTAAATCCAGCGCCCACCGCGGCGAGCAGCACCAGGCTTTCTTTCTTGAGTTTGCCTTCCTGGCGCGCGGTTTCCATCGCCAGCGGAATCGTCGCTCCCGTCGTGTTTCCGTAGCGATCAATGTTAATTATCACGGTTCCTGGACGCAGCTTCACCCGATCAGCCGTGGCATTGATGATGCGCAGGTTCGCCTGGTGCGGAATGAAGAGGTCGATATCGCTGCCGGTGAGGCCGTTGCGCTTGAGTATTTCATCGCAGATTTCCGACATCTTTCTGACGGCATATTTGAAGACGGCCTGTCCGTCCTGATGAACATAATGCATCTTCTTGTCGACGGTTTCGTGCGATGGCGGATTCAGGCTGCCCCCGCCGGGCATGTAGAGCGAAACGCCGCCGGAGCCGTCGACTTCGTGGAGAAAATCGATCAGGCCGATGGAAGGGTCGTCGCTGGCATCTGTGGCTTCCACGATCACAGCACCGGCACCGTCTCCGAAAATGACACAGGTCGCACGGTCTGTGTAGTCGATGATTGACGACATCACGTCCGCTCCAATGACCATCACTTTCTTGTGTGCTCCGGTTTGCACAAACTGTGCGCCCACCTGCAAGGCATAAACGAATTGAGAACAACCCGCCGTAAGATCGAAGCCCCAAACCTTTTCCGCGCCGAGTTTGTGCTGCACGAGACAAGCAGTGGCGGGAAACAGCATGTCAGGAGTCACCGTCGCCACGATGATAGCGTCCAGATCGCTGGCTGGGATGCCGCGTTCGGCCAGAGCTTTCTTCGCCGCTTCGACCGCCAGATCGCTAGTCGCAACGCCCTTGTCAACAATATGGCGCTCGCGGATCCCGACGCGGCTCATGATCCATTCGTCATTGGTGTCAACCAGTTTTTCAAGGTCGGCGTTGGTGAGAAGACGTGGCGGGACGTAGGTGCCGAGAGCGCTGATCTTAACGCGCTGAAGCTGGCTCAATGAGATCTCCTGAGATAAAAATGCGATGCATAGCGATATAAAGTGAATCAGTTATTTTGAACGATGCGGACGAGAAAGTCTAACCGAAGCTCCCTAAATGTCGGTGAACCGCCAGAAACCCGCGTCCGAAACCGTGCCTTCGGCAGCAGCGTCGTGCGGAGCAGCGGGCGATTCAGCATTCGAGGGCTGCTAGGGAAGGCGCCCAGCCAACCTGCCAAACAGCGGAAGTTCAAAACGCTCACCCTGCCATGCCTTGAGCGACAGAACAATCCACAAGAACAACATGGCCAGCGACGCCAGAATTCCGAATAGCAGAAACAGCATGGCGGCAGCGAGATTCGAAAGCAGAAGCGCGGCGGTGGTCAGAAGGAAAAAAGCTCCCCAAAGCAAGACGCTTTGCCACGCATGAAAACGAACGAAGCGATTTCCGCGAAATGACGGTAGGATCAAAATCGCTGCGCCGGCGACGAAGGTAAGATAAGCAGCCGCGGCGGTTGCCCGCTCGGCGAGCGGGAGCGATGCCATGGCCCATCCGCAACCAGGACAGAACGCCGCATTCGCCGACATTCCGGTTCCGCAATGCGGACACTTCACCAAAGCTGGCGGCGCCCCCGCAGGAGTGCTCCCTGAGCTTGTTTCGAGACTTTTCTCTAAACCTTTCTCTGAACTTTCTTCTGAATTAGACAATGCGGCGTCCAATCGTCTGCGGTATATCGACGGGGTTGCGGCATTCTTCGCAAACGCCGTAGATCTGGAAAGTGTGACGCGTGGTGACGTAATGGTGCTTGCGTCCGACCTCCTGTTCAATTTCTCCGACCTTTTCCGAGAAAAATTCGACCGACGCACCGCACTCCGTGCACACCATGTGGTGATGGTTGCGGCGGTTGTACTGATGTTCATAACGCGCGATGCCATCATGAAACGCAACTTCGCTGGCCAGTCCGCAACCCGCGAGCAGCTTCAAAGTCCGGTAGACGGTGGTGAATCCGATGCGCGGGTCGGTGCGCTTAACCAGTCTATGCAATTCGTCGATGGAGAGATGCTCACGGGTCTCGAGAAAAGTCCGCAGGATGGCGCTGCGCTGTTCCGTCTGCTTAAGGCCGACGCGCTTGAGATGGCGAAGAAAGATTTCCTCGGCCTCGCGGATACTCTCGCGCGAGATGATGGGTTGATCGTCAATACGTTTCTGCAGCATGTTGGGCGGCGCGGACACCGATGATAAAGCACGCCAAGGGGTTCGCAAATATGATACTGGGGGAGCACGGGTTACGCCAACCGCCAGCGGTCACGATCGGATTCTCACAACCCTGCCGCGAAGCAAGCCGTCCCAACGTGCTGTTGTCAGGTGCCGAAAGCACCCCTACAATCTTCAGTAATGTCTGCTACGGATTCCGTCAGTGTTTCTTCGCTGAAGCTCAGGCGGCGAAATCCTATGCTTCGGATTCTGTACTACGCTGTTTGCCTCTTCCTGGTGGCAGCCATCGCCGCCGTCGGGTGGGTCTATTGGATTGCCCATTCGGCGCTGCCACAACTGGATGGCAGCGTCGCGGTGCCGGGAATCTCCTCCAAAGTTCGCGTAGTGCGCGATGGGCATGGGGTTCCTACCATTGAAGCGGCAACGCCGGAAGATTTGTTTTTCGCCCAGGGATACCTGACTGCGCAAGACCGCCTGTGGCAGATGGACGTCATGCGGCGCGCGGCTGCCGGAGAACTTTCGGAGGTGATCGGCGACGCCACAGTGAAACTGGATCGCGAAGAGCGCATTCTGGGGCTGCGGCAGGCAGCCGAGACCTCCGAGAAGCTTATCTCCGCGCGCGATCGCGTCTTTTTTGACGCCTACGCGCGGGGCGTAAATGCTTTTATCGGTTCGCATCGCGACCGGCTGTCGCTCGAATTCCGGCTGATGAAATACACGCCGCGGCCTTGGGCGGTGATCGATTCCCTGCTCATCGGCGCGCGCATGGTGCAGGATTTGAATCACTACAGCTATGCGCGTGCGCTCGCGCGCGAGAAAATTCTGGCCAAGCTGGGGCCGGAACTAACGGCCGACCTTTATGTGAATTCGTCGTGGCGCGACCGTCCGCCAACCCAAGTGCGCGGCATGGAAGATGGTCCCGGGGCGCATAGCGGCGACGAAAACGACAATGACAATGATGATGACGACGAGGAGATTGAGCCGGAAGGTGGAGCGGGGCGGATAACGTCGGTGCCGGGTTTCGGGCGCGTCCCGCAGGGGCCAGAAAGTCCCCGCGAAGCCCGGGTTTCTTCGACTCCGCTCAGGGCAGGCTCTCCGGGACTCGAATCATTTTCCCCTCTCCGAGCGCTGAAGCACCGGGCTAAGCTCGGTCGCCCCTCCGGAGCCGGATATTCCCCAGGCATGGAAGACTCCGAGGATTCCTTTCGGCCAGGATCGAATGACTGGGTCGTATCCGGCCGTCACACGGTGTCGGGGAAACCTTTGCTGTCGAACGATATGCACCTCAACCACCAGATGCCGAACCTTTGGTATGAGGCGCACTTGAAAGCAGGAATGCTCAGGGCCAAAAACCCACAAGCAGGAACAAGCACCGGCAACTTCAGCTTTGACGTTGCGGGAGTCACTCTGCCCGGCGTTCCATTCGTGATTGTCGGCCACAACCAGCGCATCGGCTGGGGATTCACCAACGTCGGGCCCACGGTGGAAGACGATTTCATCGAGGAGTTCAATGCGCAGGGCCAATATAAAGCTCCGGCGGGATGGATTGATCCGCAGCACCGGCAGGAGACGATTCACGTCAAGGGCAAGCCGGACGTAACTTTCGACGTGGTGAGCACCCGGCATGGCCCGATTATCACGGAACTGATTCCCGGCGAGACGCGAAAGATCGCTTTGCGCTGGACGCTGCAGGACGGCGAAGGATTGGTATTTTTCGACGTGGACTCCGCACAGAATTGGGATGAGTTTCGCAAGGCCTTCTCGAACTTCGGCGCTCCCGGGCAGAACGTAATGTATGGCGATGTGGATGGCCACATCGGTTATCAGGCGACGGGGCGAGTGCCGGTCAGAGCGGCGGGCGATGGCAGCTTGCCGGTCAGCGGCAGCGATGACGCGCACGAGTGGAAGGGCTGGATTCCTTTTGACGAAATGCCGCGGGTCTATGATCCGCCGACGGGCATTCTGGCGACCGCCAATGGGCGCATCACTCCCGACGGCTACAAGTATTCGCTCAGCACGGAGTGGGACGCGCCCTGGCGAACGGATCGCATCTATCGCGTGCTGGAATCGGGCAAGAAGTTTGCGCCGGCCGACATGCTCGCGCTGCAGATGGACGTCTCGTCGACCTACGACCGGCTTTGCGCGGACAAGTTTGTGTACGCGATCGATCACGCTGCGGGCGCCTCGGAGCGCGCCAAGCGGGCGGCCGATATTCTGCGCGACTGGGATGGGCGCATGTCGGCCGATTTCGCAGCGCCGACGATTGAAACCAAAGCGCGTCATGAACTGGCGCGCATGCTGCTGGAGCCGAAGTTGGGACCGGAGCCGGAGGAACCGGGTCCGATTGGGGAATCGGGCGCGCTGAGCTGGAAGAGTTACAACTGGACGATGGCATCTGTGTGGCTGGAGAATGTGCTCACCAGGCAGCCGGCGCGCTGGCTGCCTCCGGGATACTCTGACTACGGGGCGCTGCTGACGGCTGCGGTGGAAAACGTAGTAAGGCAGAGCCGGCTCGTTGTGAATCCTCCACCGGACAAAGCGCTTGCTCCCTCCGACCTCAATCAATGGAAATGGGGGAAGAATTACCCGGTGGAAATCGATCATCTGGTACTCAGCCAGCTTCCCGTGATTGGGGGCTTCACGGGGCCGGGGTTGCATCCGCTGAGCGGTAGCACAGCCACGGTGAAGCAGGTCGGACGCGGCTTTGGACCCTCTGAGCGGGCGACGTGGAACTTTGCGAACTTCGACGAAAGCACGCTGAACCTAGTGACGGGAGAGAGCGGAATCTTCCTCAGTCCGTATTATATGGACCAGTGGACGGCATGGTACGAAGGCTCGACCTTCGCGTTTCCCTTTTCGCAGTCGGCGGTCGAGCGACTGCGGTCGCATGAGATGACGCTCGAACCGAGGTAGGGAAAAACGGTCGTTAGTCGTTTGTCGTTGGTCGCTAATCGTGAGTCGGACGGTCTCACTGCTTCAGCGCTGTCCCGCTGAGGACATAATTCATGCGCGGATCGAGACGGGACAAGCCCCGTCTCTACACGACATTTTTCCGCAGCCTCCGAAGCGCTGCCATCACCGAGACCCGGCGTGAGTCAGAGTATTTCGAGCGGCATTAGAAATCCACGGTCACGACGTCGTAAAGATCGCCAACAAGCCCGAAGATCTCACCGGGATTATACTGGTCGCTCGGGTTGTACTCCAGAGCATCAATGGTGCAGTCGTAGATGTTTAGGGCTCCGCCCTGGTCGGCCACACCCTGGCCCTGGATGATATACACAACCTGTTGCGGCAACGGGGTTTGCCCTGCATCCTCGTTGCGCTTTGCGATGGGCTGAATGCCGGTCACATCTCCATTTGCGGGGGGAATCACGACACCGCCGGGTGCGGCACTGCCTACTGCCGTCGTCAGCGTGTTGTAGATGGATAGACAGCCACGGACCTCAGTCCCGGCGGGCGGCGGCGAGTAGGGTGGAAGGATCTCTGTGCAGGTGTGCGCGCCGATGAAGAGCTGTCCGTTCGGCCCGAGAGCCATCAGGTCGTGATATCCGTCGGTAATGATAATGGGTGCGGTGTTGGTGACGGACATGGTATTCAAGTTGAAGACGGTAAGCAGACCGCAATAAGTCGCCTGCGTGGTGCCTGGGGGACAGAGCTGCGTGGGACCCACTCCTGACGTGTATGGCGTTCCCGCGATGTACATGGTCGAACCGTTGACGATGGCCACGCTGCCTGCGCACTGTTGCACGCCGCCGCTCGAAACGCAGACAGGGACGGAAGCGACGAGCGTATTCGTGAGGAGATTGAATTGCTGCACGCTGGCTTGGTTTCCTCCGCATTCGGCGCCGCAACTGAGGATGTAGGCGGTGCTGTCATCGGTGCTGAAGAAGGCGGCGACGGGATGGTCAAAGACGCCGACACCGCCGACGGTGGTTACCACCGTAGCGCCCGGAATCCCAATATTGGACGGCGTGATCACCGCCACCGTGTCGGCCACGGAATCGGGTCCCTCGCTGAAGGCGAGAACCCGGTTACCGCTGTTGCTGATTGCCAGATATTGAACTGCGGGGATGTTGACCTGGCCTACGACGCTGGCACCGCTGATCGAAACGACTTCCACTACGCCAGGCGACTGCCCGGGGACCGGAGCGGTGGGGACGGCAACATAGGCCGTAGAACTATCCGGAGAGACGACGAAGCTTTCGGTCATGCCGGGTAAAATCACGTGGCCGGCGGCGGTTTCGCTGGTGTTGTTGATGATGGTGAACTGGTTGTCGGAGGATAGCAAACCGTTGCCGCTGAAGACCAGGGTGGCGGCCATGTTGGGCGTGACTACCATCATTCCAGGGTTGTTGCCTGCGGCAATGGGAGCGACATTCGCGCGCACATCGGCGGCGGCGTTGACGATGTCCACTCCCGCCGATGAGGAACCAGCCGAGACGTAATTCGTAACGAAGGCGCGGTAAGCGATGCCACTGGTTTTTGGCGCGGGCGCGGATCCGCCGCCGCCACAGCTCAGCCACAAACTAGCGGCCAGCAGGGCTAGCAAAAGAGGCAGGGCTTTTCTCAAACCTGCGTTCCCCAGACTTGCTTCTTTCAGACCTGCTTGTCTCAAATATGGTTTTCTCAAAACTGGTGTTCTCAAAAGCTGGGACTCCAACCTCACGCCGGATAATCACTTGGATGCAGAACAAGGATTATAGCAAAGGAAGAAATTGGGGGTGCCGCGAAGGATCCGCTAGGAGGAGGGGGGAATTTTGAGATCCCTTGATAACAACGCCAACGAATCGAGGGCCGCCGAAGCTCGCTAACCGCGCCAATGGCAATTCAGCGAGGTGGGTTGTGTCTGCGATGAAACTCTTCGGAAAAACGCCCTCGCGGGTCGCGTCCTTGCAAAATCAGGAACATGATCCATGAGTGGGCCGGAGACGAACTCTTTGGTAAGATGCCAAGACCTCATCCCTTCTAGTATTCTCAAAGTAATGGCGCAAAACTTTATCGAACGCCTGAAGCAGTCGCCCATCCTCTGCGATGGAGCCATGGGCACGCTTCTCTATGCCAAGGGCATTTTCATCAACCGCTGTTATGACGAGCTTAACCTGTCGCAGCCAGAGCTCATCCGCGCCGTCCATCACGATTATCTGCAGGCGGGTGCGGAGATTGTTGAAACCAACACTTTCGGCGCGAACAGCTTTCGCCTGGCCCGCCACAGCCTGGCCGATCGCGTGCGCGACATCAATCTCGCGGGCGCGCACGTGGCTCGCGAAGCGGCCAAGAGCTTCGACGTCTGGGTCGCCGGATCGATCGGACCGCTCGGAGTTCGCATCGAGCCGCTGGGCAAGACTTCGTTCGAAGAAGCGCGCACTGCCTTTCGCGAACAGATCGAAGCCCTGGTCGAAGGCGGCGTCGATCTGCTGATGCTCGAAACCTTCGGCTACGTCGAAGAGCTGCATCAGGCGGTGCTCGCCTGCCGCGACGTGAATGCGAAGATTCCCATCATCGCCCAGGTAACGATTGACGAAGATGGCAATTGCCTCGATGGCTCCGACACCGAGGCCTTCGCCGCGCGCCTGACGGAATGGAATGTCGACGTGCTCGGCATCAACTGCAGCGTAGGACCAGTGGCCATGTTGGACGCTATCGAGCGCGTGCGGGCCGTAACTTCCCTGCCCCTGGCCGCGCAGCCGAACGCCGGCATGCCGCGCTCGGTAGAAGGACGCAACATCTATCTCTGTTCACCGGAATACATGGCGAGCTACACCCGTAAGTTCGTGGCGGCCGGAGTGCAGCTGATCGGCGGCTGCTGCGGCACTACGCCGGATCATATCCGCGCCATGAAATCGGCATTACGGGTGGGCGCCGCCCGCGGCAAGACCGCGGTCACGGAGGCGATCCACTCGGCCGCCCCGAAGGCCCCCGCCACCATCCCAATAGCGGAGCGCTCCCGCCTCGGCGCGAAAATCGCCGCCGGGGACTTCGTGACCATGGTTGAGATCGTGCCGCCCAAGGGCATCGATATCCGAAAAGAGATCGAGGGCGCGAGGTTCGTCAAATCGGTCGGCGTTGACGCGGTCAACATCCCCGACAGCCCGCGAGCCTCGGCGCGCATGAGCAACCAGGCGTTGTCTCTGCTGATGCAACAGGAGGTTGGCATCGAAGCCATCCTGCATTACACCTGTCGCGATCGAAACGTGCTCGGCATTCAGTCCGATCTGCTGGGGGCGGCGGCGACCGGAATCCGCAACCTGATCTGCATAACCGGCGATCCGCCGAAGATGGGGAACTATCCCGACGCGACGGCCGTGTTTGACGTGGATGCAATCGGGCTGGTGAACATCGTCCACAACCTGAACCGCGGCCTTGATCTGGGCGGAAACCCGATCGGCGCCGGGACCAGCTTCGTCATTGGAGTAGGCGCAAACCCGGGTCTCCCCAATCTCGACGAAGAGATCAACCGCTTCGAATATAAAGTGCAGGCAGGCGCGGAATACGTTGTGACCCAACCGGTCTTCGACCTCACGCTGCTGGACAATTTCCTGAAGCGCATCGAGCACTTCCGCATTCCCGTCGTCGCCGGAATCTGGCCGCTGGTCAGTGCCCGCAACGCCGAGTTCATGAAGAACGAGCTCCGGGTTTCCGTGCCTGATGAAATCCTGAATCGGATGACCAAAGCCGCCAGCCCGCAAGCCGCTCGCGAGGAAGGCGTGGCCATCGCTCGCGAAATGCTGGCCGCGGTCCGCGAACGAGTGCAGGGGGCACAGATCAGCGCTCCTCAGGGCCGATATAGCTCCGCGGTAGATGTTCTAGAGGCTCTCGGATCGAAACGTCAAGCTTCTGTTCAGTTTTGAAACGGCTAGTTTAGTTTTGAAACACCTCCTCGAAAAAGACTGCACAAATTACAAAAATTCACTGGACATTTCCCTTCCCAAGCTGCATTACAATAGAGTGCAGGAGCAAATGGATTGGTTAAGTTTGAAGAATGCCTCGAGCGCCTAGAGAGGATCGTCCAGGAACTGGAAAAAGGAGAGGTTCCCCTGGAAAAGTCTCTGACGCTGTTTGAAGAAGGCATGCAACTTTCCGCGACCTGCAGGAAGCAGTTGGAGGAAGCGGAAGGCAAAGTGGAGATTCTGTTAAGGCAGAACGGGAAACTCCAAACTGAAACCTTCGAGCCCCCGGCCGAGAAAGCATTGCGGAAATAAAGCGCAACGCTATCGTACTCGGATCGGATTTAACAACGCCAACGCCTGTGTCAGCCGCATTCGCTGTCACAGCCAAGGCCGCCGCAAACTTGCGGCTACAGGGGGATCCCATGGCAACACAAAGCGTAGTTCTCTATCAGAACGACCCCAGAACCGCAGAAACTCTGGCGGTCGGTCTTTCCCAGTACTTCGATTCCGTTTATCTGGCACACAGTCACGAAGAAGTCGGCCCGGCCGTTGCGGAGCAACGCGCCGAAGCGCTGGTGCTCGACCTGGAGACTTCCGGGCCGGACGAAGTTCAACGTTTGCATCATGAATTTCCGAGCCTCTGCATCGTTGGCACCCACAGGCTGGCGGACGATAAATTATGGGCCGAGGCCATGAGCCTGGGTGCATCGGACATTTGCGAGCCTCGCAAAGACCAGGTAGTGCGTTCGCTGCTGAACAAGCGCGCGCAGCGAGCAGCGTAAAAGCAGGTCTCAGGTGTCAGGTCTCAGGAAGAACAAAATCAACAAACCGTTCCTGAGGCCTGGCCTGGTTATCTCAAACCTAGTTACTTCAAGCCTCGCTACTTGAAACCAGCAAGTCCAAACCCTCCATCTCCCGTTCTCTGATCCAGAACATTTCCAGCCGGCCCATCCTAAGACCTAACACCTGAGAGCTGAGACCTCAGACCTGAACCTAAGACCCGCTCTTGTTATACTGCGATGCCATGCTGAAAAAAGTTCTGGAGCAGGGACGCGAAGCTGCCGACGTCGCGCTCGAACAACTCTTGCCCAACGCCAGCCAGCATCCAACCTCGATTCATCAGGCGATGCGTCACAGCGTCTTTGCCGGCGGCAAACGCCTGCGGCCGATCCTATGCATGGAGGCCAGCCGCATGATCCGAATGACAAACCACTCCCGGGGTGACGGGACTCTGCCCCGTCCAGGCGGAGCAGAGCCCCACACAGCCGATTCCCTCCCTCCCGGCATCGAGCAGGTAGGCGCAGCTCTTGAAATGCTGCACACCTATTCCCTGATCCACGACGACCTGCCCGCGCTCGATAACGACGACCTGCGGCGCGGCCGCCCAACCTGCCATAAAGTTTTCGGCGAAGCCATTGCCATCCTGGCCGGAGACGCGCTGCAGACGCAGGCCTATGAAGTGCTGGCGCAGATCCTGTGTCCACCCGAAGCGCGGGTCGCCATCATCCGCGAAATCGCCCACGCCACCGGCACCATCGACGGCATGATAGGAGGCCAGGTAGTCGACCTGGAAGCCGAGCACAAGAAGCCCGACTTACCTACTCTCGAATACATCCACCGTTCCAAGACCGCCGCGCTGATCACCGCCAGCGTGATCAGCGGAGGGATGTATGCCGCAGCCAAACCTGCCGCTATAGCCCAGCTGCGGACCTACGGCCAGTCGATCGGCCTAGCCTTTCAGATCGTTGACGATGTGCTAGACCTGACCCAAACTTCAGAGCAACTAGGGAAAACTGCAGGCAAGGACGCAGCCGCCGAGAAGTCAACCTATCCGGCGCTATTCGGTATCGAGGAATCGCTGCACAAGGCCGACGCCCTGGTAGACAAAGCCTGCGCGCAACTGGAACAGTACGGTGAGGCCGCAGATATTCTAAGAGATCTAGCTCGCTATCTGGTACAGCGCAAGAAATAATCGTTCTTGATCGTGTGGGGACGGCGTCTCGCCCGTCCAAGCCGAGCAAGGCTCGGCGGCCGCCCGGAGTGTCGGAGTCGCTTGTCGGCACTTCCGGCCACTTGAATGCCTGCGGGTGACAGGCGTACAGTAAACGTGCTCTCGCCGTTCTCCCGCCCTTCTTGTTCCCTACTCAACTTGCGCGTAATGGCTGCAGTATGTGTGCAACTAAAGGCGGTAGGTCAGTGGGCACCACAATATCTGGTGTTTTATTACTTGACCCGTCCCCGTATTCGCCGTTAGAGTTGGTCAAAAGCATGGGTGAGGTTCACGTGAATCGCGGACAACATCCAATGATGCGACAGCGGGGAACCTGAAACGTTAACAATGGAAGTTAGCCTCGGAAGTTAGCCTCCGAAGTTAACCCCAGGTCCACGCACTTTGCAGCGCACTCCAGCCCGCGCAAACCGAGTCTGCGGACGCAATTTGCCGGTCCGCCCACGAAGGAGTCACTTTGCTCAAACTTAAGAAGCTGCAAATCCTCGGATTCAAGTCTTTCTGCGATCGCACCGAGCTGAAATTCCATGGCGAAGGCATCGCCGCCATCATCGGCCCGAACGGCTGCGGCAAATCAAATATTGCCGATGCGATTTCCTGGGTGCTCGGAGAGCAGTCGGCCAAGTCGTTGCGCGGCTCGCGCATGGAGGACGTGATCTTCGCCGGCACACGCGATCGCAATCCCACCGGCATGGCGGAAGTGTGCCTGACTCTGATCGATCCCGAAATTTACGGCGGACCGGATACCGACGCGCCCACAGAGATCGAGATTCAGGACGAACTCCCCGCGCAGGAATTCCAGGGCGACGAAAACTGGGACGAAGCGGAAGTCCGCGCCCATGCCGCCGCGGAAACCGAGCGCGCGGTCGAAGCGGCTCAACCCGGCCAGACTGAAGAAGTGGAAGGCGAAGCTGGGAGCGCATCCGCTACTGCACCAGAAGCAGCGGCCGGCGATGAAGCGCCGAGCGTCGCCGCCCGCCCCGGCGGGCAAGACGCCAGTCACACCACCGTCGGACCGCAGGTGGTGCTAAAAATCCGACGACGCAAGTTCAATCAGCAACAACACCACGCCGGAGAAATCTCCGTAACCCGCCGCCTGTTCCGCAGCGGTGACAGCGAATATCTGCTGAATGGAAAACTCTGTCGCCTCCGCGACATTCAGGAACTCTTCATGGGAACCGGCCTCGGCCCGGAGTCCTATGCGCTTATAGAGCAAGGCCGCATCGGCCAGATCCTGAGCAGCCGTCCGACCGACCGCCGCAACATCATCGAAGAAGCGGCTGGCATCACGAAATTCAAAACGAAGAAGCGCTTGGCCGAAGCGCGTCTTGAAGACGCCAAGACCAACCTGAACCGCGTGAACGACATTTTCGAAGAGGTCACGCGGCAGATGAACTCGCTCAAGCGCCAGGCCAGCAAGGCTGAGCGCTACGCCAAACTGCGCGACGAAATGCGCACCAAGCTGCGCGTGGTGCTAGCCAGCAAGTTCAATCAGATGGAGCAGGAGAGCGTCACCCTCGACGCGCAGCTGAATCATCTGGGCGAGGAGATTCGGCAGCAGACCGAAAGCGTCCACGAATCGGAAAAAGACCATTCCGAGCGCACCCAGCGCGGCTACGCCATCGAAACGGAGACCCGCCAGAACCGCGAGCGGCTCAACCAGATCGCCATGGAAGGCGATCGCGGCAAGGCGCGCGTCCGCACCAACGAAGAGCGCTGCGCGGAACTGACCGTGCGCACCGCCTCCGCGGAAGCAGAGCTGGGACAAGCCCAAACTCGCCTGATAGCGCTCGAAGAAGAACGCAATGGCCACCAGCAGGTGCTCAACTCCGCGGCAGCCGATTTAGCGGGCGCGCAGCAGGAGCTAACCCTAAGCCAGCAGGAAATGGCCTGCGCCTCCACCCATCTCGCGACGCTTGAGCAGGAGCAGGAATCGCATCGCGCCGCCATTCTTGAATCTGTCGGCGCAGCCTCCAACCTTCGCAATCAACTGACGCAGTCCGAAGAGCGGCTCGCCGGCATAGGACGCGAAGAGCAGCGCCTGCGCACCGAGATCGCCACCGCCTCGTCGCAGTCCGAAGCCTTCGGCGGACAACGCGGCCAGATCGCCCTGGAATTCGAAAGCGTTTCGCAACGCGCCAACGCCCTTTCCGCCGAGATTGCAAGCTTGCGCGGGACGCTCGACACCAAGCGCTCTGCCGAAAGCAACACCAAGAAGCAACTCGATTCCATCCGCTCCGAATATGCGACGGCGCTCGGCAAGAAGGGATCGCTCGAAGCTGTCATCGCCGAGCACGGCTATTCGACCGAATCCGTGAAACGGCTGTTTCAATCCGGCGCCATGCAGGGCGGAAACACTCCCGCCGGTGTGCTCGCCGACTTCCTTGAAGTCGAACCCCGCTACGAGCGCGTGGTTGAAGACTTCCTGCGCGATGAGCTGAACTATGTCGTGGTCAAATCGTGGGATGCCGCTGATGAAGGCCTGCGCCTGCTACGCTCCGACGTCAACGGACGCGCCACTTTCCTCGTGCATCCCGAGGACTCGCAGGCGAAGTTTTCATTTCTCGCAGATGAAAGCCAGCATTACTCTCCGCTCAACGACACGGTCATCCCGCTGAAGAACTCGATTCGCGTGCTGAATGGGTTCGGCAAGTCGCTGGAGGTGATTTTGTCGAAGCTGGGCAATGGTTACATCGTGCCCGATCCGACAGTAGCGCGCGAACTCGCACTCTCCAGCCCCGACGCGTTCTTTCTTTCGCAGACAGGGGAATGTTTCCACAACGTAACCGTCACCGGAGGCAAGCAACGCAGCGAGGGGCCGCTTTCCATGAAGCGGGAACTGCGCGACGTATTGCGCCTGCTCGAAGAGCTGGAGCGAGCTCTGCGCGAAAAGGAAATACTCGCGCTCACGCTGGGGCGCGAAATCAAGGAGCACACTTCCCTGCTTGATCGCCTGGAAGAAGATAAGCGCGAGGCCGAGAAGCAGGCGATGACCTCCGGACATCTCTTGCAGCAACTGGAAAGCGAGATGACGCGAGTTCGCGAGCGGAGCGCAATCAGCGAACGCGAACTGCAACGGCTTGCCGAAGAACGGCGGGAGCAGGAAGCGCAGATCGCGGCGCGCCAAGTGGAGCTGGCGACGATCGAGCAGGCGCGCGCGCAATGCGAAACACAACTCGCCGCCGGACAAGACCGTTTGGCCGCACTGCGCAGCCAGAGGGATACTGCCTCTGAAACGGCTTCGCAGCGCGCTGCGAGCGTAGCCACTCTCGCTGAACGCCACCGCTCGGTCAGCGCTTTGCTTCAGCGCATCGAGACGCTGGTTGCCGAGATGCAGGAGCGCGCGGCCACTTTACAGGCGCAAATGGAATCGGCCAGCGCCGAGATCGCTCAGCGGCAAAATGAGAGTATCCAAATCGCCGCGCAAATCGTAGAATTCGAAGCCGAGCGCAATGCCGGAGAAGCTCGCGAGGGCCTGCTGCAACTGGAGTCGGAACAAGTGCGGGCGCGTCTAGCCGAAATTGACGAACTGCTGCGAACCACTCGCCGGCAGCTTGATGTGGCGCGCGACCGCCGCGGCGAGCTATCGGCAACAGCGGCCAAGGTGCAATCCGACCTGCAACATCTCGCCGACACTTGCCTGAACGAGCTCGGATTGGAGCGCGCGGTGCTGATGGCGGACTCCACAATTCCGCTCATCGGCGCGGATGAACTTGCGCTTGAAGATCAGACCCACCGCGAAATGCGGTCGCGCCTTGACGCCATGGGACCGGTCAACATGATGGCGCTCGAAGAGTACAAGGAAACCGCGGAGCGCCACCAATTCCTCTCCACGCAAAGAAAAGATCTGCTCGATGCCATCGCCGACACGGCGGCCACAATCAAAGAGATCGATGTCGTCTCGCGGCAGAAATTCGAAGAAGCATTCAACAAGATCAACGAAAACTTCAAGGCTACATTCCGCAAACTATTCGGCGGCGGCGACGGCTTCATGCGGCTCACCGATCTCGAAAACAGCGCGGAGAGCGGTATTGACGTGGTGGCATCGCCGCCCGGGAAAAAACTGCAGAACGTGTTGCTTCTCTCGGGCGGCGAAAAGGCGCTCACCGCGCTCGCGCTCCTGGTCGGCATCTTCCAATACACGCCCAGCCCATTCTGCATTCTCGACGAAGTCGACGCTCCGCTCGACGAAGCCAATATCTCGCGCTTCACCGAAATGGTGCGCGAGATGAGCGTCCAGACCCAGTTCATCCTGATCACCCACAGCAAGCGGACCATGAGCATCGCGCCCGTGCTTTATGGCGTAACCATGCAGGAGCCAGGAGTGTCGAAGCTGGTGTCGGTGAGGTTCGGCGCGGCATAAGCGAATACGGTCCGGCGCGGCATCATCAGCTACAGGCAGAGACGGGGCTTGGCCCGTCTCAGCTCACCCGAGAATTCCAGTTCGAGCAGCCGCTGACCGATCATCTGAGTACAACTGGATGTACAGTGCGCTTGCCGAGGGCGAATACATCTCACAAGACAGTCCCGCTGCTGCCGCGCGAACCGTTGAGCCGATTCTGAATGCGGTCGAAAATCTCAAACGGGGTCCCGCGTCAGGCCGACCCGGAAGCGTGCAAGGCACTCGGGAGTTGGTGGTCTCGGGTACACCTTGTCATCTTTGCCGCGTACTCGGCGACACGGTAGAGTTGCTGCTTGTCTTACATGGGCCGCAAATAGCCCACCCAGTTTTGAGCGGCCTTGGCGTCTAACCCGCAAGCAACGACTCTGAACCGAAATTAAAATACTTTCTGGCCCTTGACATATCCGAGACTTCTTTGCTGCGACAGCTGCCAGAATTGCCGTCCTCTTTTTCCAGAGTCTTCCTCAGTTTTTCCACATCCCCGCCCCTCGAAAACCATTGCCAGACAAGGCTTCTGGCTTAGACTGGAACTGTCAACAGTTTTCCATCCAGGCACTTGCGTTGTAATACAGTCCGTGCGACGGAAAGCGTTGACAAATTTTTCGTGACAGCTAGAATACGCAGGTTTTCTGGCAGTCAATTTTCCCTGGCGCTTAATTTTCCAGGCAGTCAATTTTCTTATGAGCCCACAAACTTTAGATCCCGTCCTGCTGCGAACGGATTACCCGGAATTAGAGCTTCATGCCAGCGGCAAAGTCCGCGACGTCTACAACCTCGATAGTGACCATCTGCTGTTCGTGGCCACCGACCGCATTTCAGCTTTCGATTACGTTCTCGCGACCGGCATTCCCCACAAGGGACGTGTGCTGACGCAGATTTCGCTGTTCTGGTTCGACTTTCTCAAGGACATCGTCCCCAACCATTTCGTCACCGCCGACGTGGAACGTTATCCGTCCGCCATTCGCAGCCATGCCGCGGAGCTTCGCGGGCGCTCGATGATGGTGATGCGCGCGGAAATGTTTCCCGTGGAGTGTGTCGCGCGCGGCTATCTTTCCGGTTCGGGTTGGAAAGAGTACAAGGCAACAGGCTCGGTGTGCGGCATCAAGCTTCCCGCGGGATTGCAGGAGTCGGATAAGTTGCCGGAGCCTATCTTCACGCCGGCGACCAAGGCTACGACAGGACACGACATCAACATTTCATTCGAAGAAATGTGCAAGCTGGTTGACCCCGGCTTGAGCGGCCAGCTTCGCGACCTCACGTTGCGCATTTACACCAAGGCCGCCGATTACGCGCGGCAGCGCGGCATCATCATCGCCGACACCAAGTTTGAATTTGGGCAAACCGCCAAGGGCATCACGCTGGCGGATGAAGTGCTCACACCGGATTCCTCGCGCTTCTGGCCGGCCGACACCTACCAACCGGGCAAGGTGCAGGATTCCTACGACAAACAGTACGTACGGGATTACCTCGAAGAAATTCGCTGGAATAAACAACCGCCTGCGCCAGCCCTTCCCCAAGACGTTGCACTGCGGACCAGTGAAAAGTACCTCGGGGCATACCGTCAATTGACGGGACGCGAGTTGGAGATTTAGCCCGCATGCTCTGGTGTCCTTGAATTCGACAAGCTTTCGGATTATGGCGCTCATATTTTTTGAGCCCTGAGCATTTTGAATCATGAGCATTGCGGATTGGATCATCCTCGGCTTTCTGGTGTTTTCCGCAGCTGGGGCAGCTATGGCCGGCTTCTTTCAGGAGGCTTTTGGGCTGGCTGGTTTGGTCGTCGGATACCTGCTGGCCGCCTGGCAGTACCATCGCCTGGCTGACTGGTTCGCGCCTTATTTGAAAGCGCCCTGGTTGGGCGAGATTGCTGGTTTCCTGATTGTTTTTTTTGCGGTCCTGATGGTTGCGGGCTTTGCCGGACGGATCGCGCGCTGGGCGATGAAGAAAGCTGGTCTGAGCGCCATCGACCGGCTGCTGGGCGCAGTCCTTGGGTTGTGTCGTGGTGCTCTGGTTGTGGCCATAGTTCTTACCGCAGTGGCTGCTTTTGCCCCTGCTCCGAACTGGCTCGAAAGATCTCAGTTGGCTCCATATTTTCTGGTGGGCGGACGAGCTGCGATCTGGGTCGCACCTGCGGAGTTGCGGCAACGCTTCTACCAGGGCTTGGATTACATGCGACAGATGCATGCGGCTGCGGGTTCCGCTGTGCCGATGTCGTCGGGTCCGTCGCAGTAGCCCGCGGGAATTTGTGAGTGTGAGTGAAAGAGTCATACGTTGTGAATACGCGAAAAGAGGCGGCAAGTGAAAGATCAATTGGAAGCACTCATTCTTCAGATGTACAAGAGCAATATTCTCTATTCGGAAGCGGTTCGGGAGTTCAAGAAGCGCTTCATCATCACTGTGCTCGAAGAGAACCGCGGCAATCAGTGCAAGGCCGCGAGGCAACTGGGGATGCACCGGAATACGCTGAGCCGAACCATGCAGGAGCTTAAAATCGATGTTCGTCCGTTGCGCGCGGGCGCACGGCGTCCGCCGCGCAGTGCGCGTCCCCTTCCTCTCGAGCGAAAACAGGTTCGCTGAGGATTCTCCGCTGGCAATTGAATAAGGGCTGTCCCGATCGGGACAGCCCTTATTTTTACTTCGTGTCTTCCTTCGTTCTTCGTCTTTCTTTCTACATTTCTACATCGGAGCTTGGGCAGGCGACGCTCTTATTGTGACGTCTTTTTGTGAGGAGCTGGCTTGGGAGCCGCCTTCACCAGTAACGCTCCATCCGTCATGGTCATCACAAACGGCTTCGCCACGTAGGAGGCCGGCGTTCCTTCGAACTGAAAGTCGGTATCCTCTTTCGGCATCTGGGCTTTGGTGAGCGCCGCTGACATGGTCAGATCGATGTCGGCGCGCTTGGCGTCGATGTCATCCGAACTGCCGGCCAGCATCAGTTTGGTCGGCTTGGCTGTGGGATCGATGCTGATGATGTGAGCCACCATCTGCAACGGCTTCCCTTTGAGTGCGGTCCAAACCTTCTCGGCATCTTCAGGCGTGCCCTCGGAAAGAACCATCTGCCATTCCGCAAAACTCATTTCCTCAACCTTCTTGGTCTTGACTAAGGTCGCGGCTTGTTCGGCGGGGGTTGGCGGCACGTACTTGGTGATCGCGAAATCGGCGGGCGGCAGGGTGGTGGTGGCGGTCTTCGCCACGAGATCGTTCCATCCGTCTTCGCTGCCGTGGTACTTGACGTATCTGCTCTTGCCAAACTTGGCAATCTGATCCTTGCCCGCTCCGGTCTGTAGATTGGCGGCGCGCGCGATGAAGAAAAGTCCATCCACATCGTTTTCCGCCGGTCCCGCCGCCAGGTACGCTAGACCCAGATAGTAGACTTCGGTCAGGTTTGCCGGATCCGCTTCCACCGCCGCCCTAAGATACTTTTCGGCCTTCGCATAATCCTTGGCCGTGTATGCGGCCATGCCGGCCGCGTTGTTGAAGATCCCGCTGGTCGTGCTTTTCAGCTTGTCCCAATCTGCCGCCGACATGCCCTGCGGCGGGGTCGCGGTCTGCAGGCACTGCAAACCTTTTTCGCCGCTTTGGCCGGCTTCAGAGAGACTCTGCTGTGCGCTGGGACCTGTCGCAGCCGCCTGTTTGGAGTAAGCGATCAAGGCCAATGCCCGGAGGTTGCACGGGTTGACCTGCAGAATTTTATCCGCCGTCTCCAGCATCTTCGGCTGATTGTTTGTCTTCTGGTAGGCGATCATCAAAAGTTCCAGCGCATCTTCTTTATAGGAGCTATTGGGAAATTGCTTCAGAAACGCTTCAAAGCCGCTAATTTTGGCCGCGTCGTCGGTCTGCTGCTCGGCGCCCATGTACGCGTTATACTCCGCCGGATCCTTCATTTCTTTTTTCGGCGCAGGTGCAGCTGGCGTTTGGGCGGGTGCGGCGATTTGGGCGGGCGCGGCAGTTTGAGCCGGCGCGGCGGTTGCAGCGAAGGCGGTAACTGAGGCTACCAGCAACATCGCGAGAAAGATCTTCTTCATTTCCTGTGGCTCCTTAACTCTTCGGGGGAAGCTGGAATCGACATCGAGCCCGATTCCACGAACGCTGGCGCCGGGCTTGCACCGTGCACAACTGCATGATGCAGGCTTGCACTCTGCAGCTTGAAACTTGAAACCTTTCTATGGTCCGACTCCGAAATTATGGTCCGAAACTTCCGGGCCGTCGATCGAAAGAGCACGGCTAACATTATTCCGGTGAGCGGATTATAAGGATGTAGTTCCGCTAAGGCAAGCGGCTTGCTTGTTCCATCGTTCATGCTCGACCCAGATCGCACGAAACGTTGAACTGCAGCAAATTCCCCCGACTCCATTCTTTATGATGCAAAATAGTGGAAAATAGAATAACTGGCCTAACGGAATAAATAATCGGTTCCGGTAGTGGCTCGGTTTGCGAAGCCGTTAACAGCAAAGGTCACGAAGGTGCACGGAGCAAACCTTGCTACCAGTGAAACCGGGTCCACTACCTGAGTCCATACCTTGGAGCCAAACCTTTTGACCAACATTGCATCGGAGACGACCTTGCATAAGCTTTCGCCGCTGGCGGGGCAAGTCGCCATCATCACCGGCGCCGGACGCGGCATCGGCCAAGCCATCGCGATAACGCTCGCGGAACTCGGCGCACACACCTTCCTCTGCGGACGTTCACAGACAGCACTGGAACAGACCGCCGCTGCTATAGAGAATACCGGCGGCGGGCACGCCGGAAGATCGGACGCGGGGGAACAGAGTTCCGAAAAGCGATCCGCGAAAAGTTCCATCGTCCGATGCGATGTTACCGATCTCGCTTCCATCGAAGCGCTTGCCCAGAAGGTCGAGAGCACCTTCCACCGGCTCGACATTCTGGTCAACAACGCCGGCATTGCGGGCGCGGGCGGTCCACTGCTCCAACTGGCGCCAGCGGACTGGGATCGCATCTTCAACACCAACCTGCGCGGCGCGTTTTACTGCATTCGGAGCCTGGCTCCTCTGATGATCAAGGCCAATCGTGGGCACGTCATCAACATCTCGTCGCTCGCCGGCAAGAACGCGCTTCCGAACGGCGCTGCCTACGCGGCCTCGAAGTGGGGCTTGAATGGATTGACCTATTCCGTGGCCGAGGAGTTGCGCGCCCACAACATCCGCGTCTCGGTCATTTGCCCGGGTTCGGTGCACACCGAATTCAGCGAGCATGCCGGCAAGAATGCGGAGAAGATGCTGCAACCCTCCGACGTGGCGCACGCAGTGGCTATGATCGTGACCCAGGCGCCACGGTCTTTCGCGAGCGAGATTCTGCTGCGGCCTACGCAGAAACCTTAGCTGAGAGACCCATCTCGTGTGCTGACGGGGCTCGGCCCCGTCCCGCGGGGCGAAGCCCCGCCCCCACACAATTCGGCTGCGGGATGTGCGTCTTCGCGGGGACATCGCAGCGGGATCCGGGATTTGGAACGGCTCAGTTCTTGATCACTTCCCTTTGATGTCATGTTCACGCCCCTCCACCCTGGACGACGCGGTAGCGCCCAGGGGACGGCGAAGGACGGAGTCGGGATCGATGACTACGTCGGTCGAGGCCGTCCGGAAGAGCATGCAGCAGCAAGGCTGCGGTCCAGTGATCGATCTGTCTGGTTACAAGCAACCGCATGACCTCGGCCAGTCCGACCTGGATGGCCGCGGCGCGAATGAGCAGCGGGGAGCGTCCGCTGCTTTGAGCAGATCGCTCGAGCTGCGGTCAGGTGCATAACTCCACTTCGTGAAGTTAATGCTGCGCTCAAGATGACAAGTTTGCGAGGACGGCTTGGAACGTTATAACAGGGTAACTAGAACCGACCTGCTTCAGTCCTTGAACAAATTGTCGAAGGCGGCGCGGGCGTCATTCGGACGCTGACTGGGTTTGCTGGAGGTTTCCTTCTCTACCATCACTCTTATGGAATAGAGCGGGCAGTCGTTGCGTTTGTCCTTGGGAGAGATTCGGGCGGGGATCGGTTCGGTGCATTCGAAGCGAGTTGAAGGGTCGAAGTGTTCGCACTGCTTGCAGGCGTGCAGGGCAAATCCGCACTTGGGACACTCGGCAATCGGGTCGGCCAGGTTCTGCAACAGGGCGCCGCATTCGGCGCAACGGGAGACAGTGCGGGTTCCGGGCATGTTGAGGGGGCGCGGTCCGAAGGTGTTTTCTCTCTTGGTCGCCGCGGGCTTCTCGAATTCTTTTTTTGCTCCGCCACCGGAATCCTGATATCCGTGCTGGCGATATTTACGATCGGACAAATCGTGCCTCCTGAAAACTTTCAGGCTGATTGGTCGCCTCTGATGGGTCGGGTCTCCGGTCGCCTACTAGGGGTCCGCTTATTGTCCGCCTTTGGGGCGTGCTGCACAAGAGTTGTTTTGCTTCCTGGTTGCCCTCAGGTAGAGACGGGGCCTGCCCCGTCTCAGGCGACTGAACCAGAAGCAACCCGGGCGGTGAAAGTGGATTCCAATGGCAACTGGCACTCCGAGGGCGCACGTTGTGCTGCCAGCATTGGGCTGCGAGCTATTAACTGCGCAAAGGGGCAACCCGTAATCGCAGTTCATACTTGCGGTTCGAACTTCGTCGTTGTCTTTAAAAGGATGCGGCTTGACAGATGGCTGAAAGACTCGGCTTCCAGTGCCAGCCCCCAAAGGGGCATCTGATTTCGCGGGACATACGGTATCGCTAAAGCGATGCCCTGATACGAAGCCGAGTTTTTCAGCAATCTGTTAACCCGCTGAGCGAATGCGTCTTTTCAAACCGACCCGCTACCTTAGTGAGCCGGTCAATTGTCTTTCACATATCGGGGTGCTACCATCCGATATAGGAAGAGATTTTAGGAGGAATGTATGGCGGATGGCGAAGGCGGCAGCAGCTTCTTGTGGTTCCTGGCGGGGCTCGGAGTGGGAGCCTTGGTCGGCGTATTGTATGCGCCGCGTTCGGGCGATGAGATACGAGATGTGATTCGATCGAAGGCGCAGGAAGGCACGGAGAAAGCGCGGGAACAGGCGCGGCGGGCCAAAGAACAGGCGAACGAGTGGGTGGACCGCGGAAGTGACGTGATCAATCAGCAGAAGGAACGGTTCCGCTCCGCTTACGAGGCGGGACGGCAAGCCTATAACGAGACGACCGCGGGCACCGAACCGGCCAAGAATATCTAGCGCGCCGCGGCGGCGAGATTGGCGGACGAAATCGCCCGGACCGAGAATTAGACAGGCCGGGAATAAAGATCGGGGCAGCTATGGATGACAATCTCCTGAGGATTTTTATTGCGGTGACTACGTTCGCGGTGGTGGTGCAGGCGGGAATTCTGGTCGGGCTTTACCTTGCCCTCCGCAAGAGCTCGGCCAAGATGGAAGCGCTGGCCACAGAGGTCTCCAGCAAGGCCCTGCCTGCCATAGAGTCGGCGCACAGTCTGCTGTTGGAACTCCGGCCAAAGATTGAGACGCTGACGACCAATGCTTCCGAGTCAAGTATCGTGGTGCGCAATCAACTGCAGCGCATTGATGCCACGCTGACCGATTTTCTTGACCGCACGCGGTTGCAGGTGATTCGCGCCGACGAGTTGATAAGTCGAACCATCGACAAGGTCGAAGAGACCAGCGAATCGGTGCACAAAACGGTGATGTCTCCGCTGCGGCATGTGAATGGGTTGGTGAATGCGATCAGCACGGGCGTCGATGTTTTTCTTGGGCAGAAGAGACGGCATCCCAAAAACGGCGCGGGCGTGCCGCAGGACGAGATGTTTATCTAAATGGAGCGCTGGGCGTCCCCGCCCGGCCACCTCAAAAGCAGACGGGCGAGACGTCTGTCCCTCCACACCCTCACTTATTCCTTCCGTCCGCCCTGCACGCGCTCACTGCGGACATCGGGAAGACAAAGATAAGACTTCCACGCAAGCCCCTAAAAGGGCGACGGATTTCAAGCAATTGTCGCATCGCTAAACGCGATACCCTGATACGAGGCTTCAGTTTTTTCAGCATTTTGATTCAGCCGCCGCTTGCACTGGTTTAGTAAAGCCCCGACACGAATCCTTTTTCAGCATCCTGGCATCTTCGCCGCGGAAACTATCGAGCTTCGCTTGGCTCGACAGCCCGTGGCAGTTGTCCCTGCGTGTAGAGCGATGTACCCGCGTAGTCAATACGATGGCAACGAAAGCTTGCATGATTTCTGCTTCCGCCGCCTAGAATGTTTGAAACATTTATCCATTTTTTGTTTGAAACAGAATGCGCTCATGATGCGACGCCAGTTTACATCCAGCGACGTGATTGCGCTGACTGGAATCAGCGCGCGGCAGTTGCAATGGTGGGACGAACGCGGCATTGTAGCGCCCGCTCGCAAGGGACACCGTCGCATTTACAGCTGGGAGGAACTGGTTACGGTGGCGGTGATCTGCCAGCTTCGGCGTCGGGGATTTTCGCTGCAGCGGATGCGTAAAGTGATTCGGTTTCTGCAGCTGGAATTTGGTACGACGCTGGCGGCTACGGTCGGTGGGTCATCGGAATCGGAGTATCACCTGCTCACTGACGGCACCCATCTTTATCTGCGAACCTCGGCACGACAGGTCGTGGACCTATTAAAAAACGCGCAGCAGCCGATGTTCGATATATGCCTGAGCGACGAAGTGCGCCGAGTGCGGGCGGAGATTCAAGCGCGAAAGAAGTCGGCGGGGGCGGAACGAGTGCGGGATTTGTTACTAAAGCGAAGGAGACGGGCTTAAGCAGTCGCACTAGAACCAGTGGGCACAAGCGGAGATGCAACGGAAGACGGGGGAGGCATGATGATCGGTGAGTTGAGCATTATCAACGAATGGATTCCCGAGCAGATGGAACCCGGCACCGTGTTCGTGCTGGAGAATGCGGGCGAAGTGGGCGAGAGAGAAGATCCTTATTGGGCGGTACTCTCGTGCCCTTCGTGCGGAACGCTTGGACTGATTACGCGAAAGCAAATGGCGGGACTGCTGCCGACAATTTGCGGATCAGCTGCGTGCTCGGCGCAGTTCTTTATTAAGGATGAAGAGATTACTCCGCGCAAGCCGTTCTAGAGTAGCGGCGGGTTAGGCTTGGAAGGCTGCATCAGCCTAGCCCCTAAAAGGATCTTGGATTTGGATTTTTCGGCATCGCTAAAGCGATGTCCTGATACGAGCCCCAGTTCGATTTTCGAAGATGTCGCTGCCGAGCTTCGCTCGGCTTGGACGGGCGAGTCGCCCGTCCCTACCCGAACAATTCTAGCCTCTCGAAACTGAAAACTTCACCGGAACCTGCTCGACTATCTCGATGTCGAAGCCTTCGAGCGCGGCTACTCTTCTCGGGTGATTGGTCAGGAGGCGGATTCGTTTCAGATTCAGGTCAGACAGGATTTGTGCTCCGAGGCCGATTTCGCGCTGAATTTTGCGCTCGCTTTCGGGGAGCGACGGGAGACGGCGTTCGCGATGAAACGTGAGGAAGGATTGCTCGCCGATTTTTTCCGCGGTGAATCCTTTGGAGGTCTGGTGCAGGTAAATGAGTGCGCCGCGGTTTTCCTCGGCAATGATCTTTAGGGATGCTTCGAGCGTTTCGTGGCAGTCGCAAGCTGTGGCTCCGAAGACGTCGCCGAGCAGGCAATGCGCGTGCATGCGGACGAGGACAGGCTCGGATGCATTCTTGTCGGCGCCGCTTGGGTCGCGGCAGATATCTCCGCGGGTCAGCGCCATGTGGGAATCGCCGCCGTCAACTTCGCTTTCGTAGGCGATCAGGCGGAATTCTCCGTGTCGGGTTCCTACCATGGCCTCGCCCACTCTATGCACATAACGCTCATGCTGCATGCGGTAGCGGATCAACTCGGCTACGGTAAGCATCATCAGGTTGTGCAGGCGACAGAACTCGATCAGGTCGGGTACGCGGGCCATGGTGCCGTCGTCTTTCATAATTTCGCAGATGATTCCGGCTGGGACCATACCGGCCAGGCGGGCCAGATCTACAGAGGCTTCGGTTTGGCCGGCGCGTACGAGTACTCCACCTTTGCGGGCGCGGAGCGGGAACATGTGGCCAGGACGCGCCAGATCGGAGGGGCGCGTCTTCGGATCGATGGCCACTCTGATGGTGTGGGCGCGATCATGGGCGGAGATTCCGGTGGTCACGCCTTGGCGGGCGTCGATCGCTTCGCAGAAAGCAGTTCCATATTGCGAGGTGTTTTCGCTCGTCATGGGGCCGATGCGCAAGTGCTCGAGGCGCTCTTCTGTCATGGCGAGGCAGACTAGGCCGCGTCCGTACTTGGCCATGAAGTTGATCGCTTCGGGGGTGACTTTTTCGGCAGCCAGGGTTAGATCGCCTTCGTTTTCGCGGTCTTCGTCGTCCACTACGACGATCATGCGGCCAGCGCGGATTTCTTCGATAGCGGTGGGGACGTCGGTGAAGGCTGAGTTGGGAGTCATAGGCATTGTTTCTCAATGTTCAGGAAGGATTGGTCGTCGCTCCGGAACTCGGTTTGGAGCCCCTAGAGTTTATCGGTATCGGCCTCTCAAACCCTTTACCACCAAAGGCGCCAAGCATCACGAAGCAAAAACCATACAATGAGGAAAGGGCCGCTCGCGGCGACCCTTTTCTGGTGAAGCTGTTCGGCAAAGTTTCCTCTTTGCGATTACAGAGTGGATTCGATTTCAAAACCCCAAGCTTCGAGCAAGGGCTCAGGAATGTACTTGGAATTCTTGTTCCGGCGTGCCCATTCGCGCAACCGGGTAGAGCGCAAATACTGGTCAGGGGAAAGTTTGTATTCGTGCACAACCTGCTCGAATTCGGTTATCGTCGGAGTGACTGGGCCGATAGGCTCAGGCTTGCCCCAATTGGGGTTTCCGCGTCGTTTGGCCATGAAAAATATACCCTCCGTGGGGATACGGACTCACCATACTTCCAGATTGTTTGATTCCGTGGACGACGAAAGGGATTCTTCAAAAAAGCGAATCATTAAAGCTGCAAAGCAAAGATCCGAGCCCCTCGGCCCCCATGGAAGCTATTGATAATAATAGGTTTTTCTATATTAGTCAATAGAAAAGTTAACCCCTTGGGCACGTATGAGGCATCCCCTTTGTGCAGAATCAGTTGCAGTCGGTTGCCGTCTGAGTTGCAGTCCCAAGTTGCGGTCGTCGCGAACTGCGTTCGGCTAGACAGGTTGGGGGGCGGGCCGGCGCGCAAACAGCTGCACAAACGGTCTGCTTCGCTCGGGCCCGCTAATGATGACAATCGTAACCGCAGAACCCGTTCATGGCGTTGATTCCCACGTCCGCTACCCTTAGAGTGCAAACAAGAAGAGTATTTCGCTCCTCCAATTGATCACTCGCGTCGTTCTGACGTCGAGTGGATCTGAATGTGATTCAAAACATGAACCTGAAGTCTCTGCTGGTGAGTGCGGACGATAGGACGGTACGGGTTCTACGCCGGGTGCTCAGCGACCTGGAAATCGATGTGGAACATTGTCTTACCGGAGAGAGCGCCCTGCGCCGGATCACGCGCCAGCGCTTCGAGGCCATCATCGTGGATGGAGCGAATCCCGAAGAAGCGGGGCGGATCCTATCGGCGGCGAAATCGGCTCCCGTCAACAAGCGAGCGCTGTCGATTGTGATGGTGGAAGCGGCGGTAGGTCTTAAAGGGGGCTTCGCATTGGGAGCCCATTTCGTGCTGCACAAACCCTTCGCGGTGGAGCGGGCCAAGGCCAGCTTTCGTGCGGTGCGGGCATTGATGAAGCGGGAACGACGGATGCAGATGAGATTGCCAGTGCAAATTCCGGTGGAATGCTACGGCGGCAGCCGTTACAAGGCTAAGACCTTAGACCTCTGCGAAGGTGGAATGGCGATTCAATTTATTGGCCGCCGGGCCAAGGAAAGTGCGCTGCGCTTTTCGCTGGATTTGCCGGGCGTGGACGCGACGCTTGAGATCCATGGGGAATTGGCCTGGGAAGGCAGCGGCGAGGTGGTCGGGGTTCGTTTCAAGGACGCTTCGGACGATCAGCGCAAAACTCTAAGGCGCTGGTTGGACAAACAGCTTCCCGAACCTGAGGAGGACGATCCACCAGTGAATTGCGGCCTCTCGGACTTGAGCGTCGGCGGGTGCTATTTGACGACCAACTCGCCTTTTCCGAGAGGGACACGGGTGGTGCTTTCGATCAAATCCAACGAAATGGAAGTCCGCGCGGTAGGGATTGTATTGGTCGCACACCCCGAGTTTGGGATGGGCGTGGAATTTCTGCGGGGCACGGCCGAGCAAACCGATCAGGCCGAACGGATGATTTCTACTCTGCACGCTAACGAGGGCAAGCATCCTGAGGTCTATGTTTTTCCGGACGGACTGGAACTGGCAGCGGCCGCAACCGAACCCTCGGGAACGGACGACCCTCTGGTCGATTTGTTCCGGCAGAACTTTCAAGTGCCGGTTGAGACCTTTCTGCAGCAGATGCGGGAACAGCGCCAGGCGCTTGATTCGCGTTGAGAGGCGCGGATTTCAGCGGAACTCTTCGTTCGCATCACACGGTTTGACTCGCTGCACGCCAAGAATCAACAACTCACCGCAGGGGAAGAACGCACGGGGAATGCCCCTCTTAGTCGGGGACTAACTCGGCTACGGTTCCTCGCTGCAGCAAGTAAGCTCCCGGCCCTTGCTGACCACGAATCGAACGGGAGAACTCAGCTACAAAGAATCCAGCCTTTAGCGCTTCGCGGAACGCCCAGCGGGTCGCTTCGCGCCATTCTCTGGCTAATGCCATGTCGGTGTGCTCAACCTCGAGAATGTCGCCTGGGATTTCGATGCTTAGGCGCTGCCTTGTGAGAGCTTCCGCCAGATTGGCTCGGGACGGCTTGCCGCTCGGATCGAAACGAACGAGCGGAGCCAGGAGCTTCAGAGCATCGAGCGTTTCGACTCGCGGGTCTTTATTTGGCGACCCATATGGATTTGGCGACCCGCCCGCGGGCCGGCCGGAGACGCGGTCACGCACTCGCCGCGAATTCAGGATCCAACGCACCCATAGACGATCGGTGCCGTTGCGATGCAGGATGCTCGATGTTTCCGGACCGTAGAAGTCAACCTTATAGGTATCGGAAACGACGCCTAGCTTCGCGAAATTGAAGTGGGCATTTCGACTTTGCAGGGGATCGAAGGTCCAGGTCATTTCACGGATGCCTATGGCCAGGGCGCGCTCGCGTTGCGCTTGCTTGAGCCGGGAACCAAGATCCAGGTGACGGTAGGGAGCGAGCACAGCAAGCATATGCGAGTGGATGGTTATCTGGCCGTGCTCACGGGCCAGGAAGCCGAAGGCAAATCCTACCAACCTTTCTTTCTCTTTACGCTCATGCTCTTTGCGGTCATGCTTGTCCTTGATTGTCCTTGGCTCCGGCTCATGTTTCACGAAAGCGCCTACGAAGATATTGCCGGCTGTCTTCAAGGCTATGGCCAGCGTGAGGGGCAAGGTGTCTTCGTCGGCCATGCCCCAGACTTCCTTTTCCACGGCTTTTAACTGGCTGAGGTCGTCGATGGTCTTGAGGTCACGAATAGCGACGTCGCGGATGTTGAGCTGGTGCGTGCTAACTTTCGACGTCATGGTTAAGCCTTGTTTATGGGGCAGAGACACGTCCTCGCTTGAGAACACAACGATCTACAGTACGGGCGAGTTCTTGTCAACTGCAATCAGGGGGGCGATAGTGGTGCAGTTTGCGAAATCGCCAACCACCAGGGCCAAGAAGGTGCACTAAGGAAACATCTTAGGCCAAGCTCGCGTGACACTTCGTGCCCTCGGTGGTTTAGGGTTTCGTGCGTTGCGCCACTGGCCGGTCACGCCGGGCCGGGAAACTGGCATAATCAGAGTAACCGTCTGACATCATGATGCTCGAACCGGAGACGATTACTGCCGTGAAACCGATTACTGGTAATTCTGCAAAGCTTCTGCATTTCCTCGCCTTGAATTTAATCGTCCTGGTGCTGCTGGGGAATTGTCGACTGCTTGCCGCTGACCGCGGGACGCTGATTCGCGAGGCGGTCATCTATCTTTCTCCCGACACTAACTCTAACAAGCTTGGCCAGGTGGATCGCGGGCGGGAGCTGATTCTCCTCGACAAAAGCCCCAACTGGCTGCACGTTGAGGCGATGATGGGCACGACGGTGGCTCGTGACCCGGCCTTTGTTTTGGAGGATGAGGACGAAGGCAAGACGATCAGCGGCTGGGTGCTGGACAACGGCGTGGTGTGGCCATCGACTCCGAACGGCGACCGGATAGTGTTTGGGGCGGCGGTGGATTCCGAAGACGAGGCCAGCCGGCGTCATGGGCGGCGTGGAGCCGCCCAGGATGCTTTGCGGCTCTATTTCCGTGTCTACGATCTTTTTCCGACTGGGACTCTAGCCGCCGAGGGGCTGTATCGGGCCGCCGATATCCAGTGGCAGATGGAAAAGGCAGACATGCAGTCTCGTCCCTCGGCTCGAGAGAAGGAGGCCTATCTGCGCGAGGGTATCGAGGAGCGCCACATGAAGATGGTGATGAAAAAGTTCCCCGACACCAAGTGGGCGCAGCTCGCGGCTTTTCATCTGATTGACAACAAGCTCTGCGGGGAATGGCAGGGCGCGTCTAAGTGTCCGGATAAGGAAGCTGAGATCTACGAGAAATATGTGAAAGAGTATCCGCAATCGCCGGCGGCTCCGGAGGCGCTTTACAACGCGGCTTCGCGGCGGGCGGCGCTGATCGAGATTTATAAAACGGAAGACCAGAGCAAGAAATCGGAGCAGTCTAAGAGTCTCGCT
>Ga0302324_100003310_pt1 | contig 36476 bp, 37 predicted proteins | sample Palsa_T0_1_FD_201949 | JGI IMG/M metagenome (GOLD analysis project Ga0302324, IMG submission 201949) | Peat permafrost microbial communities from Stordalen Mire near Abisko, Sweden - Palsa_T0_1 | ecosystem: Environmental > Terrestrial > Soil > Palsa > Peat permafrost | place: Sweden: Abisko... | reverse complement strand
GGGCGGCGGATCGCCAACCGGTCGGTAGTTTTTCTGTAGCAACAGACTGAAGGGCGCGTCGCACCGGCCGCGCGCCCTTTTTCTTGTCCGGTAAATTAGCTGGGCGGCGATTGACGGACGTGGGCGGTCTTTACATCGTTCGCAGTGTACAGCGCGAGGAAGGGAGCACCCTGGCAGGCGGCTTCTAACGCGGCGCGGCCTCCAGCCTCTTCGCGTTCCACCAGGCAAACCGCCGCTATCACGCGCATGCCGGCTTCGCGGGCAGCTTCAATCGCGGTGATCGTCGAAGCGCCCGTGGTGCAGACGTCGTCGACGATCAGAACCGGAGCGTCCTTCTCAAAGAAACCTTCGATGCGCCTCCCGGTGCCGTGAGTCTTCTCGGCTTTGCGGACCAGGAAGCCGTGGATGAGCGGGGCTCCAGGCTCTTGCTGGGCGTGCCACGCGCTGGCAATAGACACTGCGGAGACGACGGGGTCAGCACCCATGGTGAGCCCGCCAACGGCTGCGGGATGCAGATTATGCTCGCGCAGCAGATCGAGGATCGCGAGGCCAGTGAGGCGTCCACCTTCAGCGTGTAGTGTAGTGGTGCGGCAGTCGATGTAGTAATCGCTCTTTGCGCCCGACGAGAGCGTGAAATTGCCAAGACGAAACGAGGTACGGGCGAGCAAATCGAGCAGAGCGGCGCGGGGGTTGAAGGAAGCGCTGGTCATCTCGGCTAGTGTAATAGCTGCCGATCGCCGAGCTGGAAGCGAAAGCCGGCCTTACTTCTTTTTCGGCGGATCTGCGGGCTTGATCCCGGCTATCGCGTTCGTCAGGCTGTTGATTGTCGCGGCGTCCAGGGAGTACAGCGAGGAATCGTCCTCTCGCTGGGCGAGGGCGCCGCCGCCGGTTTTCTGAATTTGAACCGTCTCGACCTTCTTGCCGCCGTTGGGAGTCACAGCGAGGTCGATCAGCGGCGTCGTGAATCCGGAGTCGACGAATTTCGTTGCGGTGAGGTTGCGCAGCGCGGTCACCAGCAGCTCAACGCTGAGCGGATCGATCTTCTGGCCGTTGGACCACCAGGCGTTGCCGGTGTGGGTCAGGACGAGATTCGTTGGGCCGGAGTGGTATTCGATCTTGTCCGGGTCGGAATAGCCGAAGTCGAAGAGCTGTTTGTTGCGGAAGTCGTCGACGCTGTGTCCGAGCGCCTGACCCAGACCTGTTGCAGTCGTGGAATCGACTTTCCAGGTTCCCGCTACGGAGCTGGATTTCGCGTAGTAGTCTTCTTTGTCCTTGCGGACCTCCAGAGTGTCGTCGCCGAAGCTGCCGGTGAGTTTCACGGTAGCGAGAGGTTCGGCGTGCGCGAAAGTTTTTTGGGCATCATCGGATGCGACTGAACCATCCCACTTCGCGCCGGTGACCTGTTGCAGCCAATCGTCGATCTGGAAATTATCGGCTTGGTATGACTTCGGCTTCTCAATTTGCCAGCCACTCTGGATGCGGGCGAAGCCGATGTCTTCGCCTTTGCGGATCAGGTCGATGCTGCTGACCGAGTTGGCTTCGACAGGAAGCAGACGCTTGTCGCGCAGGTCGCCCAGGCTTTTGTTCAGGCTGGTTTTGAGGGAAGACGAGGCCGTGAAGACGCGCGAATCGCCAGCCAGATAGACGTAGACTCCATCGCCGGTAGGTGCATCGTCACCGAGAAGCAGGCGGCTGGTTTTGTTGTCTTTGGTGGTCACGTCCACCTCGACAGCAGGATCGCTGAGGCCAAACTCGGCAAGATTCGTCGCATGATCTTCAACGACGCTCTCGGAGTTCAGCGGCGCGATACGGGAAAGCATGCCAGTGACCGTCCCGCTGTCGGCAGGAAACGTCCCCGGAGCAGTGATCTGCCACTGTGCACCGGACCGGGCCAGCGTGACCGGCTGCGTGCCTTTTTGCTTCACCACAAGAGAAGTGACGGTTGCGAGATCAACCTTGAGGATCGCGGGAGCAGTACTCGCGTTAGGTGCAGTGTCGTCCGGGGTCTTGCGGTGTTGCGACCAATAAAGAACGCCCGCAAGAACCAGAAGAATGACCGCTGCTGCAATGAGACCGCGAAATTTCATGGCGATTCGTGAGAACCGTTATCTCCGCTTCCACCAGACAAAGATGCCACCGCAAATAACGATGAGCGGAAGCACGAACTGGCTGATGATGCGCACCATCGCGAGCTGGCCGGTGGTCATCGTGATGCGGCGATCTTCTGGCGCTTTGGGACGGATCGAGATGAGGTCCTCGTCGGAGCAGAGCCAGTTGATCGCGTTTGTCGCGAGATCACCGTTGCCGTTGAACCCGATGAAACGGTTCGAGGCCCAGATTGAATTGCCAACGACAACGAAGCGGCCCTGCGAATTGGGCTTCCCCGTGTCGTAGCTGCCGGCAGCGGCGAGCGCGAACGGCCCTTTTTTGTTGCTCGGATCATTCACGTTGACCGATGCCGAGCTTAGGTTCACGGTCGCGAGGCTGCTCGGAGACGACTCAAACAGCTTGTCGACGGTAGTCTTGGCGCCAGCTGCAACCGTCAATGAGCGCGAAAGTGGGAACCCGGTCGCGGTGCCCTTCATGTCGGCCACGATGGGGTGCGGCCCATAGTTGGTCACAAGCGGGACCTGCGGACCGAGCCCGGCGATCTGGCCGATGGGATTGAGGTCGAGAACGAGATCCTTGTCAGGCGTCACGCCCCAGCTCACGAGAAGCGATGCGAGCGCGTCGTTGTCGCCGATGCTGGACGGGCCCACTTTCAGTGGCGGATCGAGCATGAAGAACCCGCGGCCACCGTTCTCGACAAAGGTTTCGATGGCGTCGACTTCGGGCTGCTCGTAGTTGCCCGTGGGTCCGGCAACAACGACCGCGGTGCAGTCGGGGGGCACGGTAGCAGTCTGCAGCAGGTTGATCGATTGCGTCTGATAGCTGTCGCGGGCCAGAAGGTCCTTGAGTTTCGATTCGCCGTCGCGGCTGGTGTCGTCGATCTGATGCTCGCCGCTGCCGGTGACGAAGCAGACCGTGCGCGTATTGCCCTTAATGTCACGGATGAAGGCGCCGGTAATGCCTTCCTCGGTCATGTCGCTGGCGATTTCGGTGTGGTCGCCGACCTGAACCGTTGCAGTTCCTTCGTTGCGGATGCCGGCCTGGCGCGCGAGCATCGGCTCCTTCACGGGATCGACGTACTTAACGTGTACCTTGGGCGAGAGGGCGGAGTACTCGTCGAGCAGATCCCTGCCTTCACTGAAGCGCGTGCTCGCGTTGAAGTAGGTGATGGTCGCGTCCTGCTTCAATCCATCGACGATCTTCTTCGTCTCCCCGGACAAGCTGTAGCGCTTGTTTGCGGTTGCGTCATAGGACTTGTTGTAACGGTTGGCGAGATAATTCGCGACGACCACCACGGCGAGCACGACCAGAATGTAGGTGGTCGCATAAGCCGCGTACTTCGTCTGTCTCGCCTTCAACCATTGACTTGCCATTCCGAACTAAGACCTCCAGCGAAGCGATTCCATCGAGCGAGCGGTAAAGAAAAGTCCAAGAAAGATGACGCTGAGGTAGTAGATCGCGTCTTTGGACGAAAGCACGCCGCGGTCGAAGGTATCGAAGTGTGTGATGACGGACATGTAGGAGAAAACCTGCGCCCACGTGGACGAATCGTAACTACTGACCCAGGAAAAGACCCAGAGCAGCAAACACGCGCCGAAGGTCAGCGCACCGGCAATAATCTGATTCTTGGTCAGCGTCGAAATGAATGTGCCAACGGCGAGCAAAGCCGCTCCCTGCAGAAAGACCCCAAGAAGCGTGATCAGCATAGGCTTCCAGTCCGGGTTGCCGTAGCGGAAGAGGAAGACAAAATTGATGCTGGCAAAGAGGACGATCCAGCAGTAAAGCGAGGTTGCCGCGAGCCACTTGCCGAGAATGATCTCGATGTCGCGCACCGGCGAAGTAGCCAGCAACTCTATGGTTCCGTTGCGCTTCTCTTCCGCAAAAAGGCGCATGCTGATGAGCGGAATCATGAACAGCCCGAGAAAACTGCTGGTGCCGAGCAGCGGGCGAATCACCTGCTCATTGACGTTCATCGGGGATGCCTGGCCCATCATCTCCATGTCGAGGCCCTGCTTGATGAACTCGCCGAGGAAATTCCAGAAGATCCAGCCAAAGATGACGCTGTACATGGTGAGCAGCAGCCACGCGATGGGCGAGGTGAAGTAGCTGGACAGCTCGCGGCGGCAGATGATCCAGATATTTCTCATGCGCTAGCCTCCGGAGCTTCGGGCGGTTGAGCCGCTTCAGGCGGTGCATCCGCCTCTGCGACGGCGTCGCTGCCGGTGAGCTGCAGGAAGATTTCTTCGAGACTCATAGCGGAGGGGCGGAGCTCATTGAGGTCCCAGCCCGATTCGACAACGGCGCGAGCCAGATCGCCGCGGACCAATTGGCCTTTGCTGGCCTCGACTTCGAAGACTGCGCCGTTTTGCAGCTCCTCTTTCAGGACGGCGCGGCTGACGCCGGGGATTTTCTGGATGCGGTCCTGCACGCGTGCCGTGGCGAATTCTCCATCGCGGGCGGCCACTTCGATCAGCATGGATTCCGCGCCGCGCGCCCGAGCCTGCAGGTTGTGGACCGAATCCGTCGCGACCAGCTTGCCCTTGTTGATGATCAGGACCTGCTCGCAGGTCTGCTCCACTTCCGGCAGGATGTGGGTGCTGAGGATGATGGTGTGATCGCCGGCGAGGCTCTTGATGAGTTCGCGCGTCTCGTTGATCTGTTTGGGGTCGAGGCCGGAGGTGGGCTCGTCGAGAATGAGAACGTCGGGGTTGTGAATGATGGCCTGGGCCAGTCCGACGCGCTGGCGATAGCCCTTCGAAAGCTTGCCCAGCAACTTCATCTTCACGTCGCCGATGTTGCAGCGATCGAGGACGTAGGCGACGCGCCTTTCGAGTTGCGCGCCGGAGAGGCCTTTGAGGCGGCCGACGAAGCGCAGGTACTCGATGGTCTCCATTTCGAGGTAAAGCGGCGGGGCTTCGGGCAGGTAGCCAATGCGCCTGCGCACCTCCATGGATTGCGTGAAGACGTCGAAGCCCGCGACGGTGGCTGTTCCCGCGGTCGGCGGGAAGAAGCACGTCAGCATGCGCATGGTGGTGGTTTTGCCCGCGCCGTTGGGGCCGAGGAATCCGACGATGTCGCCTTTATGAACCGAAAAGGAAATGTGGTCGACGGCGGTGGTGCGGGCGTATCTCTTGGTCAGGTCTGTAACAGTGATCATGTCTGACTAACGAATAGAACTCCGGGGTTGCAGAAGTGCCTTCTGCGTCGGTTAAGGGCCTGATGCGCGCACAGTGCGCGTCTGCAACGACGGCGAACCAAGGATCATGCTAAAGCATCGGCGCTTCGTTGTGTCAACGTAGGGTTGGTTGGTGCAAATATTCGCCAAGGAGAGGACGCTGCATCAATATCAGCGCGTTCTCCGCAGTTTCGGCAAAGAATCGGGTCGGCTGACCTGAGCAGCTTTTTCGGCAAGCCACAGCTTCATGAGCGACTGGTAGGGAATATCGAGCTTATTCGCATGGTTGCGAATGGTATTCAGCATATCTTCGGGGAGCCTTAGCGAAATCGTTTTGGTGGACGGGCGCAAATTGGGGAAGGATACCAATCTCGCGCGGCTCCAATCCACATAATCTGTGGTGTCGTGAGACTCCCAAAACTTGCGTTCCTCGGCTTCATTGGCGAATTTAGGGATTGGCTTTGAGCGCTGCGGCATAAATGGGTTTCTCCATTCTGTGCATCGGCCGCGCGGAGATGGGGCGAATTAGAGTATCCCCACCGCGCAGAGTGAAAGTGACCTGCAGCCATCGTTCGTCATCGGTTCGGCCCAGGGCGTGATAGCGGACTTCCACGTTGCTGTGGATAAGATCCGGCGCAACAATCAGCGGTTGACGGAAGAAGATCTGTTCGATCTCGGCTTGCGCAACCCCGTGTTTCTCGTTCTTTCGGGCGTTGCCTGCATCCCAGTCAAAGCCGATAACGCGGGCCAAATCCACAATTCAGTATATGACAGACATATACAAAGAGAAAATCGGGTCCGCCTACTCTCCTGTATCAATCTGCGCCCTCTGCAGCTTGTCGGAGTAATCGACATACACCGATTTCCAGGTCGTATAGAAATCCAGCGCCCCGGTGCCGCCTTCGCGATGGCCGTTGCCCGTTTGCTTGACTCCTCCAAAAGGGAGATGGACCTCCGCGCCAATCGTGGGCGCATTGACGTAGGTGATGCCGGCCTCGAGGTCGCGCATGGCGCGGAAGGCCTGGTTGACGTCCTTCGTGTAGATCGCGGTGGAGAGGCCGTACTGAATGTTGTTGGCGATGGCGATGGCGTCGTCGAAGCTCGTGCATTCGAGGATGCTGACCACCGGACCGAAAACTTCTTCTTGCGCAATCCGCATCCCCGGCTTCACTTTGCCGAAAACCGTCGGCGCAAAGAAGTGCCCCTTCGCAAACGCGCCCTTGGTCAGCGGCTTGCCGCCGGTGAGCAGCTTGGCGCCTTCCTTCTTCGCGATTTCGCAGTAGCGGATCGATGTCTCGATCTGCTGGCGATTGATCTGCGGTCCCATCTGCACAGATTCGTCGAGGCCGTCGCCAACTGTCAGTTTTTCGGCGCGGTTAACAAGCTCATTCGTGAATTCCTTGAGAACATCGCGGTGAACGATGATGCGGCTGGTAGCGGTGCAGCGCTGGCCCGTGGTTCCGAAGGCTCCCCAGAGCGCGCCGTCGAGGGCCAGATCGAGATTCGCGTCGTCGAGCACGATCATGGCGTTCTTGCCGCCCATTTCGAGCGAGCAGGGTTTGAAGTTGCCGGCAGCAGTCTGGCCTACGATGCGCCCAACCTCCGACGATCCGGTAAACGAAACGGCCCGCACTCCCGGATGCTGGACGATCGGCGCTCCGGCTTCGGGGCCGAATCCAGTGACGATGTTTACGACGCCCGGAGGCAGGCCGGCGTCCATCAGCGTTCGAACCAGATTGAAGGTCGAGAGCGGCGTATCCTCAGCCGGCTTGATGACGCAGGTGTCGCCGCAAACCAGGGCGGGGAAGAGCTTCCACGACGGAATCGCCATGGGGAAGTTCCACGGCGCGATCATGCCGCAGACGCCAACCGGCATGCGCACCGACATAGCGAACTTGTTCTGGAGCTCCGATGGCGTGGTCTGGCCGAAGAGGCGGCGGCCTTCGCCAGCCATGTAAAAGGCCGTGTCGATCGCTTCCTGGACGTCGCCGCGCGTCTCAGCCAGGACCTTGCCCATCTCGCGGGTCATCTCTTGGGCATATTGCTCCTTGCGCTGGAGCAGGATCTCGCCGGTGCGGTAGAGGATCTCGGCGCGTTTGGGTGCCGGTGTCAGACGCCAGGTCTTCCAGGCTTCGGCAGCGGCTTTCACGGCGGCGTCGATGTCCAGGGCCCCGGAGGCCTGGAATTCGCCAATGATGTCGTCCTGGCGGGCAGGGCTGATGTTGAGGAAGGTTTTGCCGGTGCGGGACGGAACCCAGCGGCCGCCGATGAGATTGTTGTAGACCTTAACTGGCACGGAAATGCTCCTGAGGAACAAACACTTCAGCATAACGGAAACCGGCGGGACCGTAACGATTCAGGTTCCGGGCTCTTCCACAAGCGGGTTAAACACGAAGGTGCCATTGACCTTAGATTTCCAGCCTGCGAAAGTACGCGTAGGATCACAAGGCCGTACAATAAATACGAGCTTTTCAGGGACAAAATAACTCTTCGATGTCATCGAATGGATATCAGCCGCGTTCAGGACGATCGCATAGCCTACGGTCGCTCTTCAGTGTCTTCTCTAACGATCTGGCCATAGACCTGGGCACTGCCAACACGCTTGTTTTTGCGGCGAATAAGGGCATTGTCGTCAACGAGCCGTCGATCGTCGCCATCAACAAGAACACCGGCGAAGTGGAAGCGGTGGGCAAGGAGGCCAAAGAGATGCTTGGGCGCACGCCCGGCAACATCGTGGCTATCAAGCCAATGAAGGATGGCGTGATCGCCGACTTCAAAGTCACCGAGAAGATGCTGAACTACTTTATCCAGAAGGCGCACAACCGCAAGATGCTGGTGCATCCGCGCATCGTGATCGGCGTGCCTTCGGAGATCACGCAGGTGGAAAAGCGAGCGGTCGAAGACTCGGCCTATCGCGCCAAAGCCAGCGAGGTATTCCTGGTAGAACAGGCCATGGTCGCCGCGATCGGCGCGGGGCTGCCGATCACAGAGCCGAGCGGCAACATGGTTGTGGACATTGGCGGCGGGACCACGGATATCGCGGTCATCTCGCTGTCGGGCATCGTCTATTCGCGATCGGTCCGGATGGCCGGGAACCAGATGGACGAAGCCATCATGAATTATCTGAAGCGGAAATATAACCTGCTGATCGGTGAGCGCACCGCGGAGCAGATCAAGATCGACCTGGGTTCGGCGTTCCCGCTGGATAAGCCGCTGACCATGGAGATCAAGGGACGCAACCTGATCGAGGGCGTGCCCAAGACCATCACCATCGACGATGGCGAAATCCGCGAGGCTCTCGGCGAGTGCATCGCCACCATTCTGAACGCGATTCGCGTAGCTCTGGAGCGGACGCCGCCGGAATTGAGCGCGGACATCAGCGACCGCGGCATCGTTCTGACCGGAGGCGGCGCGCTGATTAAGAATCTCGATAAGCGCATTCGCGAGGAAACCGGGTTGCCGGTTTCGATCGCCGACGATCCGCTGGCCAGCGTGGTGCTGGGCACCGGCAAGATGCTGAGCGATTTCAAGCTGCTGCGCAAAATCAAGATCGACGGGTGAGCGCCGGCGCCACGGCAGTGCACGAAAGCCTCAGGCCCTGATTCATGGAATCGTTTTTCAGCCGATACCGCAACGCTTTGGTGCTGATTGCCGTGCTCCTGGCGCAGGTGATCGGCCTCGCGGTGCAGGTGCGCCGTCCCGATCCGACTGCTCCGGATAAAGGTGGAGTGCGCGTGATTCGCTCCTGGGTTGTGGGCGTGGTCACGCCCCCTGAGATGCTGCTGCATGCAACGGGGCGAGGCATTCGCGGCGTCTGGACCAACTACATCGATCTGATCCACACGCGAAGACAAAACAAGGAACTCAAGGCCGAGGTGGACCAGCTGCGCCTCGAAGAGGAATCGCTGGCAGAAGATGCCCGTCAGGGCCAGCGTCTGCAAGCGCTGCTGGGTTTCAAGGAAAAATACGTCTATCAGACGGTTGCGGCGCAGGTGATCGGAACGTCTGGAACCGAGCAGTCGCACGTGCTGCTGATCGACAAAGGATCGCAGGACGGCATCAAGTCGGACATGCCGGTGATTACGCCGGACGGGATCGTCGGCAAGACACGCGACGTTTTCCGCCACACCAGCCAGGTGCTGGAAGTTTCCGACGTGACCAGCGGGGCGGGAGTGATCCTCGAGAAGACGCGGATCCGCGGAGTCCTGCGGGGCGACACCTGGGGACAGCCGGAGATCGTCAACGTTTCGCCGGACGAGCGCATCCAGCGGGGTGAAACCGTGCTGACCAGCGGCGGCGATGCAATCTACCCGCGCGGCCTGGCGGTCGGTTTTGTGGATCGCGTGGTAACCCAGCCCGAGGGAACGCTGGTCAACGTGCTGGTGAAACCGTCGGCGAACCTTTCCCGGCTCGAAGAAGTCCTGGTGATTACGAACACCGGCGAGCAGATGCCGGCCGAGATGCAGCAGGATCTCAGCGACACTCAGCAGAAAGCCTCGGACGTGCTGGCAGAAAAGCTGCCTTCGCGCGCCGATCCCAACGCCCCCGCGGATGAACAGCCGGACAGCGAGAAAGACAGCGCAGACGCGAGTGTGACGCCTCCCGTCAAGCCCCCGCAGCCGCTGCATCCGGACCACTTCACCCCATCGGATACGCCTCCGGCGGCGGATCTGGTTCCAGGGCAGCGGACCGACAACACCCAAAGCGGCGCAAACAGCAGCAGCGCACCACCGAAGCCACCAACCGGCACACCAGGTGATTTCCCACAGAGCAATCCACCAGCAAGCCCGGCGACGAAGCCGCCCGTCGCCGCTGCGAAACCAAAGCCGAAGCCGGCAGCTCCGCCCGCCCAGTCCACTCCGCAGGGAGGAGCCTGAACATGGCTCTGATGGCATCCTCGCGGCACGAGGTGGGGGCCAAGTCCTTCCCCCTGCTCATTTATATTGTCGTTCCGCTGCTGGCTCTTGGGTTGCAGTCCCTGCTTTCGCTCCACCTGAGCCGGTTCGACCTGATCGATCTGCCCCTGTTGGTGACCCTCTACTACGCAATCACGCAACGGGAGCCGGTGAGCGCCACACTGGTGGGGATGGTGATCGGCATCGCACAGGATGGGCTGACGCACCACGCGCTTGGCATCTTCGGTATCTCGAAAGCCGTAATTGGCTATATGGCGGCTTCGCTTGGCGTGAGGGTCGACACAGAAAACCATGGCGCCCGGCTGCTGCTGACGTTTGGTTTTACGTTGGCGCAAACCGCAATTCTTTGGCTTCTGCAGCGCCACATGCTGGGGCAGCCGTTTGCCTGGCATGGGTTCCACGAAGTGATCCGGGCGGTCGCAAACGCGTTTGTGGGAGTGATCCTCTTTGCCCTCCTCGACCTCACGAGGCGAACGGAATATTGAAGGCCAACAGTGAGTTCGCGGGCGAATTCCCCTCCCCAAATGGGGCACGGAAACCGGAAACCTGCATCCAGAACGAGGTTACAATCGTCCTAGAGAGTGCGGCGCCCCGCCGGACAGGGGAGTGCCGTTGTTCGAGGTCAGCCGGGATTGCGGTTTCCCTGGCGGGCAGTCCGGAACAGGAAACCTCCCATTCATGAAGAATTTCTCGCGCCTCGTCCTGCTCCCGTGCTTTCCCGCCATCTTCGCGCTCGCTGTCTCGGCGCAGAATCCGAATCCGCAGTCGCCGGCGCCGGGAGCGTCGAAGCCAACTGCGCCTGCCGCGAAGGGAACCGCACCAGGCAGCGCTGCCGCGGACGCCTCGAATCCCGATACCGCGAACGCCTATTTTCACTTCATGATGGCGCACGAATATGAGGAGATGGCTACGACCTTCGGGCGAAGCGAGTACGCCACGCGCGCGATTGAAGAGTACAAGATGGCGCTTAATGCCGATCCTCAGTCGAAATATCTGAACGGCCATCTGGCTGAGCTGTACTTCCGGACCGGGCGGATTCGCGAGGCGGTTGTTGCCGCCCAGGACCGGATCAAGCTGGATCCCAACGATCTGGAAGCGCACCGGCTGCTCGCGGACGTCTATCTGCGTTCGCTGGGCGATAACCAGCAGCAGGAAGTTTCCGGGCAAATGCTGAAGCTCGCCATTGGCGAATTCCAGAAGATCGTTCAGCTGGAGCCGAATAATCCCGAGGATCACCTGATGCTGGCGCGTTTGTACGCGGCCGATCACGAATCCCCGCAGGCCGAAGAGCAGTTGGCGGCGGCTCGCAAAATCGATCCGGGCTCAGAAGAGACGGCGCTCATCGCAAGCCAGTTCTATTCCGATATGGGCGACACCAAGCGCGCCATCGACGTACTGAAGGCGCTGCCGGACGATGATCAGACGTCTCGCACAGAATCCCAGCTGGGAAAGACCTACGATCAGCAGAAAGACGTCAAGAACGCAATCGCTTCGTACAAAAAAGCACTCGATCTGGAGCCGGACGATCTGGATACGGAGCGCAAGCTCGCTGCCGATCTGCAGGCCGACAATCAAACGGATCAGGCGTTGCAGGCCTGGAAAGACATCGCCGCCGGCGACCCGAGCGATGCCGAGGCCGAGCTGCAGATTGCGGAGCTTTACGAGCACAGTGGCAAGCTGGACGACGCACTGGCTGCGGTGAAGAAGGCCCACGAACTGGCGTCGGATTCGCTCGACGTCCAATTCCATGAAGGAATGATCGACGATGCCATGGGCCGCCTTGACGACGCGGCGAAAGCCTACGAACAGCTGGCAACCTCTACGGAGCACGCCAGCGGACAATACTCCGACGAAGAGAAGGGGAACTACGCCACGGTCCTGGTGCATCTGGCTGAGGTTTATCGCGAGCAGAACCGGCCCGACCAGGCGGCAGCAACCTACGCGAAGATGGGGAACCTCGGTGGCGACCTCCAGGCTCAGGCTTACGACCAGGAAGTGGAAACGTGGCGCGAAGCGCACGATTACGACAAGGCAGTTGCGGTAGCGAAGACGGCGGCTGAGAAACTGCCGAAGAGCAACGACGCGAAGTTGACTCTGGCACGGCAGCTGGCCGATACCGGCCACGCCGACGAGGGCATCAGCGTCGCCAAAAGCGTGCTCCAGGCCGATCCCAAAGATATGGAGTCCTACTACCAGCTCTCGCAGATCTACTCCGATCTGCGGAGGTGGAAAGACGCTTCGGACACGCTGGACGCCGCGGAGAAAGTGGCCACGAAGAAAGACGACCAGACCATGGTCCTCTTCGACCGCGCCATGATGGCGGACCGGGCGAAGCGGTATGACGAGGCTGAAGCGGATTTCCGCAAAGTGCTCTCGGAAGAACCGGAGAACGCGCTTACGCTGAACAATTTCGGATTCATGCTGGCCGATCGCGGCGTGAAGCTCGATGAGGCGGTGGCGATGATCCGGAAGGCTGTGCAACTGGAGCCGACCAACTACGCGTATCTCGATTCGCTGGGCTGGGCCTACTTCCGTCTTGGCCAGTACGCGCAGGCCGAGGAGAATCTGCAGCGCGCTATCTCCCGCGGCGCGAACGACCCCACAGTGCACGACCATCTCGGCGACGTCTATGAGAAGACCGGACGTCTCAAGCAGGCCGCGGCGCAATGGGAGCTTTCGCTCAACGAGTACGCGCACACCGTCGAGGCCGACATGGAGGCGGGCGATGTGGGCAAGGTTCAGAAGAAGCTGGACAGCGCGCGCGTACGCTTGGCACGCGAGGGCGGAAGTCCGACTGCGGGCAAGCCGGAGTAGGCTCACCCAGGGCTATAGACTTCTTGCATGGCAGCAACGGCTTTGCCGGCAGCGTTCGCGGTTCCTGAGAATGGACCGCTGTCGCAGCGCGATTTTTCCGAGCCTGATCACCCTTACCGCTCTCCCTTTCAGCGTGACTGTGGACGCATCATTCATTCCCGCGCCTTCCGCCGGCTCGCCGGCAAGACCCAGGTTTTTACGCACCGCGATTCTGATCATTTCCGCAGCCGCCTGACCCACACCATGGAGGTGGCGCAGATCGCGCGGACCATCGCGCGCGCACTCGGGCTGAATGAGGATCTGACGGAGGCGCTGGCTCTGGCGCATGACATCGGCCATCCACCCTTCGGACACGCGGGCGAGCGAGCCCTGGACGACGCACTTCGGCAATATGGTCTGCGCTTCGACCATAATCTGCACGCCCTGCGCATCGTGGAGTACTTCGAAAATCGGCATCTCGAGTTTCGCGGACTGAATCTGACTCTGGCGGTGCGGGAAGGCATCGTGAAGCACTCGCGCGACTACTCCGGGCAGGATCACCCAGAGCTGGCAGCCTACTTTCTGGACCAGAGGCCGCCGCTCGAAGCACAGCTCATCGATCTGGCTGACGAAATTGCCTACCTCACCGCGGATCTCGATGACGGTGTGGAGGCCGAAATCCTCACGTTGAAACAAATCCGAGCCGAAGTCAGTCTGTTCGAACGCCATTTTTCGCCAATCGCGGCCGCACATCCCGGAGCGCCGGAGAAACTGCTGTTCCAGGAGACCCTGAAGCTGATGCTGAATGCGCTGGCCGACGATCTGGTAACGGAGATTGGCGGGCGAGTCCAGGAGTTCGGAGTGCGGGACTTGGAGGGAATTCGTAAGGCGCCGGAGCGCCTGGCCGCGTTTTCCACAGAGATGGAGGGCTTTCGCCACGAAGCGAAGGAGTTCCTGTATCAAAATCTTTATCTCTGTGAGGATTTGGCGCTGGGACACCGCCAGGCGGCAGAGGTCGTAACTGACCTGTTTGCCGCGTGGATGGCGGAACCGACCCTGCTGCCCCCCACCTATCAGGGTCAGATCGACCAGGAGGGCGCCCCCCGAGTAATCGCAGATTATATTGCGGGGATGACTGATCACTTTGTGCTGGAGACGCATCGAAATCTGAGGAAGATGGTGGTTCCGAGCCGGTCATAACCTCCCCCAGAGGTGTCTCAGGCCCAGAATCTGCTGTAAGCGCCGAAGCTGCCCGGTTTTGAGAAATCACTTGTCCAGAGAGCGAGGAGAGGGGTATGACACTGTTCGTTGTGCATCCCTGGGCCCAGTTTTTCGCCGGAGTGATCACGGGTTGCTGGATTGGCGCGATTATCGCCTGCGCTGGACTGCTGCTTCTGGTTGGACGGCGGGTACGCCAATTAGAGTCGATCAACCAGTTACTGCGCACGAAGCTGAAGGTGCGAATTAGACCGCAACGTACCGGGACAGGCAAGCATGGTCCCACTCTGGTGATGCCCATGCCCGGTGCCGCGCGCAAGGTCGAAGTACCGCCCCAAAAGATAGCGCGGGTCAACTGAGAGCGAGTCTGCGATAAGCTCCAGGAGTGAAGCGAAAACTTCTTCTCTCGTGGAGCAGCGGAAAAGACAGCGCGTGGGCGCTCCATTGTCTGCAGCAGCGCGGTGAATACCAGGTAGCTGGGCTGCTGACGACTCTGAATGCGGCCTTCGATCGCGTTGCGATGCACAGCACCCGGCGCGCCCTGCTGGAAGCGCAGGCAAAAGCCGCGGATTTACCGCTGTATTCCGTGCCATTGCCGTGGCCGTGTTCCAACCAACATTACGAAACCGCGATGCGATCGGCCTGCGAGGCTGCGGTCGCTGAAGGCATCGAGGCCATGGCCTTTGGCGATCTGTTCCTCGAAGATGTCCGCCGTTACCGAGAAGAGAAACTCCAGGGAACTGGGTTACAGCCGATCTTTCCGGTCTGGGGACTGGACACGCGACAACTCGCCCAGGAGATGATCGCCAGCGGCCTCCGAGCGCGCATCGTTTGCGTCGATCCGAAGAAACTGCCAGCGGAGTTTGCGGGACGAGACTTTGACGCCGACTTTCTTCGCGACCTGCCGGAAGGTGTGGACCCGTGCGGCGAAAACGGGGAGTTCCACAGTTTCGTCTTCGCGGGACCGATGTTTCGCGAACCGATCCCGATCGAGAGCGGGGAAGTCGTCGAGCGCGACGGCTTCGTCTTTGCAGACGTGCTGTTGGCGGAGCCAGTTCGCGCCTCGGTGTAAGGCAGCGCGACAATTAAAATCGGCACATGGTCATTCATACATTTGCGTTTCGCTGGAAGCCTGGGGTCACTGAACAGCAGCGGCGGCGCGTGATTGCTGCCATTCGCAATTTGCAAGACCGCATTCCCGGACTCGAGGAGACATGGGTGGGCGTGAACTTCTCTCCGCGCTCGCAGGGCTACGAACTGGGCGGCGTGATGAAATTCGGAAGCCGCACAGCGCTTGAGGCCTACAGCAGTCATCCTGCGCATCAGGAATTGCTTGCCTGGCTGATGCCGCTGATTGAGCCGGTGGAAGTGGATTTCGAGGCCTAAGTCGCTTGAGGTTCCAGCGTAGCTGCTGGAAGCTCGACGAGACGAGCCTCTCCACCACTACTTGCGCAATAACTTGAACGCGTGTGTCCATTCATTCTTCGTGAAGCCGAGAATGCACCACAGCATGCACAGCGGCTCGATGGCCCGTGCGGCCTCCGCAGTGCCCATATCGGCGGTCTCCCAGCCAAACTGATCCAGAATTCCGGTCACGGTTTTCTTCGCCGAGTTGTCGTTGCCACAGATGAACATCGTCGGCCGGATTCCCCCATACACAGGGTTGACGAACCCGGCGCTGCCCACCGAATTGAAAGCTTTGACGAGGTGAGCGTCCGGGAACTCTTTCTGCAATTGCTCCATCAGAGATTCATTGGGACCGGTGAAGAACTTCAGCACGCCATGATCAGGCGGGGCATCGGCGATGGGATTGCACGCGTCGATAACTGTCTTGCCTGCCAGGTTTCCTTTGCCGGCCGCGCGCAGTGCGTCCGCGGCCGCCGAGCCTTTCACGGCGAGCATAATAACCTCTGCGAAGGCAGCCGTCTCGCTGGAGCTACCGATACGGGCGTTAGGATGCGCTGTGTTCCAGTCTGTGAGCTTCGACGGCTCGCGCGTGCCGATCATCGTCTCGTGTCCATGTTTCAAAAAACCCGCCGCCAGCGTTTGCCCTACACCACCCGAACCGAGAACCCCAATTTTCATCGACCGCCCCTTCTGTGAGATGCAGAAACTATAGCGCGACAGGATGAAGTCGGGAGAAACATCAGCTATGCTTGACCGTGTTTGCGGCGGGGTCTGGCACAACCCTACTGAGCACGGCGAAGATCGCGAGGATCGAAAGAATGACGATCAGCGACACGTCGACGGAAATCGCGATCCAGTGCGTCGTCAACATCTTGAACGCGACGAAGCCCAGAATGCAGGCCAATCCGTAATGCAGCAGATGGAATCGGTCGAGCATGGAAGCCAGAGCGAAGTAAAGCGAACGAAGTCCGAGTACCGCAAAGATGTTCGACGTGAAGGCAATCCAGGAATTGCGGGTCACTGCGAGTACAGCGGGGATAGAATCCAGCGCAAAAACGAGGTCCGTCGCCTCGACAGCAACGATGACCAGCAATAGGGAACTGAGCGCCAGGCGCGTGCCGCCAAAGCGCATACAGCAATCGCGAATCCATCGAACCGGTCCTCGCACCGGCGCCACTCCGGGCCTGGCGAACAACAGCCGAATGGCAGCCACAGCCAGAAGCGCCCCGAACGCATACTCAACCCAGGCGAAGCGCGCCAGCAGCGCAGTTCCGGCCACGATAAGGACGCCCCGAAGAACGATGGCGCCGATGACGCCCCACAGGAGAACGCGTCGCTGTTGTTCCGCACCCAGGCGCAGGGAGCGAAAGAGAATCAGAAACACGAACAAATTGTCGATGCTGAGCGAGCCTTCGATCAGATAGCCGGTGAGAAATTCAAGGGCCTGCTGTTTGCCAGTCGTCCGCGCGAGATAAAGCGAAAAACCACAGGCAAGCGCGACGAGAAATAGCGTCCAGAGCCACGCGGTCCGCACAGAGATGCGGCGCCCAGGGCGTTGCAGCAGCCGCAGATCCACAAGCAGCAGAACCGCAACCAGGAGGAGGAACGAGAGCCAGGGGTGATGCATCGCCTAGCGCTGGTTCAGCAGGCGAATGGTTTCCAGGATCGTGTCGCCGGCAATGGTCAGGCTCTTCGCGCTGAGCTTGTCCATCGTGTCATCGGCGGTGTGCCAGAAGGCGTTCTGGTAACCGTAGTTCAGATCGATAAGATCCGCGCACGGCACGCCACGATGAACGAAGGGAAGATGATCGTCCTCGTCGTAGGTTTTGTTCCCGAAGAAGTAGGATTGCCAGCCATATTGCGAAGCAGCCTTGTAAATCAAATCTTCAAGCCACGGCGTGGAGTTCTGATCGCGCTGGACATCGAGATCGCGATCCCCAAGCATGTCAGCCAGGATAAAGGCCTTAATCCGCTTCAGCGTTCCATCGGCCTCCCACTTCTGTGCGAGATGGCGACCGCCATAGACCGAATCGGTCGCAGTCCAGCTTTTGATCGCCTCTTCGCCGTCTGTGAAGAGCAACCAGACGCTGTATCCATCGAGGGTTTTGCCGCGAAGGTAGTTGGCCATTTCGATCAGCAGGCCGGTCGTCGAGCCGCCGTCGTTTGCGCCAACGTAATGAATATTCCGCAGAGGGTAGTTGGTCTCGTAGTGAGAGGCCAGGACGATGACGCCGTCCTTCTTGCCAGGAAAGCGCACGATGAAGTTGTGCATCTCCATCGGACCAGCGGGTGTGCTCGTCGTGAACGTGTCTTCTTCGAGTTGATCGTGCCGAAACTGGTCTTTGAGGAACGCCTCGGCTTTAGCATGACCTGGACTGCCGATCCAGCGCGGACCGATGGCGACGTATTGCCGGGTGTAGGCGAGCGCGCGGTCCCCATCATATTGGGGAAGGCTCTCCGCATGAGCACCGATCGCCGTGGCTCCGGTCAGGAGAGCAATAAGCAAAATTCGTCTCACGCGGAAGCCTTTGCGGCGCGCCGCTTACGCGTAGCCGGATGCACCATCCACGACACGCCGATGCCGAGCAGGTAGAGAACCAGCATAGGGCTGGCAAAAACGCACATGGTCAGGATGTCCGAGGTAGGCGTAATGATAGCCGCGATAATGAAGATGAGAAGAATGGCGTAGCGAAAATTCTTCCAGAGAAACTTCGGGCTCACAATGCCGAACAGCGACAGAAACATGATCAGAATCGGCAACTCGAAAGTGATTCCAAGGCCCAGGATCACCGTGAGAAACAGATCCGTGTACTCATTAATTTCAATCAGAGCCCGAAAATCCTGATTGAACCCAAGCAGAAAATCCAGCGACATGGGATAAACCCATCGGTATCCGAAATACGCTCCCGCGAGAAACAGGCCAACGGTGGCCGACATGAACGGGACAACGTACCGCCTCTCGGCCTGATACAGCCCAGGCGAGATGAACAGCCACACCTGGTAGAGCACGAAGGGGCAGGCGAGGATGCAGCCCGCCATGAAGCTGATCTTCAGGTACATATTAAAGGGGTCGATGGGGTTGTGATAAACGAGGTGCGTATCCAGGTGATGCTTCGCCAGCGCGAAGATCACCGGCTTTTCCATGAAGTAGTAAATTTTTTCGTGGAAGAACCACGCGATAAAGAAGCCGGCGACCAGATAGATCGCTGAGTGGATAATGCGGCGGCGCAACTCGGCCAGGTGCTCGAGGAGGCTCATGCCGGGGAGTTCGGCGCGCTCGGTCATGGCGGCGCGCGCGCGATCGACGAGATCAACCATGTCGGACGGACTCGCCTGAGACGGTGGATTCGGCGGGCTCCGCCGGACGGGCGCCATTGGTGTTGGCACTCAGATCGACGTGGGATGGCAGCAACGGCGTGGGGTCGACGGTAGTCGGAGCGGCCGGTTCGACGATCACCTCTGCGGCAAAGGGCGTGACCCCCGTCGAAACCTGAGTTGGTTCCGCAGGCTCAACCGGAGTCGCGTACGGGGCGCCAGTACTTACTTGCGCGCCAGAAGACGGCGGCAAGATGCTCGGGGTTGTCGCGGGCGTTGACGGGTCCGGGGCGGGCAGAGCTTCGGCGGTCGCCTTTTGCGCCTGCTGCTCCGCCAGCTTCTTGCGCCGCTCATCGTCCTCCATGGTGCGCAGCTCGTCCTGAATCTGAAACTTGAACTCATTGCTCGCGCGTCGGAATTCGGCGAGTAATTTCCCGATGGTCCTGCCGATTTCCGGAAGCTTCTTCGGGCCGAAGAGCACAAGAGCCAGCAGGAAGATGAAGATGGAGTCGCCGAAATGCATGAATAGTTCATGATACCTGCCGGGATTCCGGCGCCACAAACAAAGGCGGATCAACCGCCTGCCTGCAAATGGAATACGCAGTCCAGGGGCATTTCGGGTTGCTCGGAGGATGCTGCCCCAGTTCGGTGGAGGGCGCAGGCAATGGAGGCGATGTCCGTGGGTGATTTGTGACCCGAGAGCGCAGAAGGGCGCGTGGTGAACCGCATCCAGGTCCGGGAGGATGTGAAATACTGAGCGCGTGGCTTTGGACCGGATGTTACAGATTCGGGCCTGGCGCGCCAGACTTGGTGTGTCTGCCCGACGCCCGCTGGGGCAACGTATGAAAACCTTCACGCTGGACGAAGCGCAGGAATTGCTGCCGGTTCTCGAATCGCTGCTGAACCGTGCAACCGAAGCCAAACAAGCCGCGGTTGAGCTGCAGGAAGAGATGGCTGCCCTCGTGCGCCGCATCTTCACCAGCGGCGGCATGTTTATCGACGTCGCGGCCGCGCAGAAGCGGAAGGTCACTCTGGAAGCCCTGGTGCAGCGCGTTAAGGACGCGCTGGAAGAGATCGATGCCAGCGGCGTGCAGGTGAAGGACATCGACACGGGTTTGCTCGATTTCCCCTTCGTTCTGGAGGGCGAGACGGTTCTGCTGTGCTGGAAGCGCGGCGAGTCGCACATCGATTTCTGGCATCGCATCGAGGACGGCTTCGCGGGGCGCAAGCCCATCGATGAGCGCTTCCGCCCCGCGGCTCCCGAGAAGCTGAACTGATTTCGCTCCTGGCTACCCGCTACCGGCTACTGGCTGCCTTTGTGACAACTGTCATATCCCTTTGCTGACAAAGCCCACTGGGGTTGAGCGCGCTTCTGCGCGATTCTGTCCTTGCCGCCGAAGTCCATTGTGCGGCAGGAGACAAGCGATGTCAGCAACCGCAGTCATCACCGCAACCGGCTCGGCAGCGTGGCCTCTTCCGCTCTCGCAGACCCGAGCCGTCGCCGAACTGCATTCCGTTACGAAGCGCTACGGGCAGACGACCGCGCTCGATAATTTCTCGCTGGAATTGCATGCCGGTGAAGTCGTCGCGCTGTTGGGGCCGAATGGTGCCGGCAAAACGACGGCCGTGCGCCTGCTTCTCGGACTCATCTCGCCCGACTCCGGAAGCGTACGAGTGCTGGGCCGCGATCCTCGCGATGCTGACGCCAGAACGCGCATCGGCGCGATGCTTCAGGTCAGCCGCGTGCCCGAGATGTTGCGTGTGCGCGAGCACATCGACCTGTTTCGCTCCTACTATCCCAACCCTTTGCCGCTCGCGGAGGTGGTCCGCATCGCCAAGCTCGAGAGCATCGCCGATCAGATGTTCGGCAAGCTTTCCGGTGGGCAAAAGCAGCGGGCCTTGTTCGGTCTCGCGGTGTGTGGCAACCCCGACCTGGTTTTTCTGGACGAGCCGACGGTGGGTATGGACATTGAATCGCGCCGCGCGCTTTGGGATGAGATACGGGCGCTTTCGGCGGCCGGAAAAACCGTGCTGCTGACCACCCATTACCTGGAAGAAGCCGACATGCTGGCCAATCGCATCGTGGTTATCAACAAGGGCAAGCTGCTCTGCGAGGGAACATCCACCGCGATCAAACAGCGCGTTTCCGGCCGCCGCATCCGCTGCATCACGCAACTCGATTCGGAGTTTCTCAGGACGCTGCCGTCCGTCGTCGATGTGCAGCAAGACCGGGAGGCCGTGATGATCCTGGCCGAGCGGCCCGAGCAGGTCGTCCGCGAGATGCTGCTGCGGGATGAGGCGCTGCATGGCCTCGAAGTGGCGGCGGCGGCGCTGGAAGATGCCTTCCTGGAGCTGACCAGCGACTCCGCTCCGGCACAGGCATAACCGAACAGAGACGAGGAGAATAACCATGGCTACCACTGCAATCGCCGTTTCAGGACCGCGCCGGCTGAACTTTGGCTACTACGCGCAAATCTTCCGAAAAGAGACGAAGTACGAGTTCGTAAAGATGTTGCGAACCAAAACGTTTTCGCTTTCCGTGCTCGGATTTCCGGTGATGTTCTACCTGCTGTTCGGCACTTCAAATCGTCACAATATGTTTGCCCGTTACCTGATGCCCAGCTACAGCTGCATGGGCGTGGTATCGGCGTGCCTGTTCGGCATCGGTATGGGTATCGCGCTGGAGCGCGCGCAGGGCTGGCTGGAGCTGAAGCAAGCGAGCCCGATGCCCAGGTTTGCGTATCTGGCCGCGAAGACGATCAGCTGCGCCGCGTTCGCGCTGGTAATCGTCGCCGCGCTACTGACGCTGGGCATCACCATCGGTGGAGTGACAATAACCGCCGGCGAAGCCATGAAGCTGGCGGGCGTCGTTCTGGCAGGATCATTGCCGTTCACCGCCATGGGACTGCTGATCGCGCTGCTGGTTCCGGCCAGCGCCGGCCCCGGCGTGATCAACCTCATCTATCTGCCTATGTCGTTCGCGTCCGGATTCTGGATGCCGGTCGGGTACCTGCCGCATTGGTTGCGCGTGATCACTCCGGCTCTGCCGACCTATCACCTCGCCCAGATCGCCCTGCACATCTTTGGTTACTCCCAGGCAGGCAGTATGTTGACGCACTGGGAAGCCCTGGCAGGATTTACCCTGTTGATGTTAGGTGCGGCGTGGATCATCTTCACTCGTAGCGAGGCAAAGGCTTGAGTTCTTCCGATCCCAACTCGGTTTTCAGACATTGCGAAACCAATGATGAGCAAACCCTGCTCGCTCAGCTAAAGGAGGCGGAGATCGGGCTGCGCGGAGGCACTCTGCAGCGCGCCGAGGGGGGATTGCAGGGGAAGAGCCTGTTCGGGACGCGTCGGCTTGGAAAAGCCAGATTCTTCGATTTCATCTGGCTGATCTATTCAGTTTTCTTTTTCATCCAGCCGATCGAAGAACACAGCCGCACGAAGTGGATCGTACTTGCTGCCGTTTATCTGTGCTTCCTCGTCCTCTACTCGGGACTGATCTTCTCCAAATCGAAGCGGACCCAGTTTCTTTTGCTGGCGGGGATGGCGGTCCTGGGAGCGACCTATTACCCCTTTAACGCGGGCGCTGCGGGCATGTTCATCTACGTCGCGGCGTTTGTGCCTTTCGTCAGTGAGTCCATCGCCGTCTGCGTGGCGACGTTTGTCGCCGTCTCCGGCATTATGGCGGTGGAAGGCTGGCGTCTCCACACCAACCCGTGGAATTGGGGATTCAACGTCTTCTTTTCGATCGCCGTGGGATCCGGCAATCTGGTCGCGGCACAGCGGATGCGGTCGAACAAAAGGCTGGACCTGGCGCACGAGCAGATCGCCCATCTGGCTAAGCTCGCCGAGCGAGAGCGCATCGCGCGTGACCTCCACGACGTCCTCGGGCACACGCTGTCGGTGGTGGTGCTCAAGTCCGAGCTTGCCGGCAAGCTGATGGATCGCGATCCAGCGCGGGCACGTACAGAAATCGGCGAGGTGGAGCACATTGCCCGCAAAGCTCTCACCGACGTGCGGCAAGCGATCAGCGGCTATCGTTCCGAGGGTCTGGCCGCGGAAATCGTGCGAGCGCAGAGGACCCTGGACGCTGCCGGTGTGACTCTGGAATTTGACACCAAGCCGCCCCAACTGGCGCCCGCCGAGGAAACGGTCCTTTCCCTGATTGTGCGCGAGGCGGTTACAAATATCGTGCGACATGCGCAGGCCAGCCATTGTCGTCTTGAATTTGCGGCGAACGGCGGCGGCACCGCACTGGTGGTCCAGGACGACGGTCGCGGCGGCATTCGGGAAGAGGGTAATGGCCTGCGTGGCATGCGCGAGCGCGTCGAGTCCATGGGAGGCCGCCTCCTGATCGAATCGGCGCAGGGAACACGCCTGCTCATCGAAATCCCACCCCAGACCGTCGGCCAGTCGTGAAGAAAATCCAGGTTGTGGTGGCCGAAGACCAGGCCATGGTCCTGGGAGCGCTGGCAGCTCTGTTGGAAACCGAGCCGGACATCGCCGTCTGCGCCCGGGCCGCCAACGGGCGCGAGGCTCTGACCGCTGTGGGCAAGCACAAGCCCGATGTCCTGGTTACCGACATCGAGATGCCCGAAATGACCGGTCTGACCCTCGCGACTGAGGTACGAGAGCGCTATCCGCAGACCCGGGTCATGATCCTGACCACCTTTGCGCGGCCGGGTTATTTGCGTCGCGCACTCGATGCCGGAGCGAAGGGTTATCTGCTCAAGGACCGTCCCTCGGCTGAGTTGGCGGACGCTGTCCGCCGGGTGAACCAGGGGTTGCGTGTCGTCGATCCTGACCTCGCTCTCGAGGCATGGGACAGCGGTCCCGACCCGCTCACAGAGCGGGAGCGGCAGATCCTGTGGCGCGCGGGGGAAGGGAAGTCCAGCGGCGAAATCGCCGAGGAATTGCACCTCTCCGAAGGCACGGTCAGGAATTATCTCTCTGAGGCGATCAGTAAGCTGGGAGCCTCGAACCGCGTGGAAGCTGCTCGGTTGGCGCGGGCCCGCGGCTGGCTCTGAAGGATGGCTCGAAAGTAACCTCCTCTATCGGCCAAACTGGGCGGGTCATCATCCCTCTTTCGGCCAATTCCGAAGTAATCCAGCACCGTGTTAGAGTCGTCCATCGTTCGTGGTACTCCAGGCACGAATTTCGGAATGCTCGGCCATGCTCGCCCCTTCCGTCGCCGTGTCCTAGGCTCTGGGAAAAACAGTGGCTTCGGCTGACACAGATCGAGTGGTCGGTACGGCAACCTCCACCGTCCTGGTGGTTGAGGACGACCGTGCGGTACGGCTTCTGTTCACCAAAGTGCTGCAACGCGCCGGATACGACGTGATTGCCTGCGAGAATGGCACGCTTGGCCTCGAAGCGGCTCGCAACCAAATCGAAAAAATTGACGCTGTGGTCACCGATGCCAGAATGCCCGGCATGCAGGGTTCGCGGCTCATCGCGCGCATCCGCGCCATGCGGCCGGAGATGCCGGCAATCCTCGTCAGCGGCAACATACCGGATGCGGAAACCGACCACGCCACGGTTTTCCTCACCAAGCCCGTCTCTCCCGGCATCCTGACCCGCGAACTGCGACGGCTGCTCTGCGCCAGGATGTAGAATCTTCAGTCCGGCTCTCCTTTTTCAAACAGATCATGGGCCGCAGGAAGACTGATGATTATTGGCGTCCCCAAAGAAGTAAAGGACCACGAGAGCCGGGTGGGCATTACGCCCGCCGGCGTTAAATCCCTCAGCGAAGCGGGACACAAAGTCCTGGTGGAAACGCATGCCGGCGAGCTGTCCGCTCTTACCGACGATGAATATCAGCTCGCCGGGGCGGAGATCGTGGGCTCGGCGCACAACGTGTGGGGTAACGCCGACCTGGTCGTCAAGGTTAAGGAGCCGGTCGAGAAGGAGTACGCCTTCTTCCGCGAAGGCCTGGTGCTCTTCACCTATCTGCACTTGGCGCCGCTCCCCGTACTCACTGAAAAGCTGCTCGAGAAGAAGGTCATCGGCATTGCCTACGAGACGATCCGTGACCGTGCCGGAACGCTGCCCCTCCTGACTCCGATGTCCGAAGTCGCGGGGCGAATGTCGGTCCAGGTGGGCGCTGCCTACCTCGAAAAGGAAAAAGGCGGGCGCGGCGTGCTGCTTGGAGGCGTGCCAGGGGTGCCTCCGGCCAGCGTCTGCGTGATCGGCGGCGGCATCGTCGGAACAAACGCCGCCAAGATTGCCTTGGGTATGGGCGCACGGGTCACACTGGTCGACGTGAACCTGAACCGGCTCCGCGAGCTCGACGACATTTTCGGCGGAAGAATCTTCACCCTGGCTTCGAATTCCTGGAACGTCACCCGCGCCGTGCAGGACGCGGACCTGGTGATCGGTGGAGTGCTGATTCCCGGAGCAGCGGCGCCGAAAATCGTTACCCGCGAGATGGTCATGAAAATGAAGAAGGGCGCGGTGATCGTCGACGTTGCCATCGATCAGGGCGGCTGTGTTGAGACGGCGCGCCCCACCACGCACAGCGATCCCGCCTACGAAGTAAACGGCGTGGTCCACTACTGCGTGACGAACATGCCCGCGGCGGTGCCCAATACGTCAACCCTGGCTCTGACCAACGCGACCTTCCCCTACATTCTCCGTCTCGCCAAACATGGTGCGAAGAAAGCGATCCTCGACGACGACGGCATTCGCGATGGCGTCAACACCTACGAAGGCACCCTGACCTGCGAACCGGTCGCCGTCTCCCAGAAGAAACCCTGGAAGCCGGTGCGCGAGCTCCTGGCATAAACGACCACCGACCCTCGAGCCTGCCCTCGAGCCTACAGATCGTTACTCGGCGTTTCTTTCAGCCGGGTCGGGTCCCCGAGCCCGACTGCAACACGCGCCTTCCCGACTCCGTCTGATAAACAGCAAGTTACATCGTTCCGAAGCCTATAATTTCCATTAATTCGGGGTTCCATTTGGGCGAATCGAAGCATCGACGGGGAACACTGATCCTGCTGGGCGCAGTGGTGTTTGTGCTGCTGCTCCTGCTGATCGCTCTGAACGCCTTCAACGTTCGCGCGCTGACACCGCACACCACTGGGCAAATCTTCCTGCTCACATCGCTCTCTGTGCTGGTGTTCCTCTTATTCGTTACCGTTCTCGTGTTGTTGCTAAGAAACCTTATAAAGCTGCTGGCCGAGCAGCGTAGTCAGGTATTGGGAGCCCGCCTGCGGACGCGCATGTTCATCGGAGCGTTGCTGGTTTCTCTCGTGCCCGCACTCTTCATGTTTCTCTTTAGCTTTCTGCTGATGAATCGCTCTATCGACAGATGGTTCTCGCTTCCGGCATCGGAAGTCCGCGACGACTCTACACAGATCGCAATGGAGCTTTCCCATTACGCCTCGCTCAACGCGCGCGCGGAAGCCGAGAGCATGGCCCGATCCCAGGATCTGGCTGCGGCCCTCGGCTCCGGCGACCACCAGGCGATCCTCGACGAAATGCGGGCGCACCAGATCACGCTGCAGGGTGGGTTCGCCGCCCTCTATCGGGACTCGGCGCCGGTAGCAACCTACCAGTTGCCGCAGACGACCGCAGCGGTCGAGGTGCATTCCTGGCTGAACGACGATGATCAGCAGATCGAGCCAGAGCAGCCGATTGCCGATGCAATCCTGAAGGCGGCCCGGCGCGCAGACGAGCCCATGCTGGTCATCGGCGGTTCGGAGTTCGCGCTTGGTGCGGCCAGTCTGCCCGGCGGGGGTGTAGTCGTCGCCGGTCTGCCGATGCCCTCGAAGTTGAACGCCATCATGGCCAACCTCAGCACCGGAACCAGCCAGTACTGGGCGCTCTATCGGCAGCGGCGCATCATCCGCATGACGTATTTTCTCCTGCTGCTGATGCTCACGGCGTTGGTGTTTTTCTCCAGCAGCTGGCTGGCCTTGTACGTCTCGCGGCAAATGACCCGCCCGCTGGAAGCGCTGGCGGATGCCACCGTTGAAATCGGCAAAGGCGACTACAGCCATCGCGTAACAGTGGAAGCCACCGCGGAAATGGCAGAGCTGGTCCGTTCCTTCAATCACATGGCTGCCGATCTGGAGCAAAGCCGCATGCTCGCGGAGACCTCGGCGCGCGAGCTATCGACTGCGAATCTGGCCATCGAAGCGCGACGCAAAGAACTGGAGACCATCCTCGAAACGATCCCATCCGGCGTGGTCACCCTCGACGCGGCGCAATGTGTTGTTCTGGCGAACCGCGCTTTCGTGGAGCTTGTTCGGTTGGATAGCCGTGCAGATTTCGCCGGCGTTTCGCTCGATTCGCTGCTGCCTCCGGAGTTCACCGAAGAGCTGATGCGTCTCGATCGCCGCGCCCGCCGCATGGGTACGGCGTCCTCAGAATTCGAACTGCGCACACCGCGCGGAGCCGTTAGTCTCTCCGTCACTCTGGCCGCTCTCGATCAGCACAACGGCCGCATCCGTGGTTCGATCCTGGTGCTCGAAGATGTTTCGGACTTCCTCCACGCGCAGAGGCAGGCAGCCTGGAAAGAAGTCGCGCAGCGCGTTGCGCATGAGATCAGGAACCCACTCACCCCAATCACGCTCTCCGCCGAGCGCATTCGCCGCCACGTCGAACGCGGCGCTCCTGAATCGCCGGGGGTGATTCGCAAATGTTGCGACGTAATCCTCGGCTCGGTCGAGTCGATGCGCACCCTCGTCGGCCAGTTCGCAGTCCTGGCGGAGTTTCCCGTAGCCCATCCCCAACCATCGGATCTGAATGAAATCGTAGAGAGCGCGATGATGCTGTTCGACGGCCGCATCCAGGGCATCCGCATCGAGAAGCATCTCGATCCGAACCTGCCGCCGGTGATGGCCGACCCTGAAGCGTTGCGCCGCGCCATCGCCAACCTCATCGACAATGCCGCCGAGGCCATGCGGGATGGCCTGCTGCGCGTCCTCTCCATCGAAACCAGCTCCGGCGAGCGCCAGGGTATGGCGGAGATCGTTGTCGCCGACACCGGTCCAGGCATCACGGACGATATGCGAGAGCGCCTGTTCCTCCCATGGTTTTCGACCCGCCAGCGTGGCACGGGACTTGGCCTGTCCATAGTCGCCAAAATTATTCAGGATCATGGCGGCTCCATACGCACTGAGAACAACACGCCCACAGGCGCCCGCTTTATCATCGAATTGCCCCTGGCGGAAACGAATAGTTCCGACCGACCGCAGGCAGCAGCGGCTCTGAGCAGGGTCGTTTGAAAGCCCCGACTCTATTCGCCAGGACCCCATGAACCACATCCTCATCGTGGACGATGAAGTCGAGATTCGCGAGTCTCTCGAAGAGATTCTGCGTGAGGAGGGCTACTCCGTCGCGAGTGCCGGCACAGCAGCCGAGGCTTTGGCAACGGCACGCGATCCTGTGTACGACGTGCTCCTGCTCGACATCTGGCTGCCTGATCGCGACGGTCTCGAAGTCCTGGCCGAACTGCGCTCGCTCGGAGCGGATGCGCGTCCGGAAGTGATCGTCATCTCCGGTCACGCCACCATCGAAACCGCAGTCAAGGCGACCAAGCTCGGCGCCTTCGATCTGCTGGAAAAGCCGCTGATGCTGGAGCGAACGCTGATCGTCGTAAAGAACGCGATTGAAGCGAAGCGCCTGCGTACCGAAAATCTGGAATTTCGCCGCCAGCTTCTGCTCGAACCACAAATCACCGGAGAAAGCGTCCAGGCCCGAGCCCTCCGCCAGCAGATCAAACTCATGGCCCCGACCAATGGCCGCGTGCTCATCTACGGCGAGTCGGGCTCCGGCAAGGAGCTCATCGCGCGCGCCATCCACGCGGAGAGCCTGCGCAGCGACCGCGTTTTCGTGGAGTTGAACTGCGCCGCCATTCCCGAGGATTACATCGAGAGCGAGCTCTTCGGTTATCGCAACGGAGCCATCAGCGGAGGACCGCCGGAGAAGCGCGGAACCTTTGAACGCGCCAATGGCGGCACGCTCTTCCTGGATGAAGTGGGCGATATGAGCCTCAAGACCCAGGCCAAAGTGCTGCGCGCGCTCGACGAACAGCGTTTCGTTCCGGTCGGGGCCCTGCAGCCCATCAGCGTAGATGTTCGCCTGATCGCGGCGACTAACAAAGACCTGGAGGAGGAAATCGCCAAAGGCAATTTCCGCGAGGACTTTTTCTATCGCCTGAACGTGATCCCGTTCTATGTGCCGCCGCTGCGTGATCGCCGCGAGGACATTCCTTCGCTGTCGCGGGAATTTCTGCGCGGCTTTGGACGCCAATACGGACGTCCGCGCGTTGAAATCGCTGAGGACGCTATCGAATTACTGCGCCAGTATCACTGGCCCGGTAACGTCCGCGAACTAAAGAACGTCATCGAGCGTGTGCTGATCCTGAATCCTCAGACGCCGCGCATCGAACGTCGCCACCTGCCGATGCTAGTTCATCGCAGCGCAAGCCGCGCCGGCGACTTCGACACCCTGCAGCAGGCACGCGACGCCTACGAGCGCGAATACATCCTGAAGAAAATCGACGACTGCAATGGCAATATGAGCCGTGCCGCCGAAACGCTGGGCCTCGAGCGCAGTCACCTCTACCGCAAGATGAAGGCGCTGGGAATCACCGCCCGCGAGTCGGCCCAGGAACGCTAAGCCTCGCGATCACGCCAGCGTCAGGACCGTAATCTCCGGAGGACACCGGAAACGGAACGGTAGTCCCACAGCGCCGATGCCGCGGTTGACATACAGTTGTGTCGGACCGAGCCGGAACAGGCCCTCAACATACCTCTGACCGAACACGGGCAGATGAATCGGCGGTAGGAAGGGAATTCGCACCTGCCCGCCGTGCGTATGGCCGGAGAGCATCAGATCCACGTTGTAACGCGCAATGTCGGGCAGGATATCGGGTTCGTGCGCCAGCAGAATCACGGGCTCTTCGGCTGCAGCACGAGGAATTGCCTTGGCCGGATCGGCGTCGCTGGTGCATGCGCTGCCCAGCCCCGCAAGCCATACGCGCTCCCCGTCCCGCTCCAGCGCAACGGCGGAGTTCATTAGCACAGGGATTCCGTGTTCCCGCAGCGTACCGGCAACTTCACTCGGCGCGACGATGTAGTCGTGATTTCCCAGGACTGCGTAGCGCAGGGGGGACTCAATGGCGCTGAGGATCGCCGCACATGCCGGCGCATGCCGCCGCGCGTAGGAGTGCGGGAAGGGCTCAAAACTAATGAAGTCGCCCGTTAGCACAACCATGTCGGGCCGCAGTTGGTTAACCTTCCGCACCATCTCCCGCAGGAAGAACGCCTCCGTGTATTCGGCATAGTGAAAATCGGATATCTGCACAATGCGCATGCCGCGGAACGCATCTGGAAGACGATCAAGCTGAATGGTGTGCTGCTCAATACTCAGTTCGTGGCGGGAAATCTCCCCGGCATAAAGCCCCAAGGCCGCCACCGAACCGGCCGACAAGCCCAGGAAAGAACGACGCGTGAGCCCGCGCCTCGGCCGCGACGGCAAAGCTTCCAGCTCTTCCTCAGTCGCTGGGGAGGTTTCGACTGAAATGGTTGGGTTCACTGTTTTGTTGGACGCACAATACCGTTCAGGGGATGGGCAACTGGGACCGATGAAGCCTAAGCCCTATTATCGCCGACAAGCAAATGGGCCGCCCCGAAGGACGGCCCACAAGCGTTGCAAGAATCAATTACCAGCCGTATACGCGATAGGGATAAGGGTATCCATACGGATACGGTGGCGCCATGTATACAGGCCGGCGCTGCAGCTGAGGAACGCTCCGCGCGAGCCGCTGCGCTTCCTGCCATGAAACCGGCTGCACCGTCACAGCGTTGCTAAGATGGAAGTTCAGCAGCGTCTCCGCCGGCAGATAGAGCCGAGGTCCGTTGGTTCCCGCAGAAGCAGCCAAGCCGGCTCCGCCACCCGCCACCGCGCCAATCGCAGCTCCCGGGCCCCGGCCGATGAGTCCACCGATAATGGCGCCCACAGCCGCTCCACCAATCGTGTTGCCCGCGGTGTACCCCGCTTTATTCGGTCCCTTGTTGGACCAGATATCCGATACAAGCGGATACGCAGTGCCGCCCAGATTCACGGAGGCGATCTGCAGTTCCAGCTCACCGCTGCCGCCCAGAGCGCCCGGCTTCTTCACCTTCACGACCGTTCCCTGCAGCACTGCACCACGCGGAATCGCCAGCACATTGCCTTCAAACACGTCGCTGGCCGCTGTGGCCTGGAAAGTCGCGCCGTCCTGCAGCTTCGCAATGTCCAGTGGTTCGCTGATGCGAATCTGCAGCAGCGTTCCGGCCGGAATCGTCACCGGCCCGCTGGTCTGTTGCGGGGGAGGATAGTTGCCGTAGCGAGGCTGCTGCCCGTAAGCTCCCTGCGGAGGATAAGGCGCATAAGGCGCCCGTGCAGCTGGCGGCTGACTGGGTTGACCCGGCTGATCAGGGGGAGGCGGTGGAGGAATTTGTTGCGCATCCGGAGCGGCCGCCGGCTGCTGATTGTCCGCCGGGGGCGGAGGCGGAGCCTGCTGCGCGTCAGGCGGAGGCGGCGCGCTCTGTGCCTGCTGGCCCGAATCGCCCGTAACCGTGATGTTGTTCTGGATCCCGCTCACGCCCTGCACATTGGCCGCGACGGTTTCCGCTTCCTGCCGTTGCTGCGCGGTCTCGACCGTCCCGGTCAACGTCACCACACCGTTTGCCGTGGACGCGGTCACCGGCTGATTCTTCAGCATCGCATCGTGCGCCAGCGCGCTCGACACGGCAGCCTGCAGATCCCCGCCGCCGCTCTGCGCTACGGCCGTGCATCCCGCGAAAACCAGGAGGCAAGCGGCCAGCATGATCGATGCGCCCGCTACGAATGAAAACGTCCGACGAAACCAGTTGGTACGCATAGTTCTTGAACTCCCTTGCTTCAGGCTGGTCTGCCCGCGTTCGTGGGTGATGGATAGACGCAGCGCCGCCCAAAGCGTGACTGTTTCTGCTTCTTTCAACACTGGATTAGATGAAAAGTTTTGTTGAAAGGCCGCAGTTTACAGTTAACAATCCACCTATCCCCGCTGCTTTCGGTAACGCTCAATCAGCGTCGTTGTCGAGCTGTCATGGCTCCCCTTGGCCGGGCCCGAACCCTCCAGCTCGCCAATGATCTTCTTTGCCAAAACTTTGCCTAGTTCCACGCCCCACTGGTCGAATGAATCAATCTGCCAAATCACGCCCTGGGTAAAGACGCTGTGCTCGTAGAGCGCTACCAGCTTGCCCAGCACCTCCGGCGTCAACTCCTCCAGCAGGAACGTGCTCGATGGCCGGTCGCCTTCGAAAACCCGGTGGGGAACCAACCAGTCCGGCGTGCCCTCAGCCTTCACTTCCTCAGGAGTCTTGCCGAACGCGAGCGCCTCGCCCTGAGCAAAAACGTTCGCCAACAGCAGATCATGATGATTACCCAAAGGATTAAGAGTCTTCGCGAAACCGATGAAATCGCAGGGGATCAATCGCGTCCCTTGGTGGATGAGCTGATAGAACGAGTGCTGGCCATTGGTGCCAGGCTCGCCCCAAAAAATCGGCCCCGTCGAGTAGTTAACCCGCTCCCCGGACAACGTGACGTGCTTGCCATTGCTCTCCATTGTCAGCTGCTGCAGATACGCCGGGAACCGCTTCAGATACTGCTCGTAAGGCAGAACCGCGACCGTCTCCGCACCGAAGAAATCCGCATACCAGACCGTGAGCAGGCCCATCAGCGCCGGCAGATTCTTCTCGAACGGAGTCGTCCGGAAGTGTTCGTCCATTGCGTGGAAGCCCGCTAGCATCGCGCGGAAATTCTCCGGCCCCACCGCCAGCATCGTCGACAGCCCGATGGCCGAGTCCATGGAGTAGCGGCCCCCAACCCAGTCCCAGAAGCCAAACATATTCGCCGTGTCGATGCCGAACTTCGTCACTTCCTTTTCGTTGGTCGATACCGCGACGAAGTGCTTCGCTACCGCCTTGTCGTCCTTCAACTTCTTCAGCGACCAATCCCGCGCTGTCTGCGCGTTCGTCATTGTCTCGAGCGTGGTGAACGTTTTCGAGGAGATGATGAACAGCGTCTCCTCCTGGTCCAGGTCCTGCGTCGCCTCGGCAAAATCCGTCCCGTCGACGTTGGAAACGAACCGAAACGTCATATCGCGCCGGCTGTAGTGGCGGAGCGCCTCATAGGCCATCACCGGACCCAGGTCCGATCCACCAATCCCAATGTTGATGACGTTGCGAATCCGCTTTCCGGTAAATCCCTTCCACGCACCACTGCGCACCCGGTTTGAGAAATCCGCCATGCGGTCCAGAACCTCGTGCACGGCGGGCACGACATTCTCGCCGTCCACCTTGATCACCGCGTCTTTGGGCGCGCGCAACGCCGTGTGCAGCACCGCCCGCTTCTCCGTGATGTTGATCTTTTCGCCCGTAAACATCGCCTCGATGCGTTCCCGCAGTCCGCTCTGCTCGGCCAATTCGAGCAACAGGCGCACCGTCTCGTCCGTGATGCGGTGTTTCGAATAGTCAAAGTAGATCCCCTCCGCCTCCGCAGTGAGTCGCGTTCCACGGTCAGGGTCGCTCTTAAAAATTTCGCGCAAATGCTGCGTCCGAATCTTCTCGTAATGCGACTGCAGCGCCTTCCATGCGGGAAGGGAAGTCAGCGATGTCTGAACAGCGGTTGCGGTAGCGCTCATGGTATGTCTCCAGAACTTGTCGTTGTTTGTTGAGATTCGTCCAGGCTAGCCTCGGTCGCACCGTCGGCCGGTTTTCTGCAACCTGTCACCTGTACCCTGTTCCCTGAACTCAGTTGCCTGTCGGAATGATCCCGGCGTTCTCCACCATCAGGATGACGGTCCGCTGTGGAGCCCGGGTGCGATGCATCACGGTCTTCGGAACCACAAACCCCTGGCGCGGTTCCAACTCAACGGTGCGCCCTTCGAGATCGATGAGCAGCTTGCCCTCGACCACGTAGAAAAACTCGTCATCGTTGTCGTGCTTATGCCAGTGATACACGCCCTCGATCACAGCCATGCGGACCACGCTGCCGTTCACCTGGCACAGCGTCTGATTGAACCACTTGTATTCGCAGGCATCGGCGATCGCCTTCTCGTCGATCAGTTCCAGCGGCTGATGCAGGACGTTGAGGCGAGTTTCATAGGGATAATCGGCGACGGAATCAGCCATGGGACCTCCGTTTTGTATCGCAACCATGGTACGACGGGATTATGGCATTCAGACAAACGCCATCTCAACTCCGGGCTCGTTTCACCAACCCCGCGACGGCACCAACGACGGCACCTGCTAATCCATAGAGCACGGCGTTTCCGGCAATTGTCACGGCTACCAAAGCCGTCATGCTGTGGATGTCGTTCGAGAATCCAAGAATGTACAGAGGGCACAACCGGAAAGTCAGTCGTTCCTCGAACGGGTGAACTGAAAAGGGCAGAATGTTGGCGTTATCGAGAGAAATCAGGATGATCGCGAGGGCGATCCCTGTGAGCGCTCCCCAGACGGCTCCGACTCTAATGCACCTGAACATGCGCGAACCAACTCTACATCTTCCAGACTGAAGATGGCGTAGATTTGCTCGTTCGTCAGCTCTACGGGCGGTCCGTCGGAACAGATCAGAGGGAAGCGCGCTCGTCTTACTCGCTGCCGCTGAATTTTCGCGGCAGCCGGATTAGCTGATTTCGGCTTCATCGCACCGGTATCCCACGCCGCACCGTCGAACTAAAGTACAAAATGCCGACCACTCTGTGGCATAATGTCCTTATGGAAAACGCAGCCGTTTCCCGGTCCCCTTTTATGAGCTCGCTTCGCCTCGACCTCAAGACCGTTGAATCCGGCGTTTCCATCGCCACCATGACCAGCTTCGTCGCCTCCTCCGGACTGCAGTTTCGTGACCTGTACGACATCGTGATTCCGCCGCGCACTCTCAAGCACCGCAAATCCCGCAAAGAGCCGCTCACCGCCGACGAGTCCGACAAACTCGCCCGGCTCATCCGCATCTACGATCACGCGGTCAAAGTACTGGGCGACCGCGACAAAGCGCTGCACTGGCTCAATAAGCCTCTCCGGCGATTCACCGGGCGCACGCCGCTGCAGATGCTGCGCACGGAATTCGGCGCGCGCATGGTAGAAGAGATGCTCGGCCAGACGGACTACGGCATGTTTGCCTGATGCCGTTTCTCTGGCGGATCAGCAATCATCCATCGCTGTCCGGCGAAGGGGGCCTGCATTTCTCCGCCCGCTGGCACACGGCCGGTCGAAGGATCGTTTATCTGGCCGAATCTCCCGCCGGCGCGATGGTCGAAGCCCTCGTCCACCTCGAGCTGGACGAGACAGACTGGCCCCGCGCCTATCACCTGTTACAGGTCGAGTATCCCGCCGGCCTCAGCGTGGAAACTCTCAAGCCCACGCCCGCGAAATCCTGGAAGACCTCATTGGCCGCGACCCGCAAGCTCGGCGACGAATGGTTGAGCTCAGGACGATCGGCGCTGGCTCGCGTCCCCTCAGCGATTCTGCCGGAAACCTGGAATATTCTGCTGAACCCCGACCACCCGGACTCCAAGCGAGTCACAATGGTGCGAGCGATCCGAGCCGAGTACGATCCGCGGCTCTTGGCTGCTTCTCAAAAAGAAAAGTAGGCTAATCCGCGCTGGTCATAGCAAATTCTCGCGCAGCATCCAGCAGCTTCGTCACCGACGCCTTTGAGCAAGACTCCGAATAAATTCGCAACAGCGGCTCCGTCCCCGAAGCGCGCAGCAGAAGCCACGTCTTCGCGGCGTTCGGCTTGGTCTTTGCCTCGGGATTGTCGAGCCAGAACTTGATCCCGTCCAGCGTCTCCACCTTCTCGACCGGCATTCCGGCGAATTCCTTCACGCCGGCCTTCGCACGCGCAATGGCCGCGTTCTTCAGTGTGTCGGAGATATGCAAATCGATGCGACCGTACTGATGCTCGCCGTATTCCTTCTGCAGCCATGCCACGAGCTGCCCGAGGGTCTTCTTCTCCTCGGCCATGACGTTTGCGATCAGCAGGGCGTTCAGCAGTCCGTCGCGCTCCGGCAGATGTCGTGTGATTCCAATCCCGCCCGACTCCTCGCCGCCGATCAGGATATCTTCGGTGAGCATCAGGTCGCAGACATACTTGAAGCCGATCCCGTGCTCGTACAGCTTGCGCCCATAGCGTGCAGCAATGCGATCGAGCATTGACGTTGTGTTGAAGGCACGGGTCACTCCGCCAGGCCAACCCTTGCGCTCCAGAATCCACTGCAGGATCACCGAGTAAATCTTGTGCGGGTCGACGAAGTTCCCGTTCTCGTCTGCTGCGCCGATGCGGTCCGCGTCGCCATCGGTGATCAGCCCAGCATCGCACTTCTCCTGGACCACGACCTCCTGGCATTCGCGAATATGCGGCTCGATGGGCTCAGGGTTGATCCCCGGAAACAAAGGATCGTGATTCGCGCGAATTTCGATGTAGTCCACGCCGATTTTCGAGAAAATGCCGGCCAAAATCCCCGCGCCCGCGCCATACATGCAATCAATCGCAAAGCGAAA